>Ga0233431_1001322_pt1 | contig 43733 bp, 50 predicted proteins | sample SI_118_April2016_FD_179867 | JGI IMG/M metagenome (GOLD analysis project Ga0233431, IMG submission 179867) | Seawater microbial communities from Saanich Inlet, British Columbia, Canada - SI_118_April2016_200_MG | ecosystem: Environmental > Aquatic > Marine > Inlet | place: Canada: British... | reverse complement strand
ATTTGTTCCACTGCGAACCCATTCTTACTTCTCCAGAAAGATTGAAAGTTTTCATGGAGAGGATTTTCAAGTTCTATTAAATAAGTTTTTGCGACTACTCTATAGAAATACTTTAAAGTTTGTCTACATAGAGTAGTTATGCATTCTAACGATGAGGAGATAAGTCTTGCCACAAAAGGCGAGCAACTTTTTATAGATGCTGCAATGCATCGTGTAGATATTCTAAGAAGTGTTTTTCCAGATGAAAAACAAGGTACTCTTGAGGATATAACTGCAAGATTAATTGAAATAGGTGTAGAAGATGCTGAGTTAAAATCATATCTGATTATTAATTATTTAATTACAGAGAAATCCATTGAATTAGTCGATCCACAACCCGTGGGATCAACAATTTGTCCAGTATATTGTCGTACTAAATTAGATCGGTTTGATATTTCGTTTGGTTAAAATCGAAGTGCTTCATCAATTCGCATAATCTCGTGACCTGACGTTAGTTTTCCAACAATAAACCCATTTGAGTTTGCGATTAAGCCTGCGCTGACAAAGTTGTTTCCTAAATTGCTCGTTCCTAATCCGATTTCGCTACCGATTTCTTTCTCAATCTTTTTGACTTCAGCATCTGAAGCAAGTGGATTTATAATTGCACCCTTGTTTGTTAGCATGCCACAAGAGCCTGGCAGGTTTGTGCCTGCAATGTCTGTCTGAATGACTTTGACGCCAAGCGCTTCTTTGATTTGCTTGACCTCGTCTTTTGTGTAATCTTTGCTTACAAAAGCAACTTCATCATTACATAGAATATTATTGTTAAGTGCGGTTTTTTCTGTTGAAATTGTTACAAAATTGATTGGTAATTTTTCTAATTCTTTTCTTTCAGATTTAAAAACAACATCTGGAATAAGAATTGCTTTTGAGTTTCCAACTGCGAAAATACCTGGCAGATCTGTACCATAAAGCTTGACTTGGTAAACTGGAACTTTTAGTGTTTCTTCGATTTTCTTAATATGTTTCTGTGGAACAGTCTTTCCTAGCAAGCAAAACTTGTCAGTAGCTATTCCATATAATCCAATATTTGGATCTCCATTTATGTCCAGATTTATAGCATGTGCCATATAGTTAATCTAAAAAGTCTGTTTTTAAGGGTTGCTAATGCGCGGAGAAGTGTGTTTGCTGAAGTTCACCGTTATTTGATGTAATAACTGATGTAGCAAAATTCTCTCGCGTAAGTTTCATCATTTCCACATCACTTGGCACGATTTTTAATGGCAATTCGGAGTAAGTCTTGCCATTTGTCAGGTTCCCGATCGCATCAACATCGTGTAATAGTAAGATAAAGTGGTGTTTATCGAGCGTATTTTCAACTACAGTTTCCTGAACCGTTGCTATGTGTTTAGAACTAACACAATCTAATCCAGTTTCTTTTTTTAAGATTCGTTTGACTGCGTCTTCAATGTCCTCGTTTTTTTGTATCTTTCCACCTGGCATCGCAAAATAGCCGAAGAATGCTTCTTTCTTTCGTTTGACTAGTACTCGTCCGCCATTGTAGTTGATTTTGAGAACTACGGCTAAGATCGGTTGATCTTCAGAATTGATGTCTAAATACGGTGCTTTAGATTCACCTTCAGTAGTTAGATAGTATCGATCATCTTCTTTTGTGACTAACTTGGTTGAAATTAATTTGCTAAGATGGTAATTGAATAAATTGGATCTTATGCTTAATGATTTATATATTTCGGAGTAAGTTCTGCTTCTCTGTTCTAACGCTTTCAATATTTCTGTTTGTAACTTGTGCATGTCAAATTGCCTTGAGAAAAATAATATGATTTAGTAATTTAAGTATTTGTATGGCAGATTTATATGTTGTTTCAGTAACCGGAAAAATCTTCAAAGAAGGAAAAGTTTTGATTGTTCAACGAAGTATGAGTGAAAAAAACTATCCAGGAAAATGGATTCTTCCTGGAGGTAAGATGGAATATTCAGACTACTGTGAACTTGAACCAAATACGGATGGTTTGTGGTACGGGGTTGTTGAAAAAGCTCTTCGAAGAGAAATAAATGAAGAAGTAAACGTTGCGGTTGAAAATGTTCAGTATTTAGTTGATATGGTTTTTCCGCGTAAAGATGGTACTCATACAATTATCGTGTCTTGTACTTGTGATTGGGTTTCTGGTGAAGTAATCCTGGACGAAGATCAGATAGACTATGCTTGGGTTAATCTTGAAGAAGCTAAGAAATATGATCTAATTGAGGGTGTTTATGATGAACTAAAACTTGCTTTCAAGCAAAAGCATATTAATTAAGTATAAAACGTAAAATTAGAAATAGTAATATTATGGCCCATAAGATCCAAAATGCTGGAGTATGGTTATTTTTTAATGAACTATTTGTCTTAAGCGAGTTTTTTGCTTCTATTATTCGTTTAATTTTGTTATCTTTTTCATATTGTACTATTTGCTGGTATTTTTTGCTGTTGTTTTTATAATTGTTTTCATATTCTTTCATTTCTTCTGAAAAACCATTTACTGCAATCGCCACCTGTTTGAAATTTTCTAATTCATTTTCATGTATAAAAAAGAACTTGTCTTTTGGATGTTTTTTAATAAAAGTTAACGCTTTGTCCAATACCCTATATCTGTAAGAATTGTTTGTTTTTACTTTAATTTTTTTTAGTTCTTCAGATAATTGCGATCCAGGTAAGCCTTGGTTAAAATCGGTAAGCGCATCAAGTATATCATTATTAAGATCTAACTCATCAAAAATAGAATCACGAAATAATATGTGAATGAATTTTTTGCTTTTCTTAGTATATAAATCTGTACCGTCTGACATTTTATTTCTTCTTCATACTCATCTCTTGAGATTTAGTAACCTTAGATTGCTTTGAAGCTTCTTTTTTCTGAGCATCTTCAGCTGCATGCAGTTCAGCAGCTAGATCTTTAGCTGACTTCTTTTCAGCAGGAGCTTTCTTGCCATCTTTCTTTTCAACTAATTTTGCTTTAAGTGCTTCAGCAAGTGCTTTTGGATCTTTGCCAGAAATTTGTGGTGCAGATTCTTCTTTTGGCTTTGATGATAATTTCATTTTCTTTAGCTTATCTTCTCTTCTTTTTGTAATTCTTTCAACTCTCTTTGGAAGTGTTGCTAATTCAGCGATCGCAAATGGAACATCGACGTCTTTCTTAGTTTTTTTATCTTGAACCTTTCGGTTTTCAATCTTAACTACAACTTCGATTTTTGCAGGAGGATTTTTTCCACCATCTTTCCAAATTGCTTGGTTTAACCAGTTAGAAATCTTAACATTTTCAACTTTTGTATGTTTTTCTAAATATGAATGTAATGCGTCAACTGCTCGCTTTGAGCGTCTCCATCTAGGTACTTTTAGCCATTCCCGTCTAAGGGGAATAATATATGTTCTTTTGTCGCCAACTTTAATTTGTACCATTTTATGCTCTTATGCTGTTTCTCTTCCAACTTCGCTTTTTTCTTGTGATTCTAGAAGGATGAACCTTTCTACCAACACCAAAGACTTTTGGGATTAACCAAAATGGTGCCCAGTGAGTCTGTGTTTGTGCTTTCACAAGTCTCTTTTTTTTGCCGGAAGTTTTTCTTGAACTCATTTTTTATCCTCGAGTTTAGTTTCTGTCTTGACTGGAGCTTCTACCACCTTTGCTTTTGCAGATGTTTTTGGTTTGCTCTTGCCAAGTAATTGATTAGTAGTGTTATCTAGGACAGCCTGTCCTGCTGGGCTAATAATTCGGCCTTTTGACCCTTTCTTAGCTTGTTGAATGTAATTCAGTTTTTCAAGTTGCTGTAACATTGTTCGGATTATCTTTCCAGATGCTTTGTAGAATCGGTGTGGTTTTAGTCCTCGGTTTTTTCTTCCACCATATTTTGTTCTAAGCTTTGAGACACCAACCGGACCATCTTTGTATATAGTTCTTAGAAGTGCAGCCTGTCTAATGTACCACCAGTTATCTTGTGCTGGAGGTCGCTCTGCATGTGCGCCACTCTTTACAAATTGAGCCCATTCCGGCATAGCTAGCTCTTTGTTTTTCTCGAATTCGCTAGCGATTTTTTCTATAAGCTTTAATGCATTAACATCAGTTATTGCTGCCATTCAGAAAGTCGTTTTCGTACCTTTAAAAGGATTGCGCTGCGAAGTAAGCCGCAAGAAAAACCATAACGTGGATTATGAAGAATAATATCTGACGTTTAGGTTTTTTGTTAGAACTATCTATACTTGATACAAATAGTGATCCGACAAAAACCGTTAAGAGATTAGTCTGATTGATTTCATGTAAACCTAGACTTAGACTAAAAATAAGTACCATCATTAGGGTGTTTCTAAATGCAATCTTTGTGAAGTTGTGTTTTTTTAAGAATGGATCAATTTCATCCCGAGTAAATCTGTAGAGAAGAATTCCGATTAGCCAGCCGCTTCCTGCTAAGATTCCAGCTAAAAGTTCATTAAGCATATTCTTTTAAAGCGATTTTCATATAAAAGTTTATGGCACAAATTAAAAATTCGCTGAGTCTAATCGCTAAGCAAAAGGAGATCAATTAGCATGGAGCTTAAAGTCAAAGAATCGGTCTATGAGCCAATGGAAGATTCTACTATGTTGCTTAAGGAGATTAAGACTCGAGCAAACGGTAAGGTTGTTCTAGATATGGGAACTGGCTCAGGAATTCAGGCAATTACTGCAGCAAAAGCTGGAGCAAAAGAAGTCTGGGCTGCAGATATCAACCCAAAAGCTGTTGAATGTGCTAAAGAGAACGTAGTTACAAACAAAGTAGAAGTTAATATTATCGAATCGAATCTTTTTGAGAATGTTCCGGATAAGAAGTTTGATCTGATCGTGTTTAACCCACCTTACCTGCCTAGCGACGGATTGAATGATGATTTGAGATGGTCTGGTGGTATGGATGGTATTGAGATTATTTTAGAATTCTTTAGTCGAGTTGGAGCATTTATGTCAAAAGGTGCAGAAGTTCTGTTTATTTATAGCTCACATGCAGATCCTGATCGGCTGAAGCGAGTTTTAGGTGAATGGGGATTTAAGTTAAAAGTAATTACTAAGAAACACATATTCTTTGAAGATATCTATTTATCTTCAGCGTCGCGTAATAAGTAATCCGCAGACTTTTCTTCTGTTGGAATATTTGGATCGTTTTCAGGAATATGATCTGGCTGGTGCAGATGTTTTGGTTCTGTAGGAAATTCTTCTGGATGTAAAATAGACATGCGTTCTCTGTGTTCGCGTATGACTCTTTCTAATTGAATGGGATGTGTTTTTGTTGAGGGGCTATCTTGACGTTCGTTTCTATTTCTTCGTCTACGTCGGGCGCTCAGTGATGCCATATATTACTTCAAAAAAATCATTTTTAAGAGTTATGATTTTGTCTTCCAAACTATTATATTCTAGAACTGTTAGAGTAATTTTGTGGGTAAACTGAGCAGGTCAGTAGGTTATGAAGTCGCATCCGCGATAGACCGCTGGCTGTGGATTAAGGGCAACTGTTGGTTACTCAAAGGCACATGTGTGGCTATAGGCTAAAAACCACATTTGTAGTCTCCCTAAAACTAGCACCTCTTGGTCTTCGGAATGGCTCTGAAATATAGAATTTGAGTACAGAGATGTACGGGGGTTTTATATGAGGGGAAGTTCCTGTTCGGGCCTATAAGAAATCCCTCTTTTGTAAAAGAGGTCTTTCAACCCCAGAAAACGTTTAGCGAAAAACGTTGGCAAAACGTCCTTCGGACATATTATGGTAAAGAAAATTACTCCAAAGTTGATTGTTGAATATTCAAGTGTATATGATCGTAGGATTCATGCGTGGCAAGGCGCAGAGTTTAAACCTTGTTTTAAAAAAGTTATTCCCTATAATGCGCGATTACAAAAAAAATGGGATCGGATTGGTGACAATGTTTTTAAAACTATGAGCAAAGTTTCTGGACTTGAATGGCAAAAGCCAATTATTAATTGCTGGGTTGTTCAGAAAAGTATACCTTTTTCTATGCCTTTGACAATCCCTATGCGACCAAATTTGTATAATCTTTTTGAAGTTATTATACATGAGTTAGTGCATAATATAATTGTTCAAAATTCAGCGCGTATTAAGAAAGAGCCACTTAAGCGTTATGAAAAGTTTTCACGATTAACTCGAAACCATATTTTAGTACACGCAATTTTACATGAAACTTTGCTCGAGTTGTATGATGAAAAACAGACTAAAATATTTATACAGGATTACGATAGACTTAGTGGCGATTATCGTAAAGCGTGGGACGTTGTGGAGAAAGAAGGCGCTAAGAATATCATTGCGGAGTGCATAAAGAAATGATTCCTAAAGTGAAGTTTATTCTGCCTGATGCAGAGTATGAAGTTATGATACTAGAGATCTTTGCAAGTCTTAGAAGTGGGTATTCTTCATGGCAGAAGATTTTGTTTAAATGGAATCCTGGGCTGGAAGACTCGTTAAAAGGCACCAAAACAAAACAGCAGCGATTAGATGCTATCTGGAAGAAATATGTTCGTCAAGCTTTGGTTGATACAAAAAAGAAACGTGCAGCTCAGAGAGCATTGTTTCAGAAAGAATGGAACAAGATCAATAATGATTTTATGAAATCTGCTGAGAAAGTCATTGAAACAAAATGGTGGCTTAAGACGGTTGATGCAAAAGTTTCTTTATGTACAATTAATCCTCGTAATATTGCAACATCCTCTTTTGGTGTGTGGTATCAATCAAATTCTTCACGTATGATCAAAACCGTTATGCATGAATGTATTCATTTTCTTTACTTTAGGAAATTCAAAGAGGTTTTTCCAGATATTTCTGAAGATACCTACAACGGACATAATAGTTTAGTTTGGGCTTTGTCTGAAATAATGGTAGCTCCAATTCTTAATCAACCCGAGATACGCCAATTTCTAGAAAGCGATGCTGAGGGATATCGTCAATTTCAGAAATTTAAATTATCAAATGGTAAAATCATGGTTGAACATTTTGAACAGTTATTTAATCGGAATCGTAAGAAGGGACTATCTTTTGCAGATAATATAAAAAGTTGTTATTCTGATGCAGAAAAATATCGTGATGAAATAAAGCAAATAGCACAACAGAAGTAATCACTTACGTCCTTTTGGTGTTATAGTAATCTGTTCTTTCATGATTGTAGAATTAGGGATTATGATTTTGTTTCCAGATTTGCTAAGTAATGTTGTTTCAGTTAGTGAGATTTCTGAGATCTTGCCAGAAACATCTTTGACTTTGATTGAATCGCCTTTCTTTAGTTTGTTGATTGCAATCAGATGAATTCCTGCGATTATGTTTGGCACAAAGTCTTTCAGTGTTAGAAATAGTGTAAGAATGATAATGATAATTACGCCAATAAAGATTATATTTAGGATAACTGGTGTGATTCCAAGATAGTTTAGTGCAACAATAAATGTACCTAAATAACCGAGATACTTGAGTACGTTTTCAGCCATAGTTTCTGGATTGAATCGAATTCCTGCTTTTTTGAACTGCTTTCTTAGCTCAAGTGATTGAACAATATGTTTAGCAGCTTTGCCTAGCGCTTTTGATAGGAAAAAACCAATAATTCCAATTACAATTGCACCAAATAATTTGATTAAGATTCCCCAAAGTGGGAGTAATACTCCGTTTTCTGGGCTGAAAATCTGTGACCAGTCCATATTGAAAGTCGAAAAGTTAATATTTAAGGCTATCGTTCGAGAATTTTTCCATGTTTTATTTTGACATCGTTTTCATCTTCATATGGGGGCATATCAAAAATAACTTCTGGAAACTGTTTACTAAGTTCCTTAATAATGTCGGTATCAATACGTCGCTGTTTCCATTTGAACATTAAGAACGATCTTTGTTTCTTTAGCGCTTCATCATTGATTTTTGCTTTAAATGTTATGACGTCATTTTTGTATTTGTATTCTTTTTCCCAACATTTGCCAAAAGGAGAGTTTTCAATAGCTTTTCGAATAGCTTTTGCTTGTTTCTCATTTTTTGTTTTTACAACAATTTTAGTGTGTATTGACATTGTATACACATTTAATAATGCTTTTTAAGTCTTATCACTAGAGATAATATGCCAATAAATGCTGATTACAAGTTTTTCGCAGCAGAAGCTGAATATCATCAGGCGGAGACCAATGCTCAGAAGATGAAAGCTCTTAGAAATATGCTTTCTACTGCTCCATCACATAAGAGTGCAGAACGACTGCGAGCAGATATTAAGAAGCGGATTGCTCAGTTAAAAGATGAGATTGTTAAGACAAAAAAGCAAGGCAAAGGGCGGAGTTTTGCTATCAAACGAGAGGGTGCTGCTCAGCTTGTTTTTATTGGCCTGCCAAATTCTGGCAAGTCAACACTTCTTTCAAAGCTTTCTGGTAAAGACATCAAAGTCGCAGAGTATGAATTTACAACTACCCAACCAGAGGTTGCCTCAATTAAGTTTGAAAATATTTGGCTTCAAGGAATTGAGTTGCCAGCAGTCTACGATGGATATGCAGACAGTAAGCAAGGTCGTCAATTTCTATCTTTAATTAGAAGTGCCGATTTTGTTGTAGTAGTAGTTAGGGAGTTTGCCGAGATCGCGCAGATTCAGGCTGAACTAAAAAAGGCAAACATCCTTTTAAGGAAAACCAAACGTTTGAATGGATTTGTGCAAGAGATGCCACATATGATAATTACTTGGAAAGAGTTCAAGAAAAAAAGTTTGGTTAAGGATCTGTGGAAGGCTCAGAAGAAGATTCGGGTGCGGACTCGTGCAGGACATAAGATTGCGCCAAAACCAATTGTTTTGCTAGAAGGATCAACTGTAGAGGTTGTTGCAAAGACCATCCATAAAGACATGGTTAGAAAGTTTCGGTTTGCAAAGATCGTTGGACCATCTGCTGCTTTTAAAAATCAACAGGTTGGGTTAGAGCATGTTCTCAAGGACACGGATGTCATTGAGGTATTTATGCAATAACGCCAATTAACTAGTTAATTTGCGGGATTAATAATCGGTTGATTATTAATAGTAACGTTTAAGAACCTAGATTTATTATTATGATTATGGCACAAGGTGATTGTCCCAACAATTGTTGAAGAATTTACACCTAGCCAAAGTTATTTATTAGATTGTTTTCTAAGGAGTATAAGATGAAACTAGCTAAACCGATTAAAGAGATATTACAACCAAAGTATGTTGGTAAAACCGCAACTATTCGAGGTTGGGTCTACAGAAAGAGAGCTATGAGAGACAAAGTCTTTCTAGTGATACGCGATTCAACCGATATTGTACAAGTTGTAATTAATTCAAATTCTAAAGCATGGCAAGATGCACAGAAGATCACAATCGAATCTTCTTGTTATGTAACGGGTAAGGCTAGAAAGGATGCTCGTGCTCCAACTGGTTATGAGTTAGATGTAATTGGCTTAGAGATTGTTGGCCTAGCAGATGTTTTTCCAATCTCAAGAGATGTTTCAACGGAGTTCTTGCTAGATGTTCGTCATCTTGCAATCCGTGGACAGAAGATGCAAGCAGTTCTTAAAGTTCGATCTAAGGTTTTCGAAGCAATTCACGAGTTCTGTCGATCACAACAGTTCCACGAAACCCATTCACCCATTTTGATACCTGGCGGAGCTGAAGATGGTCCAACTTTGTTTAAGGTTGATTATTATGGTACAAAGGCGTTCCTTGCACAGACATGGCAGCTTTATGCAGAATCTGTTCTTCCTGCACTTGAAAAGATATATACGGTTATTCCTGCTTTTAGAGCAGAGAAGTCGCGAACTGTTCGACATCTGTCTGAATATTGGACTGTTGAGATGGAAGCCGCATGGTATGATATGGATAAGACTCTGAAGTTTGCAGAGGGATTGATTTCACATATTTGCCAGAAGGTTGGCAAAGATTGTGCAGATGCACTTAAGATTTTAGATAGAGATCCAAAAGAGTTGTTAGCAATTAAAGCACCTTTCCCGCGAATTACATATACTAAGGCTCTTGAGATTCTGAAGAAAGATGGTATGGATGTTAAATGGGGCAAAGATTTACGAACTCTTGAAGAAAGACAGATTATGTCTCATTATAAGAAACCATTAATTGTTACACATTATCCAAAAGATGCAATGGCTTTCTATAAGCCGAGAGATGCAAAAGATCCAAAGACTGCAAGATGTTTTGATATACTGGGTCCGGGAACTGGTATCGAAATGGTTGGTGGATCTGAGCGAGATTTGGATATTGAAGAACTGAAGAAATCTCTGAAGAGCAAGGGCGAGAAGCTAAAAGACTATGAATTCTTTATGGATACTCGGAAGTATGGATCGGTTCCACATGCTGGATTCGGTATGGGTATCGAAAGAGTAATTCAGTGGCTTTGCAAGCTGGAACACATTCGCGATGCTATTCCGTTCCCAAGAACAATGAGTCGGATTAGACCGTAGTTCCAATAGAAGCGATAGAACATCGGGTTTGGCCTATGAATGTTTTTTAACTGCTAGCTTGGATTTTTATATGGGTGGCGTTTGTGGAGTACATGCTGGCAGCAAAGAGTGCGTGTTTGATCTTCTTAGAGGAACTCAGCGATTGCAGCACTTAGGCCAAGAATGGTCTGGCATTGCAATATCTAACAAAGGTTTGATCACCTATGTTGTAAAACCAAATGTTGTGCGCGAAGCTTTTCCATTAAAAGATATTGCAGACATAAATGGTGGTTTTACAGTAAAAGGCGCGTTTAAGGGATCCGCAGGTATTGGTTGTACAAGTGTTGGAGAGAAACAGCCAATGTGTTTACATTCTAACTTTGGTCAATATGCATTAGCTTTTGATGGTAGAATATTGAATTATGATGAATTACGGAAACAGCTTGGAGCTGATGGACATGTATTTTATCGAGGAAATGAGACCGAAGTTTTAGCAAAATTAGTTGCTAAAGGTAAGACTGTTGTTGAAGGTATTATGCATCTGGCTAGTAAGGTTAAGGGATCATATTCTATTGTGGTGTTGCATGGTGATGATGTATATGCTGTTCGAGATCCATTTGGTGTAAATCCATTACAGCTTGGACAGGCAGAAAATAAGTTTGTTGTTGCATCTGAGACAAATGCATTGATTAGAGCAAGCACAAAGTTTGTAAGAGAGGTAAAACCTGGTGAGATAGTAAAGCTCTCAGCTAACGGTATTGAGACTGTTGGACAGATACTAAGTTCTAAGACCGCATTTTGTGCATTTAGATGGTTCTATACTGCCAGAGTTGATTCAGTATTAGAAGATATTTCTTCCGATCTAGTACGCAAAGAGATCGGAGCCTGGCATTTTGAGCAAGACATGAAAGATGGAATTAAGCTAGATTTTATTGCAGGTATGCCTATGTCTGGAACAAGTTTTGCATTAGGTTATAGCCACGCAAGTATCGCATTAGCTTCAAAATATGAATATATTGTTCCGTTTAACGAAGCAGTTCTTTATGATCGATATTCTGGTAGAAGTTACATTCCACCAACACAGGAAGCGCGAGATCGTATTGCTGATGAGAAAGTTTCAGTTATGGAGCACTCTGTCAAAGGAAAAATTATTGGAATAACTGACGATTCTATTGTGCGTGGAACTGTTCTGATGTATAAAATCCATGCACTTAAGATGGCTGGCGCAAAAGAGGTTCATGTTCGAATTGGTTTCCCGATGCTAAAGGATATATGTTTACTTAATGTTTCAACTAAGACAAAAGATGAATTAGCTATCAACAAGTTCAAGAGTTTAGATGGAATCCAAAAACACATTGGTGCAGATAGTTTGAGATATACGCCAGTGGATGTTGCTGTTGAAGTTCTAAACAAAGCAGCAATTAAGCCAAGATCAAAGTTAACAAAAGATGATCTATGCATGTTCTGTGCAGGCTGTGGCGATCCAACTGAGTAATTGTTTTATTGTTGGAGTGTTTTAATTTATCATGAAACAAAAAGGTAGTGCAGCTGAGAGAGAATTAGTAGCTATGTTCTGGGGAACTGGCAGCTGGAGCTCGCTTAGAATTGCTGGCAGCGGTCGGATGAACTTTCCAAGTCCAGATGTTTTGGCAGGTAATGGTTCTCAGATTTTTGCAATAGAGGTTAAGAGCACAAAACACAAGAGTCAGTACATTGATGCGGAGCAGATTCAGCAGCTTAAGGACTTTGCAGAAAAGTTTGGAGCAACACCTCTTGTTGCAGTTAAGTTCTCAACAAAATGGCACTTTTGTTATCCTGATGAGATGAGAAAAACCGAATCTGGAAAGCACATGCTACATAAAGAAAAACATGCTCATATTTGTAAGCAGTTCGAGGAAATTCTTTCACGACGATCAGACCAATCTGTTGAGGCGTGAAGCCTTGTGAACTGAGGCCGTCAGTTCAAAAGAGAAACATCTACATATAACTAAACAATTTGAAGAACTTCTAGAATCTTTAGATTAATCGTCTTCTACGCCCATTTTAAATTAACCTCCAGTTCCTACGCCAAGCATATTATTCATCTCCTGCTGGCATTATCCTTCAGAGCCTCCACCTATCATCCTTCGTCTTCTACGCCCATTAGTGGTCGCCTCCGCCAGTTTTCATCCGTCCATAACTCCCATTGTAAATATATCTAACATTAGTTTTATTTAATGTTTTCCAAGGAATTGTTTATATGTCGTATTTTCCGATGTAGTTTCGCTCTTGCCGTCTACGTCGCATATTTCTAATGTATGCAATTAAGCCACGTTGTTTTTTGATAATTGAGACTTCACGTAAGGACCGATGTTCAAGATCGTTTCCATCAGTTAAACCATCACCCGGCAAACTGGGTCTATCGGTCAAACCACCCTCATTTGGATCTGCTCCATCAGTTAATCCATTACCGTTAGTCAAGTCATCTTCATCAGTTAAACTACTTTCATTGGGATCTGCGCCATCAGTTAGATCACCTCTACGAGTTTGGTAATCTGCAGGTAAAGATAGATTCTCAGAAAGATCTTCCGGGTCTAGAGTAAATGGGCCAATCTCACGCTCATCAGCCAAACCATTACCAAAACCGTCTTGGTCAGTAAGTCCATCACCTACACCATTGTTTGCACCAAGATTAGTTAAATAGTGTAATACTGGTTTTTTCTGTAACGTATATAATTTTTCTTTCATGGCGATATTATTAGGTGCTAAAAGCATAAAAACTATTCGCTAATTAACTGTTGAAGTGTTCCATCCCGGCCAAGGACAACGATTAAGATAAACAATATTAGTGATACAAATAACGGAACTGCAATTATGTAAGATACATAGATTAGTGAGGTTCCATTGGCTATGGTGTAAACATAATACGTCATGTACGCAAAGATTGAGACAACACTTAGGCACATTACAACTAAAAGTGTATATAATTTCCCACCTTGTTGTTGAATAAAGTTTGCATCCATTTTTATTTAATATCTAACTCCTTGAATAAGGCAATTGAAATTGATAAAATTATTGGTCCAATTATGATTCCAACAAAACCAAATACTTCTATCCCGCCAAAGATTCCTAAGAAGGTGATTAGTGGATGTAGTTGTACTCTCTTGCCATAGAACCAGGGTCTGAATACATAATCCATAATAAATCCAAAGCAGAGACCGTATGCAATTAAAAATGCAGCTGTCTGGAATCCATATGTGCTATATATCATTATACCTACTGGGATATACATTAGAGCAGGACCAAGACCGGGGATTAGCGATAGGATTGCAGCTGCACCACCTGCAAGTACGGGGTAGGGTAATCCAAGTGCATAAAATCCAACTGCTGCGATAATACCCTCAATTATACCAATTACAATCTGAACGTGAACAAATTCATTTAGATATTGTGTTATGTTTTTGACAAGATCTTCTCGAGAAGCTTTTTCAAATGGAAGATGCTTGCAGATCCGTGTGTATATAGTATCGCCTTCTTTTAGGAAATAAAATAATGATGAAAGGAAGATTACAACTGAAACGATGAAGTGAACAAGGGTTCTGACTTGCTCGGAGATTGAATTAATCAAACGAGTTGTTATTAGTCTGCCTAGTTCTTGTGCGGTTGGACTGAGATAATCTAAATTGAGTTTTGAAAGAAGCAAGTAAAAGTTTGCAGATTCTTCTAGTAAAAGATTGATTCCATAATATGTAGTTATTACTAGTACAAAGACAGACATTATTGTAAGTGCGATTGCCGAGGCAACTGCTGGAATTCGTTTAATTAATCTTTTGTGAATTGGCCAGAATAGATAGGCAACAATTGCTCCAAGTATAATTGATATTAAGAAGGGTTTAACAATCCAAAATGCTAGACCAATCATTGCAAGAACTATGAAAAGTTTAAGGGTGGTTCTCTTGAGTTCCATAAATTTGATTGTATACGATATATTATATAATTATTGATTTTCTAACTTTTGTTCTAAGAGTTCTCGATATTTGCATGCAATTGTGTAGAAAGCCAGCGCTTCTTGTACGTTAGTTATGTTACTGGCAGTTAGTTGGTCGTCGATTAAATTTAACATTGAATAACTAAACCTAATTCCAAGAGAATTATCTTTATCGCCCCAGGATAATTGAATACCATATATGTTCCAATTTTTTTCAGATTTGTTTCTAACTTTTTCTATTTCCAATCTATCTTTCGCAGTTATATTACAAAATGCGTAATGTAATTTATATGGAAGCTCTACATCAACGACCCATTCCGGCGTCATAGCATCGTCTATGAAATCAACAATATCATTGTATTTGCTTTTAACGCGCATTAGACACCAGTCTAGAAAGTCTTAAAAGTTATTTGTTTAGAAGTAAATCTGGTAAAATTCGGACTGAGCTAACAAGCATGTCTGCCTTGCCATTCATTAACTGTTCCATAGTATGCAGACCAGTTAGCACACCAACTGTTCGACAGCCTGCTTTCTTACCTGCTTTCATGTCAAAAGTTGTATCTCCAACCATGATCTTAGCATCTGCTTTTGTTAGTTTTTCAGCAAGAAATATTTCAGCAGGAGAGGGTTTTGGTTTAGCATCATCTGCCCCAATGATTACATCAAATATTTTAGTTGGAATGCCTGCATACTCCAAAATCTCCATGATTCCTTCGTAATAATTGTTTGATACAATGCCGAGTCTAAAATGCATTTTGAGTCGTACAAGTGCCTCTTCAACACCTGGTAGAATTTTAATCAGATCTTTAGATTTTTCATGCGCATCTAAGTGATCCTCAACAAGTTTATTGATTTTTCGAGGAGTTACTTTTGGAAAGAGTTTTTGAAAGATTTCTACGCTTCCCAGACCAAATAAGCTAAGCAGTTTTTTATCGCCAGGATATGTCAGATTGTTTTTTGTGATCGCAGTTTTATATGATTTAATGTGCGCTTTAGTAGAATCAACAAGTGTTCCATCCAAATCAAAACAAATCAAGTCCTTTTTCTTTACCATAATCTGAATTGCAAAAAGAACTATTTAAGGTTTTAGAACGGTATATCTTCTAAATTATCTTTGATTTTGTCAGCAAATGCAACGACTGCTTCATCTATAGTATCATAGAATTGTGTACCTCTGGATATGTAATCTTTAACTTTAATATGTTCTTCATTATCGATCCATTCGCGAGACACTTCAATTTCTCCTGAAGCAGTTTCAAGTGTTTCTTTAACTTCATCTTTAGGTATCATAGCAGAATAGCTTAAAGAAAGTTCCACACCTTCAATAATTATTTTTCCTGGAAGAACAATACCGTGTCCGAGAGTTCCAGGTAGTTCTCCCATGTCAATACCTTCTGGATTAGATTGTAAAAAATCAAGTAAATCTGCATTTGTTTTATTCATGTCACGTAGTGATAGCAAAAACTTAAAAGAGTTATTATTTGAACTTTAAAATAGCTGCGATACCAGAAAGGCCTTTTAGCTTTTTACCCGCATCACTTTTACTATCAAGTATATGAACATGCCCACGATTTGCCTCAACGGTTTCAATCAAATGTTGTAATTCGACTAATTTTTGTTTATCAACTAAAAGAAGATCAGATATTTTCTTACCCGTAGCTGCAAATTCAACTTCTTGTCGACCATAGGCTGCCAATTTATCTTTTGCAATTTCCTCAAGTAATTTATTAACCAATCGCTCATGCTTTGCAATTGCTACACCTTTCATAACTTTATCAACAGTTCCGGTTGACAGTAACTCTTGTAATCCTTTTTTAGTACCTGCACTAACATCTGCTTGTAAAACTCTCTTTGCAACTTTTGGATTGATATTTTTGATTTCTTTAAAGACAAGTTCTTTCCAAAACAATGGACTTGCGATGATTATCTGTAGATCTCCTGCTCGGGAGATGACCTCTTGCGCAACTTTTTTAATTTCATTTAGCTTTTTTTCTTCCAACCGTTTTTTTGTAAGACGTAGGCTAATCTTGCCTAAGTATTTGATACCTGACGCACTTAGTTCTCCAAAACTCGCACATTCATCATCTAATGCACAAAGAAATACTTTTGCTAGTTGAGAACTTTTTTCAGCATCACGTAACTGATCTAATTGATAGTTGAACCAATTTTCTTTCTTAAGTTTAAATTCTGAACCTTTTGTTAGTTCAATTGTGTGCGCAGAATTAATTGCAATATCTTCAGTTGGTTTTGTTACTTTACCTTGTACGCGTAAAGATTCTGTCTCTTGAGATACATTAGTTACTTTGATTTCAAGTGTGATAGTTTTACGTACTGATTTTTGCCTACCTTCTTCACCACCTAATTTTATTTTGCGTTCAGTTTTTCCAAGCAACATGTCACCTTTCTCAATAACATTGGCTAAGGAAGGTAGCTCTTCAATGCTCTGGATAAGGATCTTTGCCTCTTTGCCCCTGGTATCTAATTTTAATATCTTCATTATATCGTAAACTAAATAAATGATCATAATATAAAATAGTATGGCTAGATCCGGTAAATATAATCCCGTCCACAGTAGTGCAATTTTTGGAATTCTGATTGTTCTTTTCTTAGGTATATTGATATTTATATTCACAGTTGCACCAGAAGTACGGGAAGATGTACTACCTCCAGTTGTAATTGAGTACAAACATACTATTTTTGAGGTATCGCCTGGCGTACTTGAGGCTGGAGAGGTTACTGAAGGTCTGAAGAAGGTTTCCTTATCCGATATTGTAATTGATAATAAGCCACAATATACGGAGCTTGATGTGGCAAGAGACGCAAGTTTCTCATCAAATTCATTTACTCAGGAGGTTTATGATTTTAAGTTTAATGTTGATTTAGATCAAGTAAGTTCTATGGGTTTAGTGTTTACAGTTTATGAATTATCTGGCGATGGTAAGGTAATCATATATCTAAATGGACATAAAGTTGTTACGCGCGTAGCTGGTTTGGGTGACCAAGTTATTATTGAGTTCCCAAAGAGTTATTTAACAAATGGTGTAAATCAGGTAGAGTTAACTACTGCGTCGCCAAATGTTAGATTCTGGCAATTTAATTCCGCAACAATTTTGGATTTAGTGTTATATACAACCGAATATGATTCTGGATCAGCAACATCCAACCAAGTATTTTCCTTAGCATCTTCTGAAGCAGTTAATGCTGAATCTGCAACACTAAAGGCATTTGTTGTTCCAAAAGGAGATATGGGAAATATTGAGATAAAATTAAATGGTGTACGATTGATGACTGCAACACCACCACAAAATCTCGAGTTAGATGTACCAACAACTGCGTTAAAGAGTGGTGCTAATGTTCTAGAATGGTCTGCTGAACGAGATGTTAATTATGAAATTCGATTTGCTGAGATGTATATTGATACGGTAAAAACTACTGGACGAGCAACAACTTATTTCTTTAAGATACCTGATACAGATACGCGTAAGATACGTTCAGGTTCATATGCATGTACTCTTGTAATTGAGAAAGATTCTGGCGATGAGTCAGTTATTGTTGAGTTGAATGCCAAGCAAAATATCTTTGATTTAGTTAGCACAACTATTGCAATTGATGTCTGTGACGAATTAGTTGAAGGCCGAAATGAGATAAAGTTCTTAGCTGAAGATGAACTTGACTTGAAGCAAGCTACACTGATAATTTCAAATAAAGAAGAATAATAATCAATGGTTAATTCAAATGATGATGGTGAGGGTAGACTCGCTTCGCTTAAACGTCGGTATTTAGATCATCGTGATCGTAAAAACGCGATTCGAGAACAAACTCAAACAAATAAGCAGCAAATTCGAACACAAAAAAGAGATAGTCGTGTTCAGAAAAGAGTAGAAAACGAGACATCTCTTAAAATTATATTAGTAATTGTTTCATTAGTAAGTTTTGTTATTATGACCATTTTACCTCAAACTGTTGCAATCATTTTTTTAATAATTCTAATCATTATAATCTTAGTTTTATCATATAAACGATTTATTTTGGGTTTTGGTTTAGTAGTTATTTTTATGGTAGTAATTTTGTTTTGGGCATTTATCGGTACGTCATATGGAGATGATTTAATCTTAAGGCTAGAGCGAGCAGGATTACCTGGTCAGGTTGAAGAGACTGTAGATGAAAGTGGAGTATCTCATCAGTTTAATGTTATTGGCGAAATTTTAACAGGTGATTTTGATCCAACAGGTCTTTGGACTTCAGAGGCAGTGCAATCTGAATATGCTACGCCGGAAAATTTTGATGTGGTGATCGAAGAAGTTGGGCCGCGTAAGCAATATTTTAAACCTAATGAAAATATCTCACTTAGCGGACGTATTAATCTTATTAGTGGTTTTGATAAAACTACAACAATTACCTTGGGCGCTAAGCCAGATCAGTTCTGCGCAAAAGAAAATGAGGATGAATTAAAGCAGTGGTTAGCAGATAACTCGGGCGGAGTAATTGATTTTACTGATCCACCTGAAGGCTGTTCTAATGATACTGATTGGGTTTGTTATATTTCTGGATCAGACGATCAGAATACCTTCAAAATGGAGCGAATTTATAATCGCGAATTCTATTGTACGCATTCTGGAATTGATGTATCTGACGAAGAGGTACTATCTAATCTAGAAGTAACGTGGGAGTATGAAACCTCTGCAGTTGCAGGTATGCAAGTATATGCATTTAGTCCAGATGTTATTGATCGAACACCTGATCCGATTGAAAAATACGATATTGATAAAGATAGCCTAACTTCATGGTATATTGGCGATAAGAACGTAAACTTGGGACTGAAGATTGATAGTTATGGTAAGGAATACGTGCGAGCAGAATCTACTGACGATACTAATCTGTTTGAGGCAAAGAATTATTTAGGAATTAGTATCTCTAATGCGGGTAGTGGCGATATGGTCGAATTAGAATCATTGTCAGTTAGTTTCCCAAGTACAGATGGTATTGAGGTCTCTAATCAGATTGTTAGAACTAGTAAAGATTCATATGACCTAGCTTTTGAAGGACCAACTACTGAATTGTTGAGTATTCTTGGCCAAGATGTTGTAACAAAGAAGTTTACGCTTTCAGCAATAGAGTTAGAGAAGTTCGAAGTATTAGAACCTGCAGATCATACTGCGTATTATATTCCTTTTGTTGTATTAGAAGAATATATTGGTGAGACTGCATTCCAAAGCTTTTTGGCAAAGGTTGAGATAAAATACAAATATCAAGAAAGTGACTCAACAACTGCTTCAGTTAAACCTTAAGTGTTACTTCTACTGAAAGATAAATTAACTATAAAAGTAAGCAATTGTTAGATATTAGATGAATACTAAAACCCTATTGATACTGTCTGTTGTATTTATGATTACATTTTCATTAAGTGGTTGCCTTGGCGATGATGAAGCCGTAGCGTCCACATCTTCAGAAGCACTGGGTTTAACATTAGAGTTCCAGCCAGGCGCACCTCCAGACCAAATCAGTGAGGATGATATTTCATTTGATATTAGTGTAAAGTTAGAGAACTCTGGAGAATACGACTTGGCAGAGTACTACGAAGATGATACAACTGGCGAAACTGTTGGTGATTTAGTATCTGTTTTCTTACTGGGTGTAAATCCTGCAACACTTGGATTGTGCGAAGAAACTGATGAAGGAACGGTTTGTCACACAGAACAACCATATATTGAAGGTCTTTCTGGCGCGCATTATGTTAATTCCGAATTAATCCCTGGCCAGGTTAATTATATTAATTGGTATCAAGCAAGTGGAGAGTCACCTGAGTATGGTTTAGATATAACGTCTGATCAGACCCTGAACTTTGTAGCACAGTTATGTTATCCATATAAGACCATAACTACTGCTGAAGCTTGTTTTAGTGATAATGCTTATGCACAAGCTACTGGCGCAGAAACTTGCGTTGTTTCTGGTGAAAAAGAACCAGTTAATTCAATGGCACCAATTCAGATAACAAAGATTGTTGAAAATCCTGCAGGACGAGATGGTCAAGGCGTAGGTAAATATGCATTTACATTTACTATTGAGAATTTAGGTGGTGGAACTGTATTCCCATACACAAAATCCGTTCATGACTGTACCTCTTTGGGTGTAGCTGATCTTAATGCAAATCAGGTCGCAGTTACGAGTGTATCTGTTGGTGGTGAAGACAAAATTAATTGCCTAAGAAAGATTGGCGTTGATGAAACCTCTGGAGAAGATATCCTTGCTCCAGCTACGATCACGTTAGTTGATGGAAAAGGTACATTTACCTGTACGCTGTCACAAGGCACGGTTACTGGAGATTATTCAGACATAATTCAGGTAAATATGGTTTATAATTATTATACTCAGACTAAAAAGGAAATTGTTGTTAAGAATACCTTAGATTTTGAGTAAATTATTTATTATATAGAGGATTAAACAATATATGAAATATTTCGCTATCGTCGCAACCTTCTCATTGATCTTGTTTGTAAGTGGCTGTATCTTTGGCGGAACAGTGGACAGTGAGGTGTTTGTAGGTGGCGATGAGGGATTAGTCGTCTCTTTTGTTGGAGATAACCCCCCTCCAAGAGTTTTTCAGAACCGTAATTTTAATGTTATTCTACAGTTAGAAAATAAGGGTGAGTACAATATATATCCTGGCGATGTGCGTATGTTCTTTAGTAATGGTCAGAACTTTGGATTAAGTGGTGATGATCCAATTAAATATAACGAAGAATTTATACAGAAGCGGCTGAAGACCGACACGGGATTTATTCCAGGAAGTTTAATATTTATTCCATATAATGATCTAGCTTATTCCGGTCCAACCATGCTTACAGAAGATGCACCAATATCGATTGCATTGGATGTTTGTTACCCATATAATACTACTGCCGTTGCAGATATCTGTGTCTCAAGAGATGGACAGGCAAGTGAGATCTGTGATCCATTAGGTGAGCCCGTACCACAGACAACAGGTGGACCTATCTTTGTAAGTAGTGTTAATCAGCTATTTAATGGTCTGCTTAACACAAAATCTAACGATACCTTGCTTCAATTAAAGTTAGGCTTGGACATTATCGGTCAAGGCGATATTTATTCTTCAGATACTGCGTGCGGAGAGTTAGGAGATAAGATCCGATTGGTTACTGTTGATCAGCTAACTGTTGGAGATTATGTTTTTGAAGGTGATGAACTCATTAAGATGTGTGGTTTAAGTGCAGACCAAAATATCGGATTAAATGAAGATGGTGAAGGTGATTTAATATGTACTATTTTAGTTCCAGACGTGTTTAATGATTTTGAAGATAGATTTACAATTACATTTAGTTATACACATAATCAAATAATTACAAAACAGATTGCAGTAATGCCCGTATTAGAATCGATGGAGCGGTGCGCAACAAATATTGACTGTGACAAAGGTACGTATTGTGAGAAACCCGGATTCTGTCGGCAAAAGATACCTGATGGCGTACCTTGTGGCTTGCCAAATGAATACAATGTTAATGACGATATTGATACAAAGATCAGCAATAAAAGTCAGACCTGTGAGAATGAGTGTTTGATCTTGCAAGATCCAACTCTAGCACCATTTGCAATCGAAGCATATGGTATCTGTTCATTTGATTACGCCAATTCAGGAGAAGATCCATGTAAATCTGCTAGCGACTGTCTTGACGGACAATATTGTGCAAGATATGATCCATCTGTTTTGATTACTAGCCAAGAAAATTCTGAAGGCATACCTTTTGGATATTGTGCACCAAAGATACCGCTAAACTATCCATGTCATTGGAGTTTTAATGACGGATTAGGTGCATCGTGTATCCGTGGAAAATGTTCCCCGTCATCAGGTTTATGTATACTGTAGCAAAGTTCAGAAACTTTGCGAGGTCCCACGAAGCTTTGCTTCGTTAGGATTATAGTTTAAATTAACTAATTGTTTTTAATGTTCGATGTTGGTAACTTTCCATGCAATACATATCCGACTTACATATTCATAGTAGGTTTTCTAGAGCTACATCTAAGCAGCTTACGTTAGCTAATCTAGAGAAACATGGTAAAATAAAGGGAATTGGATTGCTTGGAACGGGCGATTTTATGCATCCCGAGTGGCAGAAAGAGCTAAAATCCGAACTTACCTCAGAAGGTTCCGGCATATACAAGACGAAATCAGGCTTTCCATTTATTCTATCTAATGAGATATCCTTGATGTATAAACAGGATGGCAAGGGTCGTAGAGCTCATGTTGTTCTTCTTGCTCCAGAAATGGCTGTTGTTGATCAGATTACGGATTATTTTAAGGGATTTGGTCGAGTTGATTATGACGGTCGCCCAATCTTTGGCAAGAGTATCAAAGAGGTAACTGAAGGTCTAAAGAAAATCTCTGATGATATTGAGATTATTCCTGCACATATATGGACACCTTGGTTTGGTTTATTGGGGTCTAAGTCTGGTTTTGATACGTTTAAGCAGGCTCTGGGGGATCAAGCAAAGCACATATACTCTTTTGAAACTGGTTTGTCTTCAGATCCAGAGATGAACTGGCGAATATCGGAGTTAGATAAATATACTATCTTATCCTTTTCAGATTCACATAGTTTCTGGCCATGGCGAATCGGTCGTGAGGCAACAATTTTCGATCTGAAGAATCTAACCTACAAAGAGTTAATCCGTGCAATACGAACTCGAGAGGGGTATAAAGGAACTATTGAGGTAGACCCTGGCTATGGTAAGTATCATCATGATGGTCATCGAGCCTGCGGAGTTAGCCTATCTCCAAAGCTATCTGCAGAATATGATGGTATCTGTCCAGTTTGTAAACGACCATTGACAATTGGTGTAATGTATCGAGTTGAAGAGGTAGCTGATCGACCAGAAGGATATAAACCAAAAGATGCTGCACCTTATTATAAGCTCATGCCACTTTCAGAGATAATCTCGGCAGTTGTTGGAACTGGCGTTGCAACCAAGAGGGTTTGGACAGTTTATAACAAACTACTTTCAGCGTTTAAGTCCGAGTATGAAATTCTCTTGCACGCTTCTGTAGAAGATCTGAGAAAGGTTGTTGACGAAAAGCTAGCTCAGTTTATCTTGAAGAACCGCCGAGGTGAGATAGAAGTCCGGCCAGGCTATGATGGTGTCTATGGTGAGCCAATCTTTAATGGCAAGTCACAAGAACCTAACGTAACTTTTGAGAAACCTGACTCGGTGGAACAATTAAATAGAATAGAAAAACCCCAAACAAAACTGTTAGAGTTTTAACCAATATAACTTGTATCGCTGGAAGATTGATCTCCAGATAATCGCTTAAGTTTCTTCATTAAGACACCTTCATGCGATTCCTTAGCTTTTTCAGATTGTTCAATCTCAGATTTCTTAATTTCGTTCTTTATCTTGTTTAGGTCAACCTTAAGCTTCAGCGGGTTTTTGATTATTTTTAGTACTTCAGTTGCTTCTTTTAGACCTAGATGGTATGGGTGTCCTACGGTCTCACATAGAAGCGAAATACCATTTAGACCACGTAACTTGCCGATTCCAAGTAACAGTCCAGTTGCACCAACAATTGTTGCTGCTTTATTGTCTTTGAATCGGATATGTTTGTCAATCTTTTTCCAGCGTTGCAGTGTTTTTTTATCTGTTGCAACACCATAAACATGCGGATGTTTTGGTTCACCTGGAAGACCGATTCCACCAACCGTTATGATTTCAGTACAACCCATATTTGTAACGAGCTCAAGTATTTTATCGCAGAACTCATAGCTAGCTTGCTCTTCCATTGGTTGTATATCTCCAGTTAGGAATATGATATCTCGAGAAGTTTTAGCACCAGATTTTACAACATTTAAGAAAACCGTTGGTAACTCTAGGATGCTTTCTTCATTTATGAATACAGAGTGCGGAAAGTAAAATGAGTTTATTTTGTAGATCTCTTTTGCTTTAAGTTCATCAACTAAAAAGTCTGCAGTAATTTTTCCAACATTACCTATTCCAGGAAGACCTGCAATAAATATAGCGTTTTTAAGCTTAGGGCACTTTGAGGTTTCTTTAATTATCCACATTTTATCTGTTTTCATTTTAGTTATTCTCCTTAAGTATTAGTTCTTTGATCTTACGAATTCAACATTTGTTTTTCCACCAAGCAAAGATTGTAATCGCGACACGATCTCTTCTAATGCTTGATCTGCTTTTTTCTTGTTATCTGCTGATATTTTAAGTTGGTATTTTGGAGCACCCATATAGACGAGTGTTGTCTCATAATCGTTCTTTTCTCCAAGTTTTGTTAGCTCTTCAGCCGCTTGTTTTATTGCGTTTAAGCCCATACCTTTGTTTGAATGCATTCGTAGTTCACCAAAGATTATCGCTTTTGGAATCTTAATTCGTTGTTTGATTAATTCAAATAATTCTTGTGCTAGCTTGCTCTGGATGTTTAGTTCTTTTAAGGTTTCTTCTCCTAGACGCGCTACTTCTATTAGAAATGGATACATTCCACCATAGTTATCTACAATGTTATCATTGAATTTCGTATAGAGTGTGCTAACCTCAATTTTATGTTTCTTTGCAAAGAACTGTAGTAAATCATCTGCTTTCTTTTCGTTTTTCCATGTTTGTATTTTTGATCTTCGTTGTCCTTCACCAACTCTTCGTAGGGATAGATTCATCATATTTCGATGCTTGTCAATGTCCATAACTTTACAGACTAGCTGACGCCCAGGTTTTAACATAACCTTCATGTTACGTACAGTTCTTCGATCCATTTCAGATGTGTGAATCATACCTGCAACATTATCATATTCATCTAACATAACATATACTTCGTGAGACGTAAGTTTTTCTATAGTACAAATTATTAGATCATTGACCTCAGGTATTCCAGATTTCTTATACATGAAACCAACTAAAAAAAAGAGTATTAAAGAGTTGCGATTTTATAAATTTGCAATTACTTTTGCAGTAATTTTAATCTTACCACCAGTAGTTTTTGCTAATTCTTCACCACAGACAATACAGTCTACTTTTGTAGCTGCCTTATCGAAAATAATTTGTTCGTTTTTACATTTAGTACATTTAACTTTTACAAAACTTGAACTTGGACCTTTATCTACCATTTTTATACCTGTGAAAATTTCTTCATTCGATTAAAGCTTCTTACATGTGATTTCTTACACTTATCGCAAGTGTATTTTAGAACAACATGTCTACTTTGTTTAGATGGATTAACCTTAGATCGTGGCATTCCGCCATAGCCTGCTCCAACCTTAAAGAACTGTCGTACTCCCCACTTAAGTGCGTGCTTCTTTGGCTTTGGTCTAGGTTTTGTCTTTGCCTGTGTAACTTTGTGTTTATGTCTAACTTTACACAGTGGACAATATCTCATTACACTTTTTGGGAATTTCATATTAAGAATGCGATTTTAAGCTATTATAAAGTTTGCTGTTTTCGCTCAACCTTTTTTTGATTCTCTAGAATGGAACAAAGTTGTTCAGGTAGAGTACATTCATCACCTGGCTTGAATGGACCGTATTTTTCTAAGTCTTCTCCAAATACTTCTGGACATTCTTCCGTAAAGCAGACATTTATGAATTTTATATCTGTTCGCAGTTCATCTCCGTTTTCAGCTTTGATTCCAACATCTTCGGTGTCGCTCTCTGGAGCTTCATATTCAGGTTCACCCGGGGTTGGAGCAGTTTCAGAAATCTCTAGGTTTTTTTCTTCGATTTCAGATGCTTTTTCTAATAACTTAAAGAAAACTTCCTTTTGGTTCTTTAGAACGTCAAGTAATTGTGTGTATAACTCAATCTCCGTCTCTAACAGATTGGTTGTATCTTTGAATGAAGAATCGGTACGTACACTGTAGATCGCACGATTAATTATCTTTCTTTCACGAATTTCATATAGATCTTTGAGTGCGCGCATAGCATTGCCGATCTCTTGTTGGATTTTGATCTTCTTTTGAGAGCTAAGCATGGAAGTAACATCTTCAACATGCTTGTTGAGCAAACTTTCTTTGGTCTTAAGGTATGCCTGTATTCTCGCTAAATCTTGTGGTTTAAGATTTTCTAGATCTGTTGAGAACTTTTCAGTTCTAAGCAATTCATAAATATCTTCATAGGTAAAAGCTTCCACTGGCATAGAACAACATTAGCGTTTCAGTTTAAGATGTTTTATTAGGTTAAAACTATAGTTTCTTTCGCTTGACATAGCTTAGCGGGTTCTTGATTGTATTGCAAAGATTATCTGGCTGACATACTCCAATCTCTTGATAGTATTCCTTGCAGTTTGATGGTGGAACTTTCTTTGGATTTCTTTTATGCCAATTTAGTTGCGCAATAATATACCCTTCTTTAAGCGGTTCTGCATTTTTATCATTGTTCCACTCTTTAACTCTTTGTTCAATTTCAGGCCATGTCCAATTGCAACATTTTAGAAAGTTCAGTAATGCAAACAATGCTCGTTTTTTACCGTCATTTACGCCATTGAGAATTAATTTCATGCACGGAGGGAACTTTTTTTCATGAACCTTACCTTCAATTTCAACAATCTCGCGTACTTCTGGCTCTTCTTCTTTTTCCTCGCGCCAGTCAAGTGCTTGAACAAGTAGTTGATTTGCAGAACCTTCTTTGACATGTTCTCTGTTGAGAAATGAAGCATTAATTTCAGTAAGTACTTCAGGTCTAGCCCACTCTCTGTTGAACTTTGAGATGTCTTCCGGTTTGATTGGAAGACTGACTAGTCCAGTTTTTTCATGTAAGGAATATGGCGCTCTTATTAGGTGTCTAGATTTTCCTAAAGCAAGATCTAGTTCAATTAAGTTAATAATATCGACACCATCTGGTTTCATGAATTCTTCTCGTTTTACACCTGTTTTCTCAACGATCTTTCGGATGTCGCCCTCTTTTTCTTTGATTTTAACCCAGATTGCATCACTAATGAAATCGCGTAAGTATCTCAAAAGTGCCTCACTTGCTTGTTCATATATATCCTGAACTTTCTTTTTGCCAATAACTTCAGGAAAGGCTTCAAAGGGAATTGCAATATGCCAACCACGATTACCTGAGAACTTGACCTGTGGCTCGACACCATGAAACTCAAGCGCTTCAACAACGGTTTCTGCAGCAATCGTTGAATAATCAAACCATGGACAGTCAATGTCAATGATTAGGTCCCAACCGATTCGTAAAGTATCTAGTTGTCTGCGAGTTGAGTCTGAAGATAGTTGCATTGGATCTGACCAACGCTCTTGTGAGACATGAAAGCTAGTTACACCATTACGACCGAGTGATTCAACCTCTTTTGGAAACTGCAAGATGTCCGGTCTTTTTCCAAAGAATCCTCCTTGTAATTGCGTTCCTACTTCTCGGTCTTGGCTAACTCGGACTAGCTCTTTCATAACTAATGGATTAGAATAGTGCTGAATAGCTATGCTCTGTTTCATGGAAGAGGTTTAGAACTTGAAGTTAAAAGATTTTGTTCAGTTAAGATACCTCGTTCATGTAGTTGCGTCATTGCAGCGTTTAGGTATTGTATTGCCCATATGCGCAGAAGATTTACCATTACCCAAGATCCCGGATTGTGAATGCCGTAATTATGGCACGTTAGAAATCCTCTGCTACTTGGATCAACCGAGTATAAATCTATTTTTTCCTGACTAAAGTCTATGCTAAATCCGTCTGCTTCAGGCATGATAATTTTAGAACTCATGCTAGAGTTAAGGCTGTCTTCATTAAAATGGAGAACATTCTCATTTCCTGCGACCCTCAAATTACGTACAAGTCCTGTTTTAGTAGTATCGACTTCATCATAAAAGTCCCAAGGTTTTACAATTTGGTGAGGTTCATTATGGTGTTCTTCTTGAATAATGTTATACTCCACAAAATAATTTGCTATATCTTCTCTTTTTGCGCCAGAATGTAGCTTAGCAGTCTGTATATCGTGTTGCCATGCTGCAACTGCAGCTGGGAAAATATTATTTGCTAGACGCGGATCTAGCGTTATATCGTCTCTTAATAGTGCTCGGTATATTGGAATATTCAACTGAAATCGATTGATGGGTGAACCTGTATCTCTTACAAGTACTTCGTGATTCTGTAGCAAGAGTTTCTCAAATAGCATGTTTAGAGATTCAGATTTGAGAATTTAAATATTTGTTCGCTATTGATGTACAAACGTGGTAAAGAAGTAATTCAGCCGATCTACAAGTTCAGATTTGAATGTTCTACACATACCGTGTGAAGCAGCATATACAAGTCCAAAGATAAGTTCCTCGGTTTGTTCTGGTGGAATGATTAAAGGATCATTAAATTTTCGTTTAGTAGCGCCGTGATTTAGTGTCAGTATTTTGCCATCTAGTCCCATATATCCCGCATCTCCTCCAAATTGTGCAATTAGTTGTGCTTCTTTAGGATCATTACAAATTGGACGACCACCATAGCAATCAAAATCTGATTTTGCGTCATGTATGGATACACCATCATGAAAGTTACCACCTATGTCTGGAAGTTTTTTAATTCGCGTAAATAATCTTTCTCCATGATCATCCAGAATGGATTCTATATTTTCTTGTTTTACATATAGTAGAACACTAACAAAAAAAGACCGGACAGCATGTTGTGCAAACCATAAGCCGCGAGATAGCTCTTCATCAGAATGTTGCTGCTGAATAATTAAATCTCCTTGACCATTTTCTCTAAGAATTGTTTGTATGGTCTTCCCACCATGTTCAAAATCCCAAGAATATTTTTCTGCTCGCATTATATGTATCTAAAACTTACGAATATAATGTTTTGTTCATTCCTTTGAGAACTTTCTTCGTTCTTCTTCAGGTTTGATATAGGGTAGGCCTAGCTTGGTGAATATTTCTTTCTCAGTCTTGCCTGCAACCAGCTCTCCAGTCTTGCGATCGAACAAGCCATATTCCGATAGCTTGTAGCCCTTTTTGATTGCGATCTTTCGAGTCTTGATGTTAAAGTTCTTTGGCCCAGTGGAATACTGTAGCGCTGCACCATATATCGAATCATCAACAACACGTAAGTCTGCCTGGAAGTTGTTCTTTAGCCAAACAGAAGTTTTTGTCGAACCTTTTACAATAATTTTCTGAACTTCTGGAAGTTTTACAAATCGAGCAATAACTTTGGAAGGTTCATCTGAGCTAGCAACCATATCTAGATCACCAATTGTAGCTTCTTTTCTTCTAACAGATCCCCCAACATCCACCTTGATAACCTCTGGCCAGGACTTCATCTTTGCAAGGATCTCTTTAGCTAGTGGGAGAATTTTATCATATGGCTGGCGGTCTTTTTGTATTAGTCCCATATCGATCGCAGCAAGAATCTCTTTTTCAGATTTTTCTCCAAAGCCAGCAAGCTCACGAATCTTACCGTCTTCAGCTGCTTTCTTAAGTTGATCAAGTGTTTTTATCTTTAGTTCTTTAGTTAATCTTTCTGCGCTTTTCGGTCCAAGACCGGGTATTTCAAGGAGGTTTACCATACTTTTTGGAGTTTCTTTTTCTAATCGATCTTTCTTTTCTATGTTTCCTGTCTGGATGTACTCTTCGATCTTACCTGCAAGAGCTTCACCAACACTTGGAATTTTCTTTAGACCCTCAAGACCCTCTCGTTTGTAGATCTTTCGAACATCTTCCGTATCGTCAATTGCAAATGCAACTCTTCGATATGCACGTGTCCTCCATCTAGATCCTTGTAACTCTAGTAAGTCAGCTATCTGAAATAATTGTTTTGCTAAGTCCTCATTAAAGCTCATAGTAAGAATATGATTAAAACTATAATTAGTTTTCTTTTCCTCTTCCGCAAGTCTTATAAACATCTAAACTTAGCTTAGGTTATGACAAACGGTGATTGTCCCCACAATTAATGAATGCGTTGCTAGTTGTCAAGTTTTAGAAGGTTCTTTAGGTGTTTTACCCCACAAAGCAAGAGCTTTCAAAGAATGGCGAGGGTAGTTTAGTTCGGTCCAGAATGGCTGGTTGTGGCCCGGTCGACCTGAGTTCAAATCTCAGCCCTTGCTCCATTATCTTAACTCTTCTTAGACAGCGAGCTCTTACTCAGAAACATTTGATTCAGCAGATTGAGCTTACAGATAGAGCAATTCGGTATATTCTTTCGAGATTATTGAAAGAGGGAAAGATTGTGCAGAGAGCAAGTTTGTTTGATGCGAGACAGAGTTATTATGAGGTTGTAAAATGAAAACTAATAAAAGTAAGAAAAACGTCGAAAGAGATAGAAGTCTAGAAACGCCAAAAGGAGTTAGAGATTTCCTGCCTGAGCAGAAAATCCTCCGAGAGCAGATTGTTGATGTTCTGAAAAAAGTATTTGAGCGATACGGTTTTAATCCAATTGAAACACCTGCTTTGGAAATGTTAAAGACTTTGGTCAAAGAGACAGACTCTGCTACAGATGCATTTAATGAAATATATCGATTAGAAGATCAGGGAGGAAGAAAGCTTGCTCTAAAATATGATCAAACTGTTCCTTTTGGAAGAGTTGTTGCTCAAAATCCGCAACTTGGAACTCCCTTTAAGCGATATCAGATTGATAGATCGTGGAGAGATGGTCCAATAAAACTGGGTAGATATAGAGAATTCTGGCAGTGCGATGTTGATATTGCAGGTGCAAGTTCAATGATAGCCGACGCAGAATATCTTGCAATTGTTACAGATGTATTCAAAGAGTTTGAAATAAAAGTTGAATTTAGAATAAATAATCGAAAACTAGTAGAGGGCGTACTAAAATACGCAGGAATACCAAAAAAGCAATGGATGGCTGCAACAATCATTATTGATAAGTTGGATAAGATTGGAGATTCCGGAGTTCTTGACGAAGCTAGGCAAAAAGGAATAAATGATGATGCTATGGTTAAAGTACTGGATATTTTGAGCCAGAAAGGAACGAACTTGCAAATATTGAAACAGATTGAAAGTTTTGTTGATGACGATCTTGTTAGCGAAGCTATTTCTGAATTAAGGCAAGTGTTGAAATATGGCGCAGCTTTCGGCGCAAAAAATATTAAATTAGTACCTAGTCTAGCCAGAGGTTTATCTTATTACACTGGAACAATTTTTGAAACATATGTAGTTGGATCGCCTGTTAAGAGTTCAGTCGTAGGCGGTGGAAGGTTTGATAATATGATTGGTGACTTTGTTGGCAAAAACGTAACGGTTCCAGCAGTAGGATTATCTTTTGGTTTGGATGTAATATATGATACGTTAGTTTCAATGAAACGAGTAGTTCCAAATAAGACTGTTGTAAAAGTTTTTGTAGTCCCTCTAAAGACGGAAGTTCAATGTATAAAGATAGTTACTGAGCTTAGAAATGCAGGAATTAATGCAGACATAGACCTGATTGGAAGATCTATTTCAAAGAACTTACAGTATGCAAATAAATTAGATATCCCCTACGTTATACTCGCAGGACAAAGTGAGTTAAAGAAAGGAAAATTGAATCTTAAAGATATGAAGTCAGGAAAAGAACAAAAACTAACTATACAGCAAATAATTAAGAAATTAAAATAGACTATTGATTTTTTAATATATCCTCGCTAAAATGAAAACTAATAAAAGTAAGAAGAGTGTTCAAGTAACTATGAGCAATGTAGAGACGCCAAAAGGCATGAAGGACTTTCCGCCTGAAGAGCAAATCATTAGACAAGAGCTAATTGATAAGCTAAAAGTTATTTTTGAGAAGTATGGTTTTTCTCCCATTGAGACACCAACATTAGAGTTATTATCAACACTAACTGCAAAAGGTGCAGGTGGTTCTGAGGTTGGTAAAGAAATATTTAAGCTAAAAGATCGAGCCAACCGTGAGCTAGGATTGCGTTTTGATTTTACAGTTCCAATGTGTAGATTCTTTTCACAAAATCAGATACCTATCCCATTCAAACGTTATCAGATTGGTAATGTTTTTCGAGAAGAGTTTGGTACTCGTAGTAGAGAATTCATACAATGCGATATAGATGTCATTGGTTCAAGTTCATTGCTAGCCGATGCAGAATATCTTGCAATTGCTCAAGAATTCTTTGATTTAGTTGGATTAGATGTTATAATCAAAGTAAACTCACGTAAGTTCTTAGATCGCATTATGAATCAAGCAAAGATACCTGCAGACAAACGTATGCCTTTGATATTGATTATAGATAAGTTAGATAAGATCGGCGAGACCGCAGTTATTGCTGAAGCAAGAAAGTTAGGTGTGGATGCTAGAAAAGTTATAACTCAATTGAAAGGAGATCTTCCTGAAGATGTTGCAGAGGTTCTAAAGTATGCAAAAGCAATGGGTGTTCGAGACGCAGTATTTGTTCCAACACTTGCTAGAGGTTTAGATTATTATACTGGTTTAATCTGGGAATTCTATCTTAAATCTCGTCCAAATAAATTCTCTCTCGGTTCAGGTGGTAGATTTGATAATCTGATAAATATGTTTTGTGATCGAAATGTTCCTGCAACAGGCGCGAGTTTTGGTGTAACTCGAATTTATGAAGCACTTCAAGAAAAGCAAACTGACGCTCGAAAGACTGTAACGCAAGTTTATGTTATTCCAATTGAGACAGAGTTAGCGTCCGCAGAGATTGCTAAACATTTGCGAGAAGAAGGTGTTAAGACCGACATTGCTTTGATGGACCGATCAATTGGAAAGAATCTTCAGTATGTTGATAAGATGAAGATCCCCTACGCAGTAATTGTTGGCAAGGAAGAGCTTAAGCAAGGCAAGGTTAAGCTGAAAGATATGAAGTCAGGCAAAGAGCAACTGATTGATATTGATCATGTTTCTAAAGAGATAAAAGTTTAAAAAGTAAAGTGTATTTTACGATTATGGTAAAAGTAGAGCTTGTAAAGCAGAAAGGATATAATTTTCTTTGGATTGATGAGTACTTGTGGATGTGGGATATTCCACGCGAACGAAGGATTCAGAAACAACTTGCTGATGAAGCCTATGGTGATGTTTTAGTGGCTGGATATGGTTTAGGAATAATTCAAGAATGTTTACTTCAGAACCCAAAAGTTACTTCAGTAACAACTGTAGAAAAACTAAAAGAAGTGCTAGAGTTAGTAAAATCCGAGTACGGTAAGTTACATGGAAGTGTGGAGCTTGCTGATTTTTATAAGTATAATACTACCACACAATTTGACTGTGTTATTGGCGATATCTGGGACGATATTGATTCAAGTAATTTAAATGTATATAAGAAATTTAAAGCTAAAGCCAAAACGTTGCTAAAGCCAAATGGAAACGTTTTAGGATGGGGCGCAGATTACTTCGAATTCTTAATAAAGCAAGAGAAGTGATTATTTTTTTCGTTTGTGAGTTATTTCACAAGTCGTCTCTATTTTAGTCATTCTATCTCGAAGAGGACTAATTTGCTTTAAGCTTTTTTCAATATGACGTAAAGTTGTAGCAAGTTTGCCAAAGCCTACGCCTGCAGCAACAGATCCTGCAAGTAATGGGAACATCTCAACAAGTGCTGGCGTGTTAAAGACACCAAATGCTTTGAGAAAGACCCATACAATGATGCTTGCTAAGCAGAAATAGAAGACAAGACTAAGTTTATCCATGTATATTATACGCAATACCGAGATAAATACTTTTTGCATTATAACCACTTATGTTTCTTAGCGAAGATATATAGCGCAACACAAGATACAACCATCATTCCTAGTGCAAAAGGATAGCCATACATCCAGGCTAGTTCTGGCATGTTCCATGGTCCTGCAGAATCATTCATTACCTGGCCAAAGTTCATACCATAGATCGATGCAATTAAAGTAGGAATCAGAACAAATGAGCCAATAACCGTCATCTTCTTAACTGCATCATTCATCTGATTTGAGATCGTACTCATGTAGATCTCAAGTGCGCCAGTTAAAATTTCCTTGTGCGTGTTTGTCATGTCGATTAATTGATTCATGTCATTGTGTATGTCTTCAAAATTAAGTAAGTCTTTGTTATTTAGATGTAAGATGTTTTGTTTTATTATCTGCGAAACAGTCTCTCTATTTGCTAGCAGTGATCGCTGGAAAAAAGTTAAAGTTTTCTTTAGACTAAATATATGCATGGCTGTTTTTTTGCCACCATGTTCAAACACCTTTTTCTCTAACTCATCAATCTCACCATCGATTTTAGATACCAACTCAAAGTAAGATGATAACATTTTGTCAATGAGTTTGAATATGAAAAACTGTGTTCCGTGTGACAATATTTCTGGACTGTTGTGCATCTCATGTATCGAATCCATTTTGTTTTTGTGTATTGTTAAAATGTTGTTTCGAGTTATGATAATACCTAACGGTGTTGTTCCGATTTTAAGTCCGGTTTTGTAGGGTGAACGTAAGATAATTAGTTTGTAATCTTTATCTTCCTCAACTCTAGATCGTTCTTGTGGATCCATAATATCACCAATATCATGTGCGCTAATGCCAAAGAGTTTTGTGATGGTTGCTAGCTCCGCTTCAGTTGGTGATTCTGCATCAACCCAAGCAAGAGTCTTAGAATGAACCGCTTCAGATATCGCTAGTCTCCGAGTCTTCCCTTTATGACTAGTTATAACTTTTAGCATACTGTATAATGTAATCTATATATTAAAAGATTGATTTACTGCGGTTGGGTGGTTACTCGAGATAGATAGCAGGTCGGCCCGGTTTAGCTTTCTTAGCTTTTCCTTGCGGATCAAACTTCTTTGGATCGTTGATAGCAAATATTGCTACATCTGCACCAAACTTTTTCTTTAGGAAATCTTTGCAACCTTCATACTGGTTACACTCTGGTGGGATTGTGTATATGCAAACTTTCTTTGGGTTTTTCTTTCCCACAATTTTACAAATATGTTGAATGTCATTTGCAGTTTTCTGTAGAAGTTCTTCAGCTTTCTCTGAAGCCTCGTTGATCTTGTTCTTGTCAGGTTTTGGCCAATCTGCAATGGATACAAATCCTTTTCCTTTCATCGCAATCTTTGAATGCGAGACAGCAGAGCTTCTGCTTTGATGTATCTTGCTCCAAAGTTCTTCAGACATGTGTGGAATAAGTGGCGCTAACATTCTGATCCAGATATCTGCAATTGCATTGTTTACTCTTGCTAGCTCGGCTTTGTCAACGCGTAACTGTAGATACTTGTAATCATTATATATTTCATAGAAGACGATCTGCGCATAATCTCTAAGACTCATGTTGTCAAGATGTTCGGTTGCTTTAGCTATGTGCTTCTGGAACTTTGACATAAACCATTTGGTTTGTACTGCACCAGATTTGCGATCTTTAATGAGACCTTCAATTGTTGTATAAAGCAATGCAAGTTTACGTTTCATTACATCTGCTTCAGCATTTGACCAGTTGAAGTCACCATCAATATTACTTGAGGTACACATGTAAGATCGGAATAGATCTGCACCATGTTTATTCTTGATGTCAAGCAAGGAGATCGTGTTACCTTTTGACTTGCTCATCTTCATACCTTCACTAAGAACCATTCCATGAAGTGTTACTTTCTTTGGCCAATGTTTTTCTTTCAAGATACCTGCATGTGCAAATACAAAGAAAGAAAGATGGTTTGAAAGATGTGGTGGGAAGGTATGTCGGTGATCATTTGGATACCAGTACTCAAAGCTTTCCCGAAGTTTTTCCATTGTTTTCTTTGGCACTTTTGATGTCTTTGGCAGGGCTTTGCCTAGATATATGTAGTCAAAGAATTCTGGAGTCATCTGTTCTGGCTTAATCTTAAATTCATTAATTAGGTTTTTGATCGTGTAGAATGTCATGTACATTGTTGAGTCTGAAAGAGATTCAATTACCCAATTCTTATCAAATGGAAGTTGTGTTCCAATACCTCTTCGTCTTGCACAGGGTCGTTTGTCTAGCCATTCAAACGTATCTTTGAATTGCTTACGAAATACTGGCGGCCAGATTTCCATTTGTTCAAGACATTTGTATGCAAGATCTTTCCAACCTTTTGCATTAAAGTTTAAGAACCATTGATTATCCATAATTGCAACAAGAACTTTTCCACCGCAACGACACTCCGCCTTACGCGATGTTTCGTATAGCAAACTTGCTTTTCCTGATTTGATTAGATCTGCTTTAACAATTTCTTTTGCATCTGCAACCGACTTGCCTGCATACTTTCCACAATTTTTCTTTAGAAATCCTGTGTGGAAACCGGCACTATATATCTTTTGAGTTGTTTCTTTAAGTCTCGGATCTTCTTGATCTTTGATCTTCATCTGTTCAACAATCTTAATTGCAGGAAGGTCACCCCAGTCTTTTGAGTTAATAATTGGAATTGGCTCAAGGTCCATTAGCTCTTTTTTCTTGATCCCATATCTTTCAATTAATTGTTTGTTCTTCTTTAGGTCTTGAAGTGCAATATAATCATAAGGTGCGTCAGATGGAACTGATGTAACTAATCCTGACCCAACTTCTGGATCTACAAAAAATGAGGGATAGATTGGAATCTCTCGATTGATTCCTGGAGCAATACAATGTAATCCAATTAATTCATCACCACGAATGTGGTCAACGGTCTGGAGACCTTTCATCTGATAGTCAAGTTTATCTTTTGCTTGCTTACTAATGATCCAATATTCAAATCCCTTGCCAACTGGAACCTGAACCTTAATATATTCTGTATTTGGATTAACCCACATGTTTGTCTGTCCATAGATTGTCTCTGGCCGTAGAGTTGCTGCAATTAGGTAGACTTTTTCAGGATTCTCTTTTAGCTCAAATTTCAGAAGTGCAAACTCTTGTTTTTCAACGGGATCTAGATCACCATCTTTGATGTCATCTTCACCAACAGCATTTTCACATTGATCACAATAAAGAACGGGATAGCTACCTTTCATTAGATAATCTTTGTTCATGTATTGAGTAAATTGCCATTCAATGAATTTGTTATAATCTTTGTCACCCGTTGTAAATCTGCGAGACCAGTCTACTGAAAGACCTAGTGAACTATATTCATCCATCATCTTTGGAGCAAAGAACTTGACAATTGCCCAAGGGTCTTCAAATGATTTTAATGTAGCTTCTAGCTTTTTCTTATCTGTAACATAATGCTTTAGGTACTCTCGATACATCTTGAGCATCTTAGGTTCTTTATTTTTGATCGCAGCTGCAAAACCTAGAACAGGTGTTCCAGATATATGAAATGCTAATGGGTATAGAACATTAAAACCCACCATTCTTTTGTATCTACAAAGTACATCTCCTTCTACTGATGCGCGACCCTGTCCAATATGTAGCGAACCTGAGATGTATGGATATGGTGTTGTGAAGAAGAACTTTTTCTTCTTACTGTCTGGCTTTGGCTGGAAGATTTTATCCTTTTGCCATCTAGTTCGCCATTTTTTCTCAACAGTTTTGAAGTTATAATCTGAAACCATTTTACATTGGTAGCTAGCATGCTAACTACTTACAATAAGAGCAGAGAATTACTTAATGTTTGCGTTAGGTTCTGATTGCTCATATTTTGATTATGAGACAAAGAGTTAAAAAGATTTTTGTGTGTAGATAGCTTTTTAAAATTAAAACCTGCTTCATAATATGGGCTCGTAGCCTAGTCTGGATAGGGCGACGGCCTTCTATCAGCCTTTTCTTAGAAAGAAAACGTTGGCGAAAAGAACTTCTTTTCATGAAGGCAAGCCGTAGATCGCGGGTTCGAAACGACCCTTTAGAAACGTGTCGCGCCCCAAAAAGGTGTGATTGGTCGACGAAAGTCCTGCCGGGCCCATATACTTTATATATATTATACACCATATAGATAGTATGAAATTAGTTTTGATATATGGGCCACCTGCTGTAGGTAAGTTGACCGTCGCTAAAGAATTAGTTAAACTTACGAAGTTCAAATTATTTCATAATCATTTAGCGCGAGATCTATTGACCTCTTTGGTTGGGGAGAGTGATAAGTTGTATCGTGTAGATATCCCCTTAAGGAAGAACCTTGTCCGATACGCTATTAAAATGGATGTCATGGGACTTGTTTTTACAACCTGTTATGTTGCAAATGCGGATGGCAGAAAGTATCTTCGAGATATAGCAAACATCGTTGAAAAAAGTGGCGGTACAGTCTATTTTGTTAGATTAAAAACTTCTCGGAATGAGCTGATAACGAGAGTAACTTCAAAAGATCGTAAGAAATTCGGTAAGTTTACCGATCCTAAGAAGATGTGTAAGTATTTAGATAAACATGATGTCTGCGATGCTGAGTTTAAATATAAAAACAGTTTAACTATCGATAATACAAACATATCCTCTAAGAAAGTTGCTAAGAAGATAAAAGAATACTATAAACTTTAGTTGGCTGGAAGGCACTTACAGATACAGGTACCATATGATTGTACATATGCTTTGTAATATTCTAAGTCCTTGACAGTACAATAAGCTGCGCAATCTTCAATACAAAATTGGTTCTTTCCAACAGCGTATTTTTGGAACAAAGCCCAATCTCGGCTTCCTGGAGAGGTTTCAACCGCCTCGACATCAGAGTAAAGTTCAGTATTGATTGTGTCGGGTAATTCATTTGGATCGATTGGATCAAACTCACCACCATCTACGAAGTATCCGGTAATTTTCTCTTTGAATAAAAAGCCCGATGCTGCAAATAAGACGATAAGTACGCCCAATATGAGTTTGTGTTTGTTTTTCATGAAGCTAATGATTGATGGTAGTTTATTAATTTTGTTAAACTGAAGAATAATGTATTTTAAACGGGTATATTTATTATTCTAAAAAAACGCTTGACTACATGATAATTTAGATTTTGCACTATCAAAAGCTTTAAATATGTTACTGTTCAGTAGATAATCAATATGGAAACACTTCGGAGTGTGTTAAAAATGAAGAAATTTATTGCAATGATTACACTAATGCTAGCTTTAATCGTGGTCGCTCCAGGATTAGCTAGTGCAGATCAAGCACTTACTTACACCATAAGTGAGCAATTGATCTCTCCTGAGAATAACGATGGAATATTAGATTCTACATCTATTGATATTGAATTCTCAGAACCTATAACTGATTATAAGATTGAAATTCAATCTGCAGCTGGAACTAACGTTCATGATTTTGACGGTGGACCAAACCCAATGGCACGAACATGGGATGGAACTAATGACGTAACAGATGCTTTTGTAGCAGATGGTGTTTATTCTGTTAAAGTAAGTTGGACAAATGCCGATTTAACCCCTGGAAGTCAAGATCTAACTGAGAAAATAACTGTTGATAATACTGCACCAACTATTACTGCTGGCGGAGTATCACCTATCGCACCAGATTTTTCAATCCGATTTACTTCAACAGAAGTACTTAAGGAATGGAGTAATGCTGGTATGACTAACATCGATGCGATAAACACAAAAGCAGATGTCGATGGTACGGGATATACTGTTGTATTTAGTGGTTTAACTGACAAGTTTACTTACCCTGGAATAACAGTTAGTGCTAAAGACTTAGCAGGCAATAAACAAACAACTACTGCTGTTGGTTTTACAACTAGCTTTACAAAGTCTTTTACTGCTGCAGCTACACAAACTAACATCAGAGTTTCAGATGAAGGAAACACTGTTGCAACTATTGCTGTAGAATTAGTAAATACTGGAGAAACACCTGTTACTGTTAGCGCAGATGGTATTCTTATGAGTAATTATCTATTCCAAGAATTAGATAGTTCTAATAGTTACATATATGACAGTGATGTAAATGAATACAGATCTGGATTTTATGTAGATACTGCAAATATTGTTTGGTCATTCCCAGAAACATTTAGTGGAAAATTAGGAACTACTGACACAACAGATAGTGTCATATTAACTGGAACACTGACAATTGCAGAAGAAGCATTACCTGAACAATTTGGTAGATATCAATCTGATTTCGCAATGCTTGGACAACCAGATAATGGTGATGAAATAGAATTACTTGGAACATCTGTTGTATATATTAATCCAGCCGGTTACAACCAAAGAAGTAAGCTAAAGATCGACACAGTTGATTATGAAGATACTGAACCTTACTTTAGAACTGAACAAGCTGAAGTTACTGTTACAATTGAAAGTAATTACGATGAAAAGATAAAGAGCATCGAAGTTACTTTATCTATTCCAGAATTAGATTACGAAGAGAGTGCATCAAAGTTTAGCTTAAGCGACAAGAATGAAGAGCGTGATGTTGTCTTTAAGATTGACATTGACGACAAAGCTGAACAAGGTGATTACCCAATGTTAATCTATGTAACTGGAGAAACTGAAACAAGTTCAAACATAGATATTACAATTGATACCTACGATAACTCAAATGATTTACAAATTGATGTTGAAAGCGACGATCTTATTGTTGAAGCAGTCACTCTTGACGAGGACGACTATAAGGCTGGCGACGCAATGTCGGTTAAAGTAGATGTCTTGAACATTGGAGACGATGAACAAGAAGATATTAGAGTACGTATGAAATGTAATGACTTAGGTATTACTGAGCTTTCAGAAGTATATGATAAGGAATTAAAGCCAAACAAAGATCATTCATTTGTGTTCAACCTAGGAGTTCCTAGTGGAGCAAAAGATGGAGATTACTTCTGTACTGCAGAGATTCTTTATGATGGATACCAAAGTCAGGCAGATGATGACGATGTTGGAGAGCACTTAACTAAGGACTTTACTCTTACTGTAAAGGGCGGACTTGGAACTGGAGATATATTCGGCGAAACCGCAGATATTACTGGAACCTCAACAGCTACTGGCGTAGCTAACAGTGCAACTAAGTTTAACCTACAGTTAAAGAACACTGCATCAGCTGGCTCAGAAACTTTTGAGTTAGATGTTGAAGGATATACTTCTTGGGCAACAGTTAGTGTTGAACCATCTGGATTAACTATTCCAGCAGGTACTAGTGTACCTTTCTATGTGTATTTAACACCTAAGGAAGGCGTAACTGGTACAAAGACAGCCACAGTTTTAGCTTACGTCGATGATGAAATCGTTGGCGAGAAGACTCTGACTGTAAATGTTGGTGGTGCATCTGGAGACGGTATACAGGTAACTGGCTTAGGAAACAGTGTAACTGGCGCATTTGCTGGTCCACTGGATATGCCAACTGCAATTGTTATTAGTTCAATTGTAGCAGGTATTGTAGTCCTAGGTGGTATCTACATGTATACAATCGGAAAGAAGCTTCAGTAAGCTTCTTTCAACTTTTATTTTTTTATAATCTATTTTCTTTGTTTTAGTTGTTTGTTGCATTATATATCTAAAAACGCTAGACTGAACCACTGAAATAAAACCACTAGCCGTAAGGTTTAAAAGCTTTTGCTACGAGTAGTTAGTAACCTAATAGAATGATCCTATATGGGATCATATTCGGAGGCTAAAAAATGAATAAAACAAAAGCGCTTTTAAGCGTATTACTTACTGTACTATTATTAGTACCGATGACATTAGTTACTGCAGACTTAACAACAAGTCCTGCTTTAGTAAAAGATACTTTTACATTAGATACTAGTGATGACCTCGCATTATCTGTTAAGACAGATAGCAACGGAAAGGGAGATTACACATTAAAGATTAATGGCGTAAGCTTTGGAGATGTAACCATACAAGATGATTCATCTGCAAGTTACGAGTTTTTCAGTGTACCTGTTTCATATTTGTATAAACAGTTAGGTGAGGATATAGCTGATTTAGAAGATGTTAAAGTTGAATTAATTCATTCAACAGATACAGCAAAAAACATGGTTGATTATATTAATATAAATATAAAGAACCTAGTTGCATCAGACACACCTTTATTTGAAGCACATTCACTAATTAGAGATGTAGAAATCGTAGAAGAAGAACTTACTTACGGTGATGAAATTGAATTTGAAATTGAATTAGAAACAGTAGGCGAGCAGAGAATCTCTGATTTGACTATTGAAGTAGAATTCGATGGTGAAGATATTGAAACACGTGAGTTTAAGATGTTCGGCGATGACGATGATAACGTTGAGTTAACATTTGATCAGACAGATTTCAAGACTCGATTAAGTATTCCTTCATCAGTAGATGATATTGAAGAAGATACTTACAACTTCGTAGTTCGTGTATATGGACGAGAAGAAGTTGATTCATTAGGCGAAGATGGGTTAAACCTTTATCACCTATTGGATGTTTTCACTATTGAAGGTGGAATCGAAGTTGAGAAGATGGATGACAACCTAGCTATTGAAGGTGTTCACTTTGAACAGCAAGGTAATGTATTGTACACAGCTATTCTTGTAGAAAACATTGGATTAAACAATGAAGAAGATGTTGTTGCAAGAATCCAGATTGCTGACCTAGATGTTAAGCAAAGCTCAAACCGTGTAACTGTATATGAAGATGATGATGCAACTATCTACGTTCCTGTTGTATTACCAAGTTTAACTACTGGTGATTACGACATTAAGATAACTGTAATGAACGACGATGTTTCAGTAGCAAGAATTGCTGAAGATGTTGAATTACAAGGTATCGTTGCACCTCAGACAAGTGCTGAATTAGTAATCGGTGTTGACACAGCTATTAAGACTGTTTCACCAACTGGTGCTGTATATGCTATGACTTTCACAAACAACGGCAACACAGCTAAAACTATTACACTTGAAACTGCAGGCGCAGAATGGGGACAAACTAGTGTTAACCCATCAACAGTTGTTGTTGGTGCAGGTACTAGTGAGATCGCATCTGTTTTCGTAGCTCCAAACGCAGGCGAAGCTGGAACAAAGCAATTCACTGTCTTTGTAAAAGAAGGCAACCAGATCGTTAAGTCTGTTGGTCTAACTGCAAATGTTGAAGGTAGCGCAGCTACTGGAAGCGCAGTATATGACTTTAGCAACTTAGTTGATTCAGGTCTAAAGTGGGTAGCAGCTATTTTAGTAGTTGTTCTAATTGTTCTGTTTGTTGTATGGAGTTGGAACAAGGCAGACGAAGAAGAGCTTTAATTAGCTCTTTTTCTTTTTTCTTTTTTTAATATTATTATTTTTACTTACTAGATAGTATTATCTTTGATCAAACCCTAGGAAAATGATTTTATAGTTTGAATGTTTTGCTTAGTTAAAATGAAATTCAAAAATTTATTTTTAATTATGATTACAGTGAGTTTAGCGTTAGTTTTAGTAAGTAATGTAACTGCCGAAAACTTAATGGAGCAAACTACATGGACAGATACGGGCGATTTCTCAAAATTTGAGCAATCATTTACGCCTACTGAAAAATGGGAGCTTGAAACAGTCAAAATATTATATGGCGGTACAGATAATGAATTGATTACAAGTCAGTTAATGATAACTCGGAATGGCGAAATTTTAGCACAATCTG
>Ga0233431_1001314_pt1 | contig 43889 bp, 42 predicted proteins | sample SI_118_April2016_FD_179867 | JGI IMG/M metagenome (GOLD analysis project Ga0233431, IMG submission 179867) | Seawater microbial communities from Saanich Inlet, British Columbia, Canada - SI_118_April2016_200_MG | ecosystem: Environmental > Aquatic > Marine > Inlet | place: Canada: British... | reverse complement strand
CTGATAGCGGTCAAGCAGAGCCTGCATGGCGTCAAGGGGATCGCCGTCAGGGAACGACATGTCCCCAACGACTCCCGTCCCATCGACATGGATATGTCCATCCTGCGCAGTCACTACTGCAACTGGATCGATCCCAAGAAACGAGTACCTGCCAACCTGCTCGCCACGCTCCACGCTCTCCAGCAGAAAGGAAGGGTTGTCCCCCTTCAGCTTGAGATAGACCGACGCCGGCGTCTCAAGATCGGCCGGAATCTCCATCCATATCGGAATCAGGTTTCCCTGCTTCGCCAATTCGCGTACTTCATCTAACGTCGGACGCACCATGTGTTTGCTCCTTCATTGATTCCCTGCAACGGATAACTGCGAACGTCAGGCAACGGCTCAATCACTTGGCGTTGCCACCACAGGGAACAGCGCCAGGCCAGAAAGGCTCGATCCCGTTGGGATAGGCCGCTGCAATGAAGGTGTTCAGTGGACAAGGAAGCGTTCATAGCGAACGCCCTACAGCCTCGGTGATTGGACCTAGTGCCGCCATCAACGCCTCGAATCGCTCCGGTTTGAGCGACTGATCGCCATCCGACAATGCGCTATCTGGATCTGCGTGCACTTCGATCATCAGCCCATCGGCGCCTGCGGCAATGGCTGCCAGTGCCACGGGCTCCACCAGATCCCACCGTCCCGTACCGTGACTCGGATCGGCGATGACAGGGAGATGCGTGAGATTTCTCAACGCAGGAATTGCGTTGATGTCGAGGGTATTCCGCGTGTAGGTCTCAAAGGTTCGTATGCCGCGCTCACACAACACGACGTTCCCGTTCCCTTGAGACAGGATGTATTCGGCGGCCATCAGCAGTTCCTCAATCGTCGACATCATGCCGCGCTTGAGAAGCACAGGACATTGAGCCTTTCCAACAGCCTGGAGCAATGCATAATTCTGCATATTGCGAGCGCCAATCTGGAGCATATCAACACTCTCTCGCATCTCTTGAACGAGCTCAGGCCGGGTAACCTCTGAAACCACAGGAAGGCCCGTTTCTCGCCTCACCTGATCAAGGATCTTGAGGCCTTCGCTTTCCAGTCCTTGGAAACTGTAGGGAGATGTACGGGGTTTGAATGCGCCACCCCGTAGGATGTGTGCGCCAGCATTCCGAACAGCCATTCCCGTTTGCATCATCTGATCGATGCTCTCCACTGCACAGGGTCCTGCCATGACAACGACCCCCGGCCCGCCAATCGTCACTTTGCCAACCGTGACCTCAGTTGCGTGGGATTGAAATTCCCGACTTGCTGTCTTGAATGGAGTTCTTGTACTGAGCAGTTGCTCAACGCCCGGCATGGCCTCAATTTGGGTTTGGTTTAGGCGTTGAGGATTGCCTGATACGCCAATGATGGTCTGAATCTCATCACGGGTAATGTGTGCTTGGCAATCCATCTGCTGAATGTGCGCTGTCATTCGCGCAATGTCAGCCACGCTCGCATTTCGATTCATGACGATTAACAACGTTACCCACTCCTTTGCTCCGGCTTCCCAATCACAAAAAAAAGACCGCAGGCAATTGCCTACAGTCGTCGTGCCAGTTCCCGCTACGCGGGCTATATCAAACCTGCCGCGTTAGAGAGAACCAGCGTCAGGCCACCACCAAAGAAGATTGGAAACGACAACAAATCCGCGCTCGGTAGCTGCTCCCAATCCTTGTGGCATGATGGCTCATCATAGGAAGACCCAAAAGCAATGTCAAGGGCAACATCCGAAATGCCCGTTCCCGTCTGACTTTGGACGCATGGTCTTGACTTCGCCCTCTCAGAGCCCTATGATGCCTCCATCATGCCTATGGAGATTGCGTGCACCATCAGCCGATGTTCTGCCGAATCCCATAACGCATTCTTTTGGTATTATTTTATGGTCGACCATCCTGCCTTGGCGTAATACTTAGCCAACCACAGCAGGAGGTCGACGCGGACTACAGGCAAACGCCTGTGGTCTTTTCTTTTTGGTTCGAAAAGGGCAATTGGGCAATTGAGAAAAACTCTGGAGGAAGATGTCATGAGCTGGCGAGGCATACGCGGTGCAACGAGTGTCGATGAGAACAAAGAGGCAGCAATCCTCGACGCAACCCGGGAGTTACTCGGCACGATGTGTGCCAAGAATGACATCGCAGTCGAACGAATCGTCAGCGTGTTCTTTACTGTAACGCCGGACCTCAACGCCGCGTATCCCGCACAAGCAGCTCGAGAGATTGGATGGCAACAGACTCCACTACTTTGCGCCGCAGATATGGATGTTCCTGGTAGTTTGCAGCGATGTGTTCGCGTGCTCATGCATGCCGATCTCGATTGCTCAGCAGACAACGTCCGTCACGTGTATCTCGGCGAAGCTCGTTCACTACGGCCTGATTGGTCAGAGGAGGACTCAGCATGACTCGTATCGCGTACCAAGGTGTTTCTGGAGCCTATTCCGAGGAAGCCATTCAACAGTACTACGGCTCTGAAGCTGAAGCCGTTTCCTGCGAGACATTTGCTGACGTCTTTCGCGCGGTTGAAAAGCAAGAATGCGACTATGGCATGCTGCCCGTCGAGAACTCGGTCGCAGGCTCAGTCAATCGTTCCTACGAGTTGCTTGTCGAGCATGACCTGCGCATCTTTGCAGAAGTCATCCTGCGTGTACGACACATGCTGTTGGCTCCCAAAGGAACGACTCCCGCATCACTCCGCATTGTGCGTTCACATCCTCAAGCATTGGCTCAATGTCAGAATTACCTCTCGCGCCATGATCTGATCCCTGAAGCTGCCGCAGATACTGCGGGGTCAGCCAAAAACCTTGCCGAGAATCCTGAAGACGGTGTTGCTGTAATCGCAGGAGCTACTGCTGCCGAACTTGCCGGACTGGAGATCATCGATCGCCATATTGAAGACTCTCAACTCAACTACACCCGCTTCTTTGTTCTCTCATGCGAGGATGCACCAAGAGCACAGCGCAACAAGACGTCGCTCGTATTCAGTACGCCCCATCAGCCGGGCGCACTGTATGACTGTCTAGGCGAATTTGCGTCCAGGCGAGTCAGTTTGAGCAAAATCGAATCACGGCCGCGACTGAATCGCCCCTGGCAATACATGTTTTACCTCGATTTCGAGGGTCACTGTCGCGATCCAGAATGCGAAGGGGCCATGATGGGCCTTCTGCGTCGCTCATCTTTCGTAAAGATGCTGGGTTCTTACCCCGCAGCAACAACGCCCGTTGATGAATCTCAAGAGCCAATGGAAGAAGCCGCCGGACAGGAGGCATGAGCATGATTGTGATTATGAAACAAGACGCAACGCCGTCGCAGCTAACCAACGCAATCGCACATATCGAGGGCATGGGATGTCAGGCCCACGTATCACGAGGTGCAGAACGAACACTCGTGGGAATCATCGGAAATGGGCGTCCCATTGATCATCAGCGCATTGAGCAGATGAATGGCGTTGAGAAGACGATGCCCGTACTCCAACCGTATAAGCGAGTGAGTCGCAGCTTCCATCCCGAGGACACGCTCGTCACAGTGGGCGATGTTGTCATCGGAGGACCATCCATCGTCCTTATGGCAGGACCTTGCGCTGTTGAAAGTGCTGATCAGATGCTGGCTATTGCCCATGAGGCCAAGGAACGGGGTGCCCAGATGCTTCGAGGTGGCGCCTACAAACCCCGCACGTCGCCCTACAGCTTCCAGGGATTGGAAGAAGAGGGCCTGCGTATCCTTGCCCGTGCTCGCGAAGAAACTGGGTTGCCCATTGTCACTGAAGTGATTCAACCCGATCTCGTCCCCTTGATGACCAGCTATGCTGACGTTCTCCAAATCGGCGCACGAAATATGCAGAATTTTGCCCTGTTGCATGCCGTAGGGAAGGCCCAATGTCCTGTCCTTCTCAAACGTGGCATGATGTCGACCATCGAGGAATTACTCATGGCCGCCGAGTACATCCTGTCGCATGGCAACTCGCGAGTCATCTTGTGTGAGCGAGGCATTCGCACCTACGAACCCTATACACGCAATACCTTGGATATCAACGCAGTCCCCGCATTGAAGCAGCTGACACACCTCCCCGTCATCGTTGATCCAAGCCACGGAACTGGAAGGTGGGAATTGGTCGGTCCCGTGTCACGTGCAGCTATTGCTGCAGGGGCCGATGGCCTCATCGTAGAGGTCCATACAAACCCCAGTGAAGCCATGTCAGATGGCTCCCAATCTCTCAAGCCTGAAACATTCACTGAGCTTGTTGATTCTCTTCGCAAGATCGCCCATGCCGTCGGGAGGGAAATGTGAAGAGCCTGTCTGATTCTCATATAGCCATCATCGGCCTCGGCCTGATGGGGGGATCGCTTGCAGCAGCGCTACATGGGAAATGTCGCGTCGTCACTGGGATCGCGAGACGACGTGAAACTGTCACTGAAGCGTTGGCCTGTGGAATCATCGACCGGGGCACAACCGAGGCGCACGAGATGGTTGGCGACGCTGACATCGTTGTCCTTGCAACACCGGTGCGAACCATTCTGCAACAGCTTCACGACCTCGGGCCGCGTCTTTCTGACGGGTGCTTGGTCATGGATATGGGGAGCACCAAGACTCGAATTCTTGAGGCCATGAGCAACCTCCCTCCACACGTCCAGCCCGTCGGCGGCCATCCAATGTGTGGGAAAGAGCTTTCTGGATTGGCTGCAGCCGATGCCAAGCTCTACTCCGGGGCCACATTTATCCTCTCGCCGCTGGATCGAACATCCGTTGAAGCACTCGAACTGGCACGCACCATCGTCGAAGTCATCGGCGCCACGCCTCTCATTCTTGGGGGCGCTCGTCAGGATCAACTCGTCGCAACGCTGAGCCATCTCCCCTACTTGCTTGCTTGCACCCTCGTTCAGACTGCTGATGCCACGACCTCGTCTGATCCTGCTGCGTGGCAGATCGTCGCCGGAGGGTATCGAGATACAACACGCGTGGCAGGTAGCGATGTCTCAATGATGCTCGATATCCTGGCAACCAACCGTGATGCCGTTCTCAAATCCGCATCCGTCTTTCGCGACAAGCTTGATCAGCTGACGTCCTACATCACAGTCCAAGACGAAGACGGCCTCAGGGACCTTCTTACAGATAGCCGTGTCGAAAGACAGAGGATGTTCCCATGAAGACGACCGTACAACCGGCAGTTCAACCTCTCCGCGGAAGCCTGCGTATTCCAGGGGATAAATCGATCTCTCACCGAGCATTGCTGTTCGGGGCATTGGCTTCGGGAACGAGTCGAATCCACGGCATGCTATCAACGGGCGACTGTCTTGCCACACGAAGCTGTCTTGCCCAGCTTGGCGTGACTATCGAACCCGATATCGATGGGACAGTGCTCGTTCGTGGTGTGGGACTCCAGGGCTTGAGTCAACCAACAACGGACATCGATTGCGGCAGATCAGGGACAACGTTACGCCTGTTGGCTGGGATTCTGGCTGGGCAATCATTTCCAAGCATCCTGACTGGAGATCGCCAGCTTCTTCGCCGTCCGATGGCGCGAATCGTCAATCCCTTGAGAGAAATGAACAGCACGATCAAGGCCACCAATGGCTGTCCTCCGCTCAAGATCTCTGGTGCCAAGCTCCAAGGCGCAGTTCACGATCTTGCCATTGCCAGTGCACAAGTGAAGAGTGCTCTGCTGCTGGCTGGTTTGTATGCTGACGGCGACACGACAGTTCACCAATGTGGACCTGCCCGAGACCATACGGAGAGGATGCTTGCAGCCATGGGAGCCACAATTCGAGTAGACGGACTTACCGTGGGTATCGAGCCCGCAACAGCTCTGTCTCCGCTAGACCTTCACGTTCCCGGGGATATCTCGTCTGCGGCATTCCCCATCGTCGCGGCCATTCTCGTTCCTGGATCGAAGATCACGCTCCGTCACGTGGGACTCAACCCAACGCGAACGGGCCTCCTTGACGTGCTCATGGCCATGGGTGCAGATATTGAGATTGCCAATCGCAGTACGGATAGCGGCGAGCCAGTCGGTGACATCACGGTAACGTCTTCGCATCTCACGGCAACAGCTGTTGAGGGACATACAGTGGTCCGAATGATTGACGAGTTTCCCATTCTGGCAGTGGCTGCTTGCAACGCTCAAGGGACAACAATCATTCATGGAGCCAGCGAATTGCGGGCAAAGGAAACCGATCGTATCGCAACAGTGGCTTCTGAGTTGCGCGCACTAGGCGCACAAATCGGTGAGTACCAGGATGGTTTCGCCATTCACGGCCCTACGCCTTTGCATGGCGGCATCGTAGATAGCCATCGCGATCATCGATTGGCAATGGCGCTGACGATCGCGGGGCTGGTTGCCCAAAATGATGTGATTGTGGATCAGGCAGAGTATGCAGCAGACTCCTACCCAGGCTTCCTGGAGCAGATACATGTGCTGGGAGTTCGGCAATGATTACTGGAGACACTCGCCTTGTCGGATTGATTGGATGGCCGGTTGCCCACAGCCTTTCGCCGGCCATGCACAATGCCGCCTTCCGCCATCTAGGCCTCGACTGGAAGTATGTTCCTTTGCCTGTCCACCCCGATATGCTGGGTGTGGCTGCGCAGGGATTGGCAGCGCTCGGATTTGCTGGGGCCAATGTTACGGTTCCTCACAAGACAGCAGTCATGACGCAGATCGATGGTCTGTCAGAATCTGCAAGACAAATCGGAGCCGTCAACACACTGCTTGTACGAGAAGGCAATGACGGAATTCGATCTCTGGATGGAACGAATACGGATAGCACAGGTTTCATCAGATCGCTGCAGCGAGCAGATATACCCGTAGCTGGCGAGCGCGTTGTCGTATGTGGCGCTGGGGGCGCAGCACGTGCCATCGTTTTTGGATTGCTTCACGCAGGCGCAGCGCAGGTTTTTGTACTTAGCCGCCGCATCGAAGCAGCTCAGCAACTGAAGCAGCAATTTCAGGCGATTGCAGGTGAACGCGTTCACATCTTGCTTGCATCCGATGAAGCGTACGTCGAGTCAGCGCGATCTGCATCGCTGCTCGTCAATGCTACGCCTGTCGGTATGTCCCCGCAGGCTGACGCATCGATTTGGCCCGAGAGCAAGTCGATGCCCGCAGAACTAGCGGTCTTTGATCTCGTCTACGCTCCGCTCGAGACGAAACTGCTGAAGCAGGCCAAGGCCAGCGGCGCCCGGGCCGTTGACGGGCTATCGATGCTCATCGAGCAAGGCGCTGAAGCCTTCACGCTCTGGACAGACCAGCCTTCCCCCATTTCCGTGATGCGGAAGGCCTGTGAGCATCAGATTCAAGGAGGATGTCTATGAGGTTTCTCACTGCCGGCGAATCCCACGGCCCCTGTTTGACTGCAATCATCGACGGATTACCGTCAGGGTTGGCCATCGACACGAACGTGATCAATCAGGAGCTGGCTCGCAGACAGGCAGGCTACGGTCGAGGCGAGCGGATGGCTATTGAGAGCGATCGTGTCAACGTTCTCGGCGGCGTGATTGCTGGAAAGACGATCGGCGCGCCGCTTGTTTTGCAGATCATCAATCGAGATTGGGAGAACTGGAAAACGATCTGGGAGAGCGGGAACCTGCCCTCTGTCACCGTGCCTCGCCCAGGCCATGCAGATTGGGCAGGCATGGGGAAACACGGACTTGCCGATGCACGCCCGATTCTTGAGCGCGCGAGTGCTAGAGAAACAGCTGCCCGCGTTGCCATAGGAGCCGTAGCCAAACTTCTTCTGCGCTCGTTCGGGATCGAGATTGGCAGCACTGTTTGTAGCATTGGCAGCGTCGCGACCACGCTGTTTCTCAACGACGATCGGCCTGATTGGCCTGCCATCTGGGATCGTAGCGAACAAAGCCCTGTTCGCTGCGCCGGTGATGCTGGTACTCAGGCAATGATTGAGGCTATTGACCAAGCGTCAGCTGAGGGAGAAGCACTTGGCGGAACCTTCTATCTAGTGGCTACCGGGCTTCCCGTCGGTCTGGGAAGTCATGGTCACTGGGATTCTCGACTTGACGCTCAGATTGCTCAGGCCATTGTGTCCATTCCCGCGATCAAAGGGGTCGAGATTGGACCTGCTTTCAACAACGCCCAGCGCAAAGGGACAACTGTGCATGATGCCCTTCACGTCACTGAGAGTGGCAATATCACACGGCCGACGAATCGGGCTGGTGGCATCGAGGGGGGCATGAGCAATGGCCAACCGATTGTCATTCATGCAGCCATGAAGCCGATTCCAACCACCATTGCTCCTCAGCAATCCGTCAATCTTCAAACAGGCCAATCTGCACAAACTCAGTATGAACGCTCTGATGTCTGTGCAGTCCCCGCTGCAGCCGTTGTTGGCGAAGCCATGCTGGCCTGGACACTGGCAGCCGCATTGCACGACAAATTGGGAGGCGACAGTGTGGATGAGATGCATGCTCATCACGAGGCCTGGAGATCCGATGACTAGCCACCCCAATATCGTATTGACAGGATTCATGGGCGTTGGGAAATCAACGATTGGCGCACGAGTCGCACAGCAACTGGATCGACCTTTCATAGACATGGATGTAGAGATCGAAGCTCGCGCCGGCCTCTCAATCGCCAACATCTTCTCTGAGAACGGAGAGGATGCTTTTCGTGAATACGAGCGCGCGTTGTGTCTTGAGCTGGCCAATCGAGAAGGGTTGGTCATTGCCGCTGGTGGTGGCACGCTCATTCCGATTGAGAACCGTGAAGCCATGGCGCGAAACGGGATCCTCATCTGTCTGACATGCACGCAAGACGAAATCATTCGCCGAGTCGGCACATCGCCAACTCGACCGCTTGTGAATCAAGAGAACATTCAAGCCTCCCTTGCAAGCCTTTGGGGCGCTCGGAGCGAGGCCTATGCTGCCTTGCCTTGGCACATCGATACCACCCATCGTAAGCAAGAAGACATCGTCGATGATGTCCTCCGCCTCATCCATGCCGATTGTCTCCCTGTTCGGCATGCCGGAGGAAGCTATCCCATTCACATTGGCGCTGGCCTACTACCCCATCTGGGCGACGCTGTCAGAGCATCCGATTTGCCCGTAGGCACGACGATTCTCGTCGTATCCAACGACATCGTGTACCCACTCTATGGCAAGACGACCATTGATTCGCTCAAGACGGCTGGCTATGACGTCGCTACCTGTCTCATCCCTGACGGTGAATACAACAAGACCTTGGACACGGTTCGCCTTGTCTACGATGCCCTCGCAGAGCACAACATCGACCGTCATGGCGCAGTAGTCGGACTTGGCGGCGGCGTAACTGGAGACATCGCTGGCTTCGCAGCAGCAAGCTACCTTCGAGGCATCAATTTCATCCAGGTGCCAACAACATTGCTTGCCATGGTCGACGCCAGTGTCGGAGGAAAGACAGGCGTCGATCTGCCCTCTGGCAAGAATCTGGTGGGCGCATTCAAGCAGCCCAATCTCGTGCTCATCGATCCACAGGTCCTCGCAACATTGGGCATCGAAGACATTCGTTCAGGCATGGCAGAAGCGCTTAAGCACGGTGTTATCGCTGATCCAGCCCTATTTGAAGCCTTGATCCACGAGCCAGCGGATCATGCATTCTGGAGTAGCCAACGTGCTAGCGCCCTAATCACAAGAGCTTTACGTGTGAAGATCGCCGTGGTCGAAGAGGACCCGTTTGAGAAGGGGCGACGCGCTGTCCTCAATCTGGGACATACACTGGGGCACGCATTGGAGGTCCTTAGTGACTACACGCTTCGTCATGGCCATGCCATTGCCATCGGCCTTGTTGCTGCCACTCGGATCGCAGTCAAGATGACTCTTTCGCAGCCGTCGCTAGTCACCACCATCGAGGGCGCTCTGCAACAGCTTGGACTAGAGATAGACTGCCCGCCGCACACCGTTGAAGAAATCGAACATGCCATGATGCATGACAAGAAACGGGCCAACCGACAGCATCGCTGGGTGTTGCCACAGAGCCTGGGTCACGTCACTTCAGACCACATCGTGCCCCCATCCATCGTAAGCGAAGTTCTGTTGTCCATGGGAGCAAGGAGGAACAGATGACAGCAAAGACATTTGACCAGACATCAGTCCGTGTGCTCGTTCTTCACGGGCCAAACCTTAATCTTCTCGGCAAACGAGAACCTGAGGTCTATGGATCGGCAACACTCGCCGAGATCAACGCACAGTTGCACGAACTCGCGTCACAAAGAAACGCTGAGATCAAAGCGTTCCAATCCAATCATGAAGGCGCACTCATTGATGCCATCCAAGACGCCGCCGATTGGGCTGACGGCATCCTCTTCAACCCTGCTGCCTATACCCACACCAGCATCGCACTGCGTGACGCCATTGTTGCCGTTTGCATCCCTACAGTCGAGATCCATTTGTCGAATATCGATGCCCGTGAGCCGTTTCGGAAGACATCGGTCATTGCCCCCGTCTGCCTGGGGCGTATCGCAGGATTCGGTGCCAACAGCTATGCCCTGGGCCTTGGCGCAATCCTCGATCACTTGGCCACACCACCATGCTCGCATGAGGACGACTAGGATGGAAGCATCCGCTAGATTGGAATCAGTACCCTCCTATCCATTCGTTCGCTGGAATGAATTGTGCAGGACCGTTGAGGCGCGTGGTGTGGATGTCGTCCGATTGGATGTCGGGAATCCCGATTTGCCGCCGCCAGAAGCTGTAATCGAGGCTCTTTGCACTGCAGCGCGAGCAAACGACGCCCATGGCTATCCTGGAATCCGTACGAAGACTCAGCTCCGAGAAGCCATTGCCGCCTACTATGCGCGCAGGTTTGGAGTCGATCTTGATCCGCAGAAGAACGTCGTGCCGCTATTGGGATCCAAGGAAGGCATCGTTCATCTTTCGCTGGTCTGTCTCAACCCCGGAGACATCGCTCTGGTCCCTGATCCTGGCTATGCCCCCTATGCGAAAGGAGCACATCTTGCCGGTGCCACGCCCGTCTTCTTCCCACTTCGAGAAGAATCCGGATACCTACCCGATCTCGATGCCATCCCGATTGAGATTTCCCAAAGGGCAACGCTTCTTTGGCTTAACTATCCCAACAATCCAACAGGAGCCTGTGCAGATCTCGATTTCCTGTCAGAAGCCGTTGCCTTCGCACGCAAGTACGATATCGTGCTCTGTCATGACGCACCCTACACTGACGTTGCCTTTGGCGAATTGAATCCTCCAAGTATTCTTGAGGTTTCGGGAGCCGCAGAAGTAGCCGTTGAACTGAACTCGCTCTCCAAAACGTTCAACATGGCTGGGTGGCGTGTAGGAATGGCCGTCGGACGCCCAGATGTTCTGTCTCTGCTTGCTCAACTCAAGACGAATATCGACTCTGGGCAGTTTCTTCCCGTTCAAAACGCGGCCATAGAGGCCTTGAACACACCAACCACCTGGATCGACGACCGCAATGCCATCTACAAAGAGCGATCAGATCTATTGGCCGAAGGTCTTCGGTGTGCGGGATTTCATGTGCAGGATCCTCAAGCCACCCTCTACTTGTGGGCGACGCTCCCTGCTGGCGCTGTGTCTGAGGACGCAGCACAAGTCCTTCTTGAGACCGCGGGAATCTCTGCTGCACCGGGTACGTTCTTTGGAGCTTCAGGCGAAGGCCACATCCGCTTCTCTGTGTCTTCGTCTACGGAGCGCATTGCCATGGCCACTGAACGTTTGAAGAACCTTCCGACTGATTGGATCCTCTTGGATCAGACGGTCGTTGAGACCTAGTGTCCTGGGAGCCAGATACACATCTGTGACATAGCAAAAGGCCCAACCGCAATCACGCGGTTGGGCCTTTGTTTTATCCTTGGAGCACCCCTCCACCGAACGTTTCCGTCAGCCCATTCGGCAATTCGGGGCACTCACTATATTGTCATTTTCTGAAGCAATCCTGCTCATTTTGGTCTTAGCGTCTGCGTCGACCTCGCGAGCCATAAGATCTGGGAAGCCTGGATGAACCAGAGCTGCCGGTATTTAGGAACTGTCGCTCTGGATCGAATCCGCTGCCATATTCAAATTCAGGAAGCCGACGACGTTCGAGCTTGGTCTTCAGGATCTTCTCAATTTGCTTGATCATCAGGCCGTCTCCGCGGACGGCAAACGTGAATGCCTCACCCGATCGGCCAACCCTACCTGTACGTCCAATCCGATGTGTATAGGCATCAACTGTATCCGGCATATCAAAGTTGACCACGTGAGAGATCTGTGACACATCAATCCCTCGCGCGGCAATATCAGTGGCAACAAGCACATCGTACTTCCCTTTTCTGAAGCCGGTAATTGCCTGTTGTCTCTGATTCTGAGTCATGTTGCCTTGAAGCGCAGTTGCCCTGTGGCCCTGTTTCTGCATATAGATGGCAAGGCTTCTGGCTCGATGCTTGGTTCGCGTGAAAATGAGAACGCGACTCGTCGACGTCCGCTTCAGCATCGCTGCAAGAAGCTCCTTACGACGATCTTCAGGCACTGGATATATGGCATGTGAAACGGTTTCCGCGGGAGCAGAGATACCAATTTGCACGGTTTCAGGATTGTCAAGAATTTTGTCAGCCAAAGCCCTGATGTCCTTGGGCATGGTGGCTGAGAAGAACAGCGTCTGGCGCTTCTCGGGTACCTGACGAATGATCCGTTTGATATCGGGAAGGAATCCCATATCGCACATGCGATCCGCTTCATCAAGAACCAGGACCTCCACATTTGACAAATTCAACGCGCCAGCATCGACATGATCGAGCAATCGCCCTGGACATGCGACAACAATCTCTACACCACGGCGCAAAGCCTGCAACTGTGGTCCTTTGCTGACACCGCCATAGATGGTGACGCTTCGAGTCTTGGTATCTCGCCCTAACTTGACGATTTCTTGATGGATTTGCTCTGCCAACTCACGCGTTGGTGCTACGATCAAAGCTCGAATCTTCCCTCGCGGTCCTACGCTCAGGCGTTGGAGAATCGGCAACACAAATGCAGCCGTCTTTCCTGTACCCGTTTGAGCCAATCCCAACATATCGCCGCCTTTGAGAACGACAGGGATGGCTTTGGCTTGGATGGGGGTGGGTTGAGTGTAACCAACGGACTTCACTCCGGCGGCAATCCGCCGGTCAAACGAAAATCTTTCAAAACTCAATATAAAAAGCTCCTTGGCTCCGTTGAGCCAAGTCGCACGCTAGGCTCTGGTTTGTTTTGGTTGCAATTTACATGTGGTTGGTATGCGAATGAATTGCGTACGAAACTAGAACGAAGTATACCCGACTTACACACACACTGCGAGTCACGTGTCTAGGCCAACAGACACACACGTGTCACTCACAGCCATGGCTTGAGATTCCACCGGCCTTTCGGAGACTTCTTCTTCTGCACGAGGCGTAGCCAGATACGCACACTTCGTACCCTCAGCGAGATTTCTGTACATGAGAAACACATCATCTGAGACTACGATCGCTCATGGCCATGGCCATGGCCCCGACGCCACGCTGAGGCATTTCACTTGGGTCAATGCACACACTCCGCAAATCCTATGCCTGACAGCTGCGTTGGTAGTCGTTCTGGTCTTTGTCAGAGCAGCTGCTAGAATATCTTCGTGCACCAGCCTTGAGACAGAAACCTATTGACGAATAAGGGAGACCCGTGCCTACTCCAAAACTTGAAGGCTTCTTCAGTTCTGAATCGACTCCTGATCGGGTTGTATCCATTCGGTATGAACCCGAGATCGTCTATTTTGAACAAGCGCGGGGCAGACAGTGTCTCAATTTCGATTTTCTACTGACCAATCTGACAGATCGTGATATCGCCATCCGATTCATCAAAGCCGCGGCCTATGACAAGTCAGGTCACTTGCTGACCTTTCGCTATGTGAATCGAAACGCTGTGGGCCCCTCAGGTCTGGATACAACTTGTGTGCTCAGGATCCCAGCCAAAGAAACCGTTGATCTATACAATCCGTTCGTTGACTTCCCTTGTGAGCCTTCTATTGCCGAGCTGAGATACACATTCACCTTTGCTGAATCTGATGGCAGCAGGGAATACTACAATGGCAACGTCATCGTGCAGCCCGTGGTCTATGAACAGCAGACCCCACTCCAAATACCCATGCGAGGATTGTTGACCATCATCGATGGGCACGACTACCTCTCCCACCATCGCCGGTTCGCCATGCACCTCATCCGCCAAGTGACCCAAGGCGCCTTTTCCTGCAATTTCAGTCGCTATGGTCTCGACTTCGCCGTCATTGGGGAAGATGGCAATTTAGCACAGATGAAGCCTGCTGAGTACGAAGCCAATCGAGACTTTCACTTCACCGATATTCGCAAGTCCTATACGGATGGAGCTCTCGTGTATGCCCCGGCAGCCGGAAAGGTTGTCGAGGCCGTGAGCAATTTGGCCGACCTTTATGACAGCACATTTGATACGGACTTAGCCATCCAAGAGGGTCGTATGCACGAGATCGCTGGCAATCGGATCATCATTCAGCACACAGAAACCGAGTTCAGCCACCTGCTTCACTTGGAACAGAACAGCTTGCTGGTTTCTGAAGGCGATTCTGTACAAGTCGGCCAACCTGTTGCCCGTATCGGCTTTTCGGGAACAGCCACCGTCTACTCCCATTTGCATTACCAGCTCATGAGTGGCCGGGACTTCCTGCAATCTGAAGCACTCCCTGTTATGTTCAGCGATGTCATACTTGTTCGCGGCGCCACCCATGTTCATGAGGAAACGGTCTCGCTTGAAACGGGAGACTTCCTTCTCGCATAACCTCTTGCCGTGAGTCCCGAGAGTTACGCACTCGAGACAGCAGAGACGAAATACGCTGGAAGGAGCATGCTGTGTGAGCAGGGGCACCATCCTTGGCACTCAGTGCCCGCATAGGATTGATCCACAGGCGAGGTTGAGCTTGGGTTGATAGTCAAAGAGCTCTGCGGGAGCAAACCTGATCTTCAACCCGCCATCAGGGCAATGCCATCTTGGCTATCTCCGCATTCGACCCTGTTGATGTTGTCCCGCTTCAGCTACAGAGCAACATGGAGTTGCTTTTTAATAGTGAGTCCGCTACCATGCCGCCCAATCATGAACGTTGGAGTTCTTTCCATCGCCGTCTCGACGGCGATTTTTGTCTTAACCTATGCAGGAATCTTGACTGAGCGTATTCATCGCACATTGGTCGTGACAGTTGGTGCAGTGCTTATGCTCTGTGTTGGGAAGTGGCTTGGTTTCTATTCGCTTGAGCTTGCTGTCGAATCGACGGATGCCAACACGATCATGCTGCTATTCGGGATGATGGTCGTTGTCGGACTGTTCCAGGCAACCGGATTCTTTGAATACCTGGCCGTCGTCGCTGCAAAGCTCGCCCGAGGCAAAGCTTGGTTGCTGTTCATCTATCTTGGCCTCACTACAACGATCGTATCCATGTTTCTCGACAACGTAACGACGATCATTCTTATGATTCCAGTTACCATGTCGCTCGCGGATATTCTCAGTCTCCCGATGACCCCGTTCCTCATTGGCGAGGTGATGCTTTCGAACATCGGAGGTGTTGCCACCCTTATTGGTGATCCTCCCAATATTCTCATTGGGTCAGCTGCCAACCTCAGTTTCAATGACTTCATTGTCCACCTAGCACCCATCGTGATTATCGTCTGGGTATTCGCACAGGGATTCTTGTTGCTGCTCTACAAGAAGGTCCTCTGGCACTCGCCGGTGAAAATCGACGGGCTTGCAGACATGAATCCACGCCAGGCACTGATTGACCCCAGAACCACCCGACGAATGCTGACTGTCCTCGCTGCAACCATTGTTTTGTTTTTCCTTCACGACAGTCTTGGGCTTGAATCTGGGCTTGTCGCACTCATTGGAGCAAGTGCAGGATTGCTATGGATCTGGCCTGATGTTCGCCAGACGCTAAAACAGGTTCACTGGGATGTTCTACTATTTTTCGTGGGTTTGTTTGTGATCGTGGGCGGTCTCGAAGCCGCTGGTGCACTTGATATTGTCGCGAACGCCATTTCCAGACTGACGACTCATGGCATCATCATGGCGTCGCTCGTCGTTCTCTGGAGTTCCGCACTGATGTCGGCAGTCGTTGACAACGTTCCATTCACCATTGCCATGCTCCCCATTCTCGCGGGCCTCCAAGCCCAGGGGGTTCCCGTAGGCCCACTATGGTGGGCTCTGGCACTGGGGGTTGGCTTCGGCGGCAATGCGACGCCTGTCGGAGCAACAGCCAATGTGATTGCGATTTCGGCAAGCGAGAAGGCGGGACAGCCCATTTCTTCTCAGGTATGGATGCGAAAGGGCATCCCTACTGCCTTTGTTGCGCTCTTGCTCGCGAGTGCCCTCGACGTACTAGCCATTTACATTGGCCTGTTCTAGGCGCCAACAGAAGCGCGCTCTTTCTCTGCATTCCGTCAACAAACTCGTCACTATCATGCCGTCCGCATCATGCTGATCTGTTACATCGCATGAATCACGAAAAGCACATTTCCCTTTCACACTCTCCACAAACGCAGCAACTACCTTGTTCGTATACGAGAATCCTAAGGCTTACGACCAAGCAGTACCTTCTTAAGGGTCCAGGACGAGATTGAGGGGCGTCCTGGACCTGTCTTCTACAGCTTCCCAATCCGCCAAAACGCGGCTTGAGAGCTCGTGGGCAGACTTTTCCCAGACTGAGAACGGCAACGAGAAACCGATGTGTCTCATCAAACCAGTCCCAGGAGCAGCGACATCGTCTGTTTCATCTCGCAAGTCGCGGTCTCGTACATGAGAAGCGAGAAACGAGGCAAGGGCTTTCTATCTTGCTAGAGCGGACCGCGCAGTCGCATCCTGTATGATGACGTGTTCCACGACAGCGACACTTTGGAGGCCAAACATGCGAACCGCGATCCTGGTCATACTGCTGGCTTCAGTTTCATGGAGCTTGTGCGCGCAGGAGTCCTTCTCTGCCGACGCCATATCAACGGGCACAACAGTGATCTGGTTCTATGGAACCAGCGTAGAAAACACATTCGATGGAATACTGGAGATGGCTGGGGCACTGAGGATCGATGACGAGCCGCTCTCTTTCACTGCAACGGGGCCAAGTTATGGCAGTGGTATCGGTGATTCCAGTACTCTTGCAGTCACGCTATGGGTGGTGTTTGAAGCAGAGGGAACGCTCGACTCTGGAGGAGAACAGATTATTCTTCGCGGAGGCATGCATGTCCTCGGGGAAGAAGCCGATTTGACAACGCTTTCACTTGGCGCAGGCACCGGCACCTTCTTCCTCATTGCCAATGTGCTTGACACCACAGTCTGGATCTCTGGAACCCTTACAACAACAGCTTCCGGAGCCTTTGTACCAGCAGATGATCCCACGACGATGCAGATAAAGGGCACAGGTACGTTCGCATTTGAGGGCGCCCAGCTGGAGATAACAGAGGAGCTCATCGAGGTTCTTCCGTGGGATCCAACGACCTGGCCCCTCGAGCAACATCAAGCGCTTCTCTCATTACTTCTGGGAGCTGAGCCTGAGGATGGCGAGGAGTCGTCAAACTAGACGGGCGACTTAGCGGATGTGGGAGAGGGATGTCTGTTGGTCGAATATGGAATTGAGTCGTACAATCATTATCCTTAGGTTTGCAGGAGAAAGGACTTGGAATGGACTACTCGCCAACACTAGCTATTGGAACGGCTATTTTTGAGGTTTCTGTGGCCATTTGGGCATTGCGGGGTCCAGGCCGAAGACCGATTATTCGAACAACCAGTGCTATCCTGCTATTGCTGGCCGCTTACCAATTGGTGGAGGTTCTTGTTTGTTCTCGTGTCCCCGTGTATGGGTTCATGCCCCAGATGGCGTTTATCGTCGTCACGTGGCTTCCTCCGCTAGGGTTGCTGTTGATTGCCCAGCTGTCTCCTGCACAATCGACCATCAATTACGCCATCTCGTATTTCATGCTAGCCGTGGCCTTCTCAATCGTTGTCTGGATTGCTTTTGACAATCGATTTGTCTCAGACTCCGTGTGCAACATCGTCTATGCCAAGTACTCCAACCCGATGCCCAGATTCCAGATCTACTCCTGGTTCTACTGGCTTGGATTGTTTGGTATGGTCGTCTTGTCAGCGCTTGGCGTTCGAAACTCGCCCCATTCGCGACAGCAGAAGCTCCTCAAATCAGTGCTTGTCGGCTCGCTTGGCTTCATTGTTCCCGGCGTCCTCGTGGCTCGCTTCATAGCTCCCGCAGAAGGTGCGTTGCCGTCGATTCTGTGTCATTTCGCTCTGATATTGGCTATTTTCTTGACGCGATTGATCAATCAGGAGCGACGAGATAGTAGTTACATTTACCTGCGAGCCAATCATCGCCGGGCAGTTGACTAGCCAAACTCGAGGAAGATTCGTGCCAACAGCTCCGGAGCGTTCCTGAATGTCGGCTATTCACAAGTAAGATAGGCCAACAGATACAGGCGGCAAACGATTCCAAGGCAGCGCCTGCTTCATGGTTAGTCGATCAATCTAGGCGAGTCACGTAGTTTTGCGAATCCTGAGCTCAACTCGAATCATGAGCACGAGTAGCAGTGCCGTGCTAATGATGGCACGAACCGCGTAGATGGTAGCCAAATCCCCTTTGCTTGAGAGCAGCGAAAACATTGGCGCAAGCATCAGGCCAATCCACATGGTGAATGATTCGGTATTCCGATCCGCTCGCCAGAGTCGCTTGATCACCGGGAAATAGGCAATCACGAGAATAAGCTGAATCGCCAGATGGGCCATCGCATGTTGCCGGGTGGCTGCCCAAACTACGAGAATGGCGATTACGCCTCCCAAACATCCCAGATCAAACCGATTGAATCGCGAGCTTCGATCGCCCCACAGAGCAATGGCAAGAGCTACACCTCCGCACAGCAGAAGATCTGCGCTATTCAGAATATTGTCCATCAGCCCATAGTCGCCCTCAGACAAGTAAGTCAGCAAACTCCCGACTACAGCGATGGTGAAGAACACCCACATTGCCAACGCTGGGCTGATTTTGTCTCTTCGAATGAGCCACACATAGCGGAGGCCAATGAGTAGGTTCGTCATACATACCGCGATAATGGAAAACGTCTTCATGCGCATTGTCCTCGTTGTGAAATGGTTTCTGTCAAGTCTAGCCTCGTCACACCACTCACGCCAGAGCGAAGGCTGCTGTGACATCCTGTATGATTTCGCCGAGGTGATAGGGTGAACAAGACTGAGCTTGGGCTTCCCGGCAATTCGGAAGATATGGCCCAATTCTTCGATGCGAGAGCAGAGTCCTATGAACAGCATATGAAGGAGACTGTGAAGGACTATCCGCAATTCTATCGAGGCATCGCAGATGCCCTGCCTGAACTAGGTCCCGCGCCGAAAATACTGGACCTAGGCATCGGCACAGGATTGGAGCTTGATCAACTGTTTGAGCGATTTCCTAGAGCCAATGTGACGGGAATCGATGTGTCTGCACGTATGCTAGAAGAGCTCGCACGAAAGGATCGGCCATGGGTGGCAAACCTCCAGCTGATCATTGGCTCATTCTTGGATTTGGATCTTGGATGCTCGATCTACGACGCCGTCATCTCATCGATGGTACTGCACCACTGGATTCCACAAGTGAAGCTCGACCTGTATCGTTGCATTCATCGGGCACTGCTTAAGAGCGGCACATTCGTTAATGGAGACTTCGTTGTCTCAGAAGACGAATCAGCGGTCCGATTGGCCTCGTTTGCAGCAAGCCAATGTGATGATCGACATCAGCAACATATTGACCTTCCTCTAAGCGTGGATCAGGAGCGTCATCTGCTTACAGAAGCTGGATTCGATGCTGTCGACTCACCGTTCGAACGAGAGAATGTAGTCATCCTTTCAGCTTCGAAGCTGTAGACAACTACGCTTGCAGTCTCTCTAGAACAAGAAAACCGGAGCGACTCGACGTCACTCCGGCTCATCACATCCTGCCATGGATTATTAGCGGGTTATCGATCGACAAAATCCCCAAGGTTGAGAATCTCGAATGGCCCCGCATCCCCTGACATGATCAGTGTATTTGGGAAGCTGCCATTCCATGCCTGAATCATCTGAAGCATGACATACTCCATTCCACCTTGAGCTTGGATCGCCTCAGCCTGGATGCGAATCTTCTCGGCCTCGGCCTTCGCCTTCTCGATTTCCTGCTGAGCTTCGAATTCAACTTGGCGCAGCTTGTTCTCGGATTCCAGAGCGCGTTGCTCAGCAATGACTTTGTCTTCGATCGATTGCGTATACTGAGCACTGAATTTGAGATTGGTCACAGCCACGTTGGTTACATTGATTTCATATTCCTGCAGCCGCACCCGCAGCTCAGAGAGAATGCTATCACGCAGAGCTGACCGATTTTGCAGCATCTCTTCGGGTGTATAGTTGGCAGTACTACCTTTGACGATGTCTTCAATCGCTGGATCAATAATGGCCGTTCGGTAGTCACGAATCACGTTCTGATACAGTCTGGCTGCGCCTGATGGCATGACGTGATAGTTGACCGTTATCGTCGCATCGACATCCTGCAGATCATTGGACGCTGCCTCGACAGTCCGCGTTCTCTCTTGAATCTGGACGCTAATGGCATCCACGCTATCTCGAATGGGGATCACCCAATACAACCCAGGCGCCTTCATTGCGCCAGTTGCCGCATTCCAACGCAACACAATACCCTGATGGCCTGTCGGCACAGTACCGAACCCTTGGACAAGCACGAAGGCAATCAAGACTACGAGCACATTAATCACCAGTGCGGCGCCCTTGATACGCGTTCTCTCTGCTTCGCGATCAAAGCGAATCGGGCGCAGCGCCAAGAACGTTGCACCAGCAATTCCAATAATGATCAGAAGCTTAATTCCCAGCATCATTCCTCCTCCTTCTCCTCATCCAGATCGAAGCAACTGTAGTCGCCACGTCGCATCTTCCACTATAGCATCCAAAGGCTGATCGACATCACTAGCATCCCAATCATTGCCCCTGTGATCGCCAAATGCTCATGGCCAAACGAACGAGCTACTGGTATAAGCTCATCCAACGCGATGAACACCATGATTCCGGCCACTCCGGCCAGGACATAGCCAAGGACAGCCTCTGTCAGAAATGGCATCAAGACAAGAGCTGCCAAGCCCGCACCAATGGGTTCTGCAAGCCCAGATAGGAATGAATACATGAACGCTTGCTTCCGGCTACCTGTTGCCGCGTAGATCGGAGCTGCTACGGCCAAGCCTTCGGGAATGTTATGAATGGCGATAGCCACAGCAATCGAGATTCCCAACGAGGGATCCTTGAGGGCTCCAGCAAACGCGGCCATGCCTTCTGGAAGATTGTGGATGCCCAATCCCAGGGCGACGAACACCCCAGTTTTCAGCAGATTCGAGCTTCTCATACCAGGCCCGGAGTGCTCCTCTTGTCCCAAATAGTCGTGCGGAATCAAGACATCAATCGCGAACATGACGGCCATTCCTACGAAGAAGGCAAAGTGCGCTGGCATGAATCCTGCTGACTCAATTCCGCCTTGAAGGAGCTCTACGAATGAGACATGAATCATGACACCAGCAGAGAATCCGAGTGTTAGGGTCATAAACTTGGGTCCCGGTTTTCGAACCGCGATTCCAAGAATACTGCCAATGGTCGTCGACAACCCAGCCAAGGCAGACAGTAGCAATGCAAAACCTATGCGTCCCAAGATTCCTCCTTGCGCGTCATTGCCACTCTCCCGATCCATCTGGAGGATAGTGATTCGTTCAGTATTCGAGAATTCCATTTACATCATAGAACGGGAGGGTCCTTAACATCCAGTCAGAGCACTTGGGAGCAAGGGCTTGCAGCGCGTCTAGGACATACGATTTCCGCACGATCGATCAGGAGTCGGCTAGCGAACCCGGAATCCGCGAACTCCTACTACAGGGTTGTCACCACCATAATCGAATACGACAACGGCCTGATAAATCTCTGCTGGCAGCGGATTGCTGTCCAAAGCATCAAGGATCGTCACAATCCTCTTGGCACCTGGCAGCACCTTGAACTCGTCTATAACGAGATCGCGAACAACCTCACCTGTGCGATCGATAATCTGCACATCACCAGTGACGACGAGCTCGACATTCCCTGTGTTCTCGAACAGGGCGTACAGAATGAGCGGATCGGTTTCACCCACTTGCACATCCACGACCTGTCCTTCCAGATCGTCAGAACCGAAAGCCGTGACATAGATCTTGATGGCTGTTCGATAGATGCTGAGAACTCGCATGCCTCCTTGATCCGAGGCCTGTGGCTGAGATACAACGAATACTGTCGACCAGTAGGTGCCAGAGACATCCTCTGGCATGTCGACAGTCAGCGTAACATCACGGGATTCGTCTGCCTGCAGCACCAGTCGATCATGAGACAACGATATCCAAGAGGCATTCGATCTATTGATCGTGTCAAATCGAGAGCCGGAAGTCTCCTTGCTGGTAATGTCCACTCGCTCAGCCGTCGTCTCATGAATCACCAACCCCTCGAACGCAGCATTGCATTGAATGACAAGCCGGACAACGGCGATTCCATCTTCATCAATCGAATCAATTGTTCTCCCCACCCATACCATCGAGGCACTCGATGGTTCAGGGGGATTGGCGATAGCGTCATGGCTAACGAGGCTTGAACCGGCTGTTGTATTGGTTGATTCAGGTGTCAATGCTTGAAATGTGCCTTCGATCCCCAAACTGCCTTCTGTCGGCAGTTGTATCGAGTAGGTCAGTTCAACGACTTCTCCAACATTGAACGGGCGCTCGAATATCCAGCGCGCAGAGTTGAGGGGCAGCCCCCAATCATACTCGCCGTCTTCAAAGCGCTGCCAATCACCAACATAAAGCGTGAGCTCCTCGGCTGCTTCGGTATCGTTCAGCACAGTCAGCATGTAGGTTTCGATCGTCCCCGGCTGTTGTTCCAGGTCATGAGAGGCAGGCAAAACGCGGACGCCCAATGCACTTGTCGAGATGCTCATCAGGATGCAAAACATCGTGAATCCAATCCGTTGCCTTTGTTTCGTTGTCACGCGGCCCCTCCCTCTCTCGATACTCTTAGTCATCAGCAGTTACCGTGTAGGTAATTCCTATTTCATACGTGCCCTCGGGGAGGCCAGCGAAATCCTGTTCTGTCACATTAAGCTCATAGGATACAAGCAGAGGCGTCGTCCCTGCTCCTGAACCATGCGGTGCAACTGTCACCTGCAGAATCCTCTCTACAACAGATTGCTGCGCGTTCTCTGGAATGGAGAATGTTGGCGAGTAATCTATCGCCCAGTTCGATGACGTGCTTGACACTAGCAGCTGCGTGCTCGTGTCCCCAGGGAACGTGCCTGCCTGTAATAGTTGAGGGAACCCAACTGTCGCTCCAGATGTTACGTCGATGGAAATCGAAGACCCTTCGCACAGGGGGCCATCAATCGTTCCTTGATAGGTACTTGCAGCGCCGCCTTCAGTGTCAAAGATGACTGCGGCATCGACAGATCCCACGTCCCATTGCCCGTCTAGCCAGAGGAAGAATCTGTCCTTCTTTGTGTAGCTCTCGAACCGCAATCCTACGATAGGGTCATCCGCCCAAGAAAAAGCCGTTGACGAGTACCAGTCGATTTGATCCTCAGAAATGCATCCACCTGTACCTAGAATCCAGTAATCCGGGATGTGGTTCTGGGGTGATTTGATTCGATAGACGAAGCGGGTGAGATCCCACCGAGAATAGTATCTGCGAGATTGCAGCGTGAGGGTAGCGTCACCAAAGGTTTCACCAAACACGGCGAAGCCTAACATCGCGATAAGGCTGACCAACGCTAGGATCGCCACCACCTTGTGTATTCGTCTCATCAACTCAGCTCCCGCTCGTCGAGCTAGCATAGAATACTACACAGCAACAGTGCGATTGTGCCTGTATTGAGCCTGCAGTAGACAGCTCTGGCAGCAATACTGCTATTCAGAAGGGCGAAACAGGTTGTGCAAGAGATACTGCTGTAGATCGGCCAGCTTCTCCAGCGCCGATGCCAATCGGATTCGATACTCTACAGGGAATGCTACAGATTTCTTGGAATGGATTTTGGTGATATCGATCTCGAACACGGGGTCATTCACTCGTTGCTCAGCGTTGAGAGAAACGTAGCTCATGGTTTCGCGAGCCTTGAAGACTTCCGCCAGTCCTTCTTCAGTGATATTGACGGCTTCAGCCAATTCGGATAGAGAAGGCAGTTGCCCCGTTTCACGCAACAGTCTGGCCTCTGTGATCTCGATTTGCCGATTGAGATCCTTCATCCATCGAGGGACAGGAACACTTCGTACCTGATCACGAATATGGTGCCGGATCTCTCCCTTAATCAGGTTTTCAGCGTATTCAAGGAATTCCTTCCCATGGGAGAGGTCGAAGTTGTACACGGCATTCATGAGACCCAGATAGCCTGGACGGAGGAGCTCCTCTTTGTCGAACCCGCTCGTCGAGAATGCCGCTTCAATAACATCTTGAATGATCGAGGTGCCGCGCTTGAGGATTTGCGCGCGCACCATCTCGAGGTCGTCACGCTCTTCTGTCAGTTGCTGGAGGAGCTCATCAAGCGGGAGACCGTTGAGGTGATTGTCCATTAGTACATCCCGAAGGCCAGCTCAAAGCCAACTGAGACCAGCTGGATACCTGAGAAATCGAATTCGGCCTTCGTGAACAACAGGACGCCACAGAACTGAACGTCTGCGTAGATGCACTGACCGACAAACCCGGTCGCATCAAATGTGGTCAAACTCTTGAAAGTAACTGGATCAATCGACGCTTCAATAGCAATGAGTTGCTCAGCAAAATAGAAGGAGGAATCAAAGGTCGTCGCTGTGGTAATAGTCACATCGCACAATTCAAATGAAATGGCGAATCCTTGTGAGTCAAAGACAATCGGGATGATGGTCAAAGGAAGTAGTTGGGTGAACGACGTATGTGATGTGAATCGGACCACATCTATCTGCAAATCGATGATGAAGTCGAGAGAAGTGATCGCAAACGTGCCATCCAGACTCATCGATGCCATGAAGGCCATGGCAGGCTCCGTGAATCTGTAGCCTGTCTCGAATAGCAGTTTTACAAGGCCTGTATTGTCAAACCATGTCGTATTGCTGGCGATAAGGCCAAAGGTCTCGACTTCCAATCTGAACAGTTCTTCTTCGAAGTAGAAGCCTGGCACAATGGTTACATCCAGATCCACCGGTGTTGCACACACACCAGCTAGGTGGTTGAATAAATACAACAGATCGTAGCTGAACGGCGCTTCGATACCTCCGAGCAGATTGATCAGATTCTCGGCACCAAAACCAGTCAAGCTGGAAATCGTGAACCCACACACAATCCCACTTGACAGCTCAAGAACGCTCCCCATGCTGTAGGTCGGCGTTTGCGGTCCAACAATGTCAGCCAGAATCAGGTCGAAGCCGATGTGAACGCCAACGATCGACACGTCTACGCTTAATTGATTCCAGGCGAACACCGGCTCAAAGCGTATTTCATCTGAAATCTGTACAGCACCCAGATCGACGGCCAATGTGACGGCTTCAGACTGAAATCCAGAAATATCGATTCCGGTTTCGGATGTGAAGCTGAATCCGCTGACAGAGAAACCCAACGATAGATCAGAGCCAATGTTATACGATGCTGGAGGTACCGGTGTATAGGAGACGTCAAGGCCAACGCTCCCCGAGAAGCCCACTTCACTGGCAGCAACCGGAACGATCCCCACCGCAAGGAGCAAGAATACCAAACCAAATGTTATCTGAGCGTTCATGCGTCGCATGATGACCTCCTCCAAGATGTCTTCTGAAGGATATGCGCAACAGCTCTGCAATAGAGGGAAACCCGTGCAAGAGAGGTTGTTGATTTGTCCTAGCGACGAGGGACAAGTGGCCGGGTTGTTGCCTGCAAAACAAAACCCGCCCGTCACTAGGGCGGGCGGGTTTGTCCATATTCTGTCGCTTACTTGGTCATCTCCATCTTCGTCAGGACCAGACCTGTCAGCAGTTTCGGATAGAAATCAGTCGACTTCTGTGGCATTTTCTCATCGTGATCAGCCACACGAACAACCTCTTCCGGGCTGGTAGCATTGAGATAGAAGAACAGTTGCTCTTCGCCTGACTGAACCATTTCCACGCCGTGAGCTGCATCAACTGTATAGGTTACGTTGCTCTGTTCCTCGAGCGCCTTGGCATCGACTCCCAGCAAGCGATCGAGAATGGCTGCATGAAGAACCGTAACATCCAAACGCTTGTAGTCCTCGGATCGATCTGAATCGACCAGCTCATTCATGATCGAAACCTGTTTCAGTGTCAGCGTGAAGATGAGATCTCCAGTGACACAACCCACAGTATGCTGACCCAGTCCGGTGCGAGTCGCAGCCATCATCGCATCAACCGTGTTATGCATCTCAACGTTAAAGTGTTCTGCTGCTGCTGCCAAGAAGCGCGTCGCCTCAAATTCATTGATCCCGTGGACCAACCGGTGAATCGGGCGAATGGACATGCCAGGCTCGGCAACGTTGAACAGCGTCATCATGCGCACGCCAAAAGACTCAGGAGCCGATGGTTTCCAACCCTTCTCCTGGCATTCATCCATGAAGTTGACGGCAGTCTCGTATCGATGATGACCATCTGCGATGTAGAGATCCTTGTCATTTAAAGCTGCTTGAATCGTAGCAATCACAGTTGCATCCGTAATGCGCCAGACCTGATGCGTATTCTCATCTGTATCGACAACATTGATCAGCGGAGCATTGCTCTCAACGAGAGTCTGCAGGGCCTTTTCAGTTGCTCTTTCCGGATCGTCATACAGCATGAAGATGTGGCCGAAATTGGCTTCAGTGGCCTGCATCAGCTTGAGTCGATCGGCCTTGGGCCCCTTGAGCGTCTTCTCGTGCGCATGGACCTTTTCAGGTTCCAGTTTGCCCAGGGCAATGACTCCCTTACGAGTCAGTTGCTCACCTTCAAACGAGTAGGTCTGATGATAGGCATAAAACGCTGGTTCCAAGTCTCGAACCAGAACTTCATCGGCAATCCACGTGTCGAGAGATTGAGCTGCCCGAGTGTAGACGTTGTTGCTTTCTGAGTCCGTCGCTTCAGATAGCCCCTTGATAATGCGCACAATGTTGTTCGGGCTACGTTGATAGCATGCCTTCTGCACATCTGGATATACGCGATCATACGGTGGAGTCACCACGTCCGACATGTTCCCAACAACCGCTGGATTGTAGCGATAGCCTTTGAATGGAATGATCTGTGCCAACGCAGCCTCCTAGGAATTCGCTCGAGCGAACTCAATCACGATATCGGCAGCTTCTTGCCCGACACGTGCTTGTGCTTCGACAGTCGATGCCCCGATGTGCGGCGTCAACGAAACGGCCTCTTGCGCAAACAGCGGGTGATCTGCTGCAGGAGGCTCATTCTCGAAAACATCAAGCGCGACACCAGCTACTTTGCCCGACTTCAGTGCAGCGACCAACGCCGTTTCGTCAATCGTGCCACCTCGTGCGCAGTTGATCAGATACACGCCATCCTTCATCGCAGCGAATTGCGGCGTCGAAATCGATGGTCCCACCGCAGGATCGAACGGAATATGAAGAGATATGAAGTCCGACCGTGCCAGCAGATCATCCTTGGATACCATTGGAGCCATATCAGGAATCGGGCTTTCGGTAAGGAACGCGTCTGAACAAATCACATCCATTCCCAGCGCAGAAGCCTTCTGGGCCAGAGATTGACCAATGCGTCCGATGCCAATGATACCTAGCGTCTTTCCCGCAAGCTCAACGCCCTTCAATTGCTTCTTCTCCCACTTGCCGGCCTTGGTGGAGACGGTTCCTCGACCAATATGCCGCGCGATCGAGAACATGTGTCCCAGAGCAAGCTCAGCAACTGAATTAGAGCTGGCAGACGGCGTATTGCGCACGCTGACGCCTTTGCTTTCTGCATGGGCGATGTCAACATTGTCCAATCCAACACCCGCTCGAACAACCAGTTTCAGATTCGTTCCTGCATCAATGATGTTGGCTCGAACCTTTGTCGCACTACGAATAACGATCGCGTCGTAGGCAGCGATTTCAACAACCAATTGCTCGGGAGTCAGATCAGTCTTCTCATCCACTTCAACGCCAGCCTCGCGCATCGCGGCAATCGATTTCGGATCAAGCACATCCGAAGCTAGCACACGAAATCCCATGTTATTCCTCCTACAGACCGAGTACGGTCTCGATGGCTTTCAGCAATCCTTCGATTTCGTCAATTTGAGTATCTCCCATATGGGCAATTCGGAACGTCTTGTTCTTGATATCTCCGTATCCGTTGGCGATTCGAAGGTTATATTCATCAGCAAGTCTTTTGATCATGCCTGGCACATCGATATCTTTCGTGTTCAGCACGGATGTGAGGGTTTGTGATCTATAGCCCTCTTCTGGGAAAATTCCGAAGTGTTTCTTGGCCCAAGTCTGCACAATAGACGCCATCTTGGCATGACGAGCGAATCGTTGGTCCATACCTTCTTCCAGCATGTCTTTCAGCTGTGCGTTCAGGGCATACATGTGCGGAATCGCTGGTGTTGATGGTGTCTGGTTCTTGAGGTGCGACTTGTGCATCAGCGGAATGCTAAAGTAGTAGGACCGAGAAGGCACGGTTTTCGATCGTTCGATAGCACGATCGCTCACAGCAGCAACGGCCAATCCTGCAGGCAGAGCAAACGCCTTCTGAACACCAGCCAATACGAAGTCAATACCCCACGCATCCGTTTCTATTGGAGCGCCCGCCATGCCACTTACAGCATCAACAAGCAAGAACACGTCAGGGTACTTGGCGACGACCTTGGCAATCCCTTCTAGCGGATTCATGAGTCCCGTTGACGTTTCGTTGTAGACAAGCGTTACTGCGTCGTATTTCCCCGTTGCCAGTTGCTCATCGACCATTTCAGGCTTGATGGCCACGTCCCACGGAAGCTCAAAGACGTCACACGGAACACCATTGGCGACCGTGATCTCATGCCACCGCTTGGAGAACGCGCCATTGACCAGATTCAGGCATCGCTTGGCCACCAGATTGGTAACTGCCGACTCCATTGCCCCAGTAGAAGAGGACGTATACAGCAGCACCGCATTCTTTGTTGACAGCACATGTTGCAGCTTCGTTTGAATATCTGCATAGAGTTCCGCGAACTCGGGTGCCCGATGATGAATCTGCGGCGTTGCCAATTCTTTCAAGATCTCAGCGCGTACTTGTGTCGGTCCAGGCGTGAAAAGTCTCTTGTGCATTCTACCCCTCCAAAAACACATCATTTAATTGTACGCCGGGAGCATACTCGCTGTATTTTCGCTTTGCAACGGGTCTGATCCAGCGTTTAAGCAGCGACATTATATGCTTATCACGCGCCATTTGGGAGATCTCGGATTTGCGATTAGACTCTGCAAGCTGAAGGAGGGTGTCATGAGCATCTTTGTAGCGCTAGGGGGAGTCACCATCGCGGTCCTTCTATGGGGAGCACTGACTTATAATCGCCTCATTACCCTAAGAACGAAGGCTGAGGAATCCTGGCGAGATATCGACACGCAATTGAAGCGTCGATGGGATCTTATACCTTCAGTCGTTGCTGCTGTTCAAGGATACGCTGCTCACGAGTCAGCTGTTTATGAGAACGTCGCGACTGCCAGAACTGGCTCGATAGAAGCGTCCTCTCTCCCCGAGCAAGCCCTGGCCGAGGCAGAGCTAAAAGAAGCCATGCGGTCGCTGTTTGCTGTTGTTGAGGCCTATCCCGAACTCCAGGCACTTGAAAGCTTCATGCAATTCCAACAAACGCTTGAGCAGATCGAGGACGCTATTCAGCGTTCACGCCACTACTACAACGCCGTGGTACGCGACTTCAACATACAGATTGAAGCTTTCCCTCGCAACTACGTGGCCAACCTGTTCGGTTTTCACCCGCGCGAGTTCTATTCTTTGACAAACGAAACCGAGCGCACACCGCCTGCAGCGAGATACAGATGATGCGCATTCCAAAAGCACTTGCCATCGCCTCTTTGCTGGTTGTCATCAGCGTGGTGACAGTGACAGCTGAGCTTCGCATTCAAGACTTCGCTGTGGACATTCTCATCGATCCCTCCGGGGAATTGCTTATCACCGAAAACATACAGGTTCGATTCATCACGCCTCATCATGGGATCGAACGATTCATTGCCATCTCGGGCAAATCCCCGCTGGGTGCGACAATCAAGATCGATCTCCAGCTTGAGGAGATTCAGTTAAATGGCGGTCCCGTCCCCTATACATCAAGCACGCGGGGATCCAATCGTTTTCTTCGCATCGGAGATGCAGATCGAAAGATCACGGGAACGTATGAGTATGAGATTCGATATCGCGTCAAGAGAGCTTGGTTGTTTCATGAGAACGCTATTCAGCTTTATTGGAACGTTACTGGCAACCAATGGGATATTCCCATCGAGGGCGCCTCAGCCGTCGTTCGTTTCCCCGACTCCGTTAGTCTTACGTCTGTTTCGAGTGTTTCCTATCTAGGCTACTATGGAAGTGCAAAACGCGGTTCCGCAGGCGAGCAGACAGAAGCTGGCGATCTGCGCTTTCAGTCGTCCATTCTCTATCCCGGAGAGGGTCTCACGATCGATGTATCAATACCCACCGAAATGCTACCCATCACTCCTCCAACGGTAGTACAGCGCATCTTCTATTTCCTCAATGCCAACAAATACGCAGCCCTACCGCTGCTCACGCTACTCGTCATGTTTGTGCTGTGGCTCAAGCTAGGCAAAGATCCGCGCAAGCGCGTCATCGCGCCTGTTTTTGCACTCCCACGCGACATGCATCCTGGAGCCGTCGGAGTACTGATTGACGATCGGATTGACCTTCGTGATATCAGTGCGATGCTTGTTGGGTTGGCAGTCAAGGGATACCTCTCCATTACAGAACCAGAGAAGGAAGAGTATGTCTTTGTTAGGAAACAAGAATCAGGAGATGACCTTTCTCCCGCAGAGAAGGCTGTATTCGACGCGCTGTTTGACACCCCGGATACAGTAGAGCGATCTCTCTCATCACTTGAGCAGGTTTTCTACAAATCCCTTCCTACAATCAAATCGCGTTTGGTCGGCGAGTTGATCGAAGACGGCTACTACAAAAACAATCCTGAACGTACGAAGGGTTTCTACACCGGCATCGGACTGTTCACACTTCCGCTTGCCGTCTACCTGGGTATTCAGTCTGGATCCGTGTACTTAGCAGCTGCAGTGGCTCTCAGCGGACTTGTTGTTCTTGCATTCTCGAGATTCATGCCTCGCAAGACGACACAGGGCGTGCGAAAGCTAGAAGAGGTTCTTGGGCTGTCCGAGTACATCCGAAAGGCAGAAGTAGATCGGATCGAGTTTCACAACGCTCCGGAGAAGGGGCCAGAACTGTTTGAGAAGCTCCTTCCTTATGCCATCGCTCTGAATTTAACGAAGATCTGGACGCGTCAATTCGACGGCCTACTCACTGAGTCTCCGCAGTGGTACACGGGCCATTCGCAAACTCCCGTATTCAATGCCATCGTCTTCTCCCACACCCTCACTGGAATGACGCGATCCATGCAACACACGTTCGTCTCAGCTCCGCGCAGTTCGGGAAAATCTGCCTATGGTGGTCGGAGCTCGTTTGGCGGCGGGTTCTCGGGCGGTGGGTTTGGCGGCGGCGGCGGCGGGGGCTGGTAAGAATTAACTTCTTCTTGTAGTATGCCTTGGAAGGGGGCCTCATCAATGATCAAATTTCGTCAGCGGCTACTACTCGTACTGGGCATAGCCATTTGTCTGCTTTCATCGATCGCCCTCGCAGAAATCGGATCGGCCCATGTTGACTGGGATCAATACGTCCCAGTTTCCTGGGATCTGTTTCAAGGAACACCTCCTGCAGATGCCCATCAACGAACGGAAGCCGCTGCCATTCATATGACAATCAGCTGGAGAGCGAGCTATTCCGTTTCATCCAGTAATGGCGGATCCTCTTGGTTGGGCCAGGTCGCTGCAATCACAGTCACCAACACAATGGAGCCAGGCAGTTCGTGGGTTGTGCCCGGAAAGGCCCACGACAATGTGCTTAACCATGAAAGACTCCATTTTGATCTCAACGAGGTCTATCGCCGAAAGTTGGAGTGTCTGTTGCTGGCAACCAATTCCTGTCAGGGAGCAACCCAGCAAGCTGCCGTCGACCAACTGAATGCGTCGCTTCATCAAACAGCGACTGTCGTACTGCAGAAGGTTTCGGAGATGCAGACACTCTATGATTCACAAACCTCTCACAGCACCAACTCCGCTGAGCAGGCTCGGTGGCAAGGTTTAATCAGTCAGTGGCTCATTGAGCCAACGACAGCTCCCTAAACCATTCAACACGCGCCCAATCTCTTCCCAACCTATCTAGCATGGGTTTCATGAAGCCCACATCATCTTGGATGGTTGTCCGTGATGACCTCACGGGGATTGATTTTGCATGTGAGGAAAAGGCGAAGGAACGGCTCAATCACGCATTCCCTTTCTGATACTGTTGCATCACGCGTCGCACTCCGATGGCTCTGTCTAGTCATCCACCATACGGACGCCTAGTCCGGCCATCGCCGCTTGTCCCAGACACACCCCTCCATCCCCGCAAGGAACAAGGCCATTGGCGAAGAATCTGAATCCACCCTTCTCACAGCATTCGCGAACTCGGGAGGCGATGTGATGGTTGTAGGCACACCCTCCGCTGAGGGCAATCGATGAAATCGCCTGTTCTCGGGCTACTCTCATAGCCAGCGCGGCTGTTCCTTGAGCCAATGCCTCTTGAGCCGTGGCTGCGGTGTCGCACACCGAGGCAGACTTCGACAGTTCCACCAGCTGCCGAAACAAGTCGACAGTGTCGATTCGGACAATGCCTGCGTCCTCGATCAGGCGAGGCTCAATCGTATGGGGGCGACCACTGCTGGCCGCTGCTTCCAAACGCATTGCCGGCTCTCCTTCATAGGTTCGCAGAACACAGACGCCAAGCCATGCAGCAATTGCATCAAGGAATCGCCCGGCACTTGTTGTTAGCGGTGCATTGATGTCATTCTTCAACTGAGTCATGACTGCCTTGGCAGCCAGGGGGGGCAACCCTCGCTCAATGATTTGTGCCTCAACCAGCGCAGAGTCGCCTGACGCAGCGTATAGCAGCGAGGCAGCCATTCGGAGAGGCAGCTTGGCAGCTAGGTCTCCGCCCGGCAGGCGAACAGGCCATAGGGATCCAGCTCGGAAGACTCGTCGATCCTTGGCAGCAAGAATCTCGCCTCCCCAAGCACTACCGTCCGTTCCATATCCGTAGCCATCAAGAATGATGCCTACGCAGGCGTCTAGTTCATGCTCAACCATGACTGATGCCAGATGCGCCGCATGGTGCTGAACGCGGACAATGCGCGCACCTGTGGATGAAGCCAGTTCCTCAGCCCATTTTGACGTCATGAATTGAGGGTGGGCATCGCAGGCAATGATGCTGGGAGTGCGCACCTTTGTAATCCGCTGCAGGTGTGCGACGGCTTCTTGGAGGAAGGTCAATGTGTCTAGATCATCGACGTTGCCAATGTGCTGAGAAAGGGTAACTCGACCTCGGTCATACAGGGCAAACGTCAAATCCGATTCCGGACCTAACGCAAGAATGGATTCATCTCCCAAATCTCGTTCGAGTCCTTCGGGAACGAACCCGCGTGAGCGGCGTAGGAACACGAAGCGACCAGCGACATTCCGCTCGACGGAATCGTCACAGCGCGCAACAATTCGTCGGTCATGCAGTAGAAAATGATCCGCAATTCCTTCAAGTCGGGCGAGTATTCGTTCATTTTCAATCAACATCGGTTGCCCGGGTCGATTGGCGCTCGTCATGGCCAACGGTGCTTCAAGTTTCTCAAACAGCAGATGATGAAGCCCTGAGTAGGGGAGCATTACGCCAACCGTGTGCAGGCCAGGAGCTATGCCCGGAAGTGACGTGATTGACTTCTTGCGCAATACGAGAATGGGTCGATGCGTGCGACGCATTTCCTCGCGATCATCCGGCGAGGCATCAACGAAATTGTCCAGCATCGCTTCTGTAGCCATCAAGGCAAACGGCTGATTCACGCGTCCGAGACGCGTTCGCAGTGTCTCAATCGCACCTTGATTCGAAGCGTCGCAAGCGATATGCGTTCCACCGATCCCCTTGATGGCAACGATCTTTCCATTGGCAAGCGCGTGGATACTGCGCGCGACCGCATCCTCCTTGTCCCCGTCAAATCGCAGCGTGGGACCACATGCATCACAGGCAGTGGTCTGGGCGTGATAACGTCGTTCAAGAGGATTTGAGTACTCACCAGCACAGGTCTCACACAGTCGGAACTCGGACATCGAGGTGCGGGGCCGATCATAGGGCAACGCTTCGATGACCGTGAATCGTGGGCCGCAATCCGTGCAGCTTGTGGCCCAGTAGCCTCGGAAGCGGCTGTTGCCAAGAATCTCGGTCACACATGTGTCACAGGTTGCCACATCTGGCGGCAGCTGTCCTGCACCTGCGCCTTCTTCTGTTGACGGGAGAATGACAAAGATGGATGCCCCACTCGGTTCGACTGGAGCCACTTCGACGCCTTCAATACGCGCCAGGGGTGGAGCTTCCGTTTCCAAGGCATTCAAGAACGATTGAACGATCTCTGAGGAGCCTTCGACCATAATCTCAACGCCAGCATCGCCGAGATTCTTCACTGAACCCGTGAGACCACGTTCATGGGCAATCCGATAGACGAATGGGCGAAACCCAACACCCTGGACGACACCACGTACAAGCACTCGACAGCCGCTAGTCGTCATCGGAATCCGATGTTGATTCTGTCTCTACTGTCAAGCGGTCGACATACAACTCTCTGCCTGTCTTCATATCCACTTCTGACTGGCATTTCGGACAGGTGAGAATGGGAACTGCAAAATGAAACGCATCGTCTGATACTTGATCGACTGCCCCTTCGTACCCGCATGACGCGCAGGTCACACTAACTGGAACGACTTCAATGGTGAGTCGTGCGTTTTCCAAGGGCGTATCTTGTGCGACCATCTCGAAGGCGTTGGCCAGCGCATGATCCGACAGGATCCGCATCTCTCCCTTTCTTAGGATGACACCAACAACGCGTCCATCAATCGCCGCCACTTGAGGGAGAAGGGCACTCACAAGCTCTGCCGCTACTGAGTATTCGTGCATCCGAAGCCTAGTGTTTCCAGCAACTCGTCAATGCCAACATCGTGCCGAGCGTCAGTGCGCACGGCTTTGCCATGCGGATTGATGCGCGCGTAATCAGCCATTATCCGTTCAGGATTGACACCCACCGCCTCGGCAAGGTCGATCTTGTTCAGCACAAGGATATCGGTCTGAGCAAATATCTTCGGATGCTTTCGCACCATATCATCGCCTTCTGTGGTAGAGATGACGACCATCTCCTTTGCCGTTCCAAGAGGAAAATCAGCGGGGCAGATAAGGTTGCCTACATTCTCGATGAATAGGATATCTAGCTTGTCCATGGGTAGATGGGCCATGGCGTGGTCAACCCTATGTGCGTCCAAATGACAGTCATCCTGCGTGTTGAGGTTGATGGACGCAGCGCCATGCTCAAGAAATCTCTTGTGATCATCGTCTCCCGCGGAATCTGCAGCAATCGTCCCTACACGGGATCCCTGTTCAGTCAATCGATCAACCATCCGCTCGATCAACGATGTCTTTCCGCTGCCAATGGCACCCATGATACTCACAGCAGTCACCTTGTTGTTATTCAAGCGCTGGCGATTGGATTCGGCCAACTCCAACTGCCGCTTCAGGATATCTTCACCATTCACGTGTACGTTATGCATGTCCCCTCCTCTGCGGCGGAATGATACGAGCCCAATTGCATCTGCGCAAAGGCAGAACGTAGCTCCGCTCGGCCTCATTGCAATGCGGTGGAGAGGCCTTATCATCAGATCGGAAACGAACGCTTCAATTTGGAGTATATTGACAAATACCAATTGACGAGATTGCCGACGTAGAGCACTCGCCGCACAACTGATAAGGAGACTGTCGAATGAAGAAACTGATCCTTACCCTCTCGCTTTGTCTAGCCCTGTCTACGCTTGCCTTCGCAGCTCCCACGATTTCCGTGACGGAGCCTGTGTATGACTTCGGCTCTGTATTCGAAGGTATTGCTGTGGCGCATACGTTCATGATCGAGAACATCGGCGACGAGGCACTTGAGATTTCGGGAGTACGGGCTTCCTGTGGGTGCACGACAACCACAGAGCCCACGGAACCGATTGAACCTGGTGAATCATTTGCTCTTGATGTGCTTGTCAATACAACCGGGTTTGGCGGGACAATCTCCAAATCGATTACCGTGTACTCCAATGACCCCGAGACGCCGGTCCTCAGCCTTCGTGTGATGGGGCAGGTTCTGAAGTCCGATCCCTATCATATTTCTGCCAGCGACGCCTACTACTTGCTGTATCTACTCATTGATCTGAGAACCATCGAGGAGTACGAGGCTCACCACATCCTTGGGGCCGTCAATATCCCAATCGAAGGCCTTGCTGAGGCGCTCTCCGATCTTCCTCACGAAACATTCATCATTCTCTATGACAACGCAGGCGACGCTGTTGCAGATGCTGCCCTGACATTGAGGGACGAAGGGTTTGCCTTTGTTCACACCCTCCTCGGCGGCCTCAATGAATGGGTCTATCAGTATGATATGAAGTACATCGTCAGTGGAAGCGGAATGTACACGCTGCCTCCCCGCGTAACGATTGACACAACCAATCGGCAGAGCTCGGAGCTTCTGCCTAGTGAGCTCGACTATCTCTTTTATCTATATATCGATGTTCGCTCCGCAGATGCGTATGCGACCGGCCACATTATTGGCTCGATCAACATCCCATTTGATGATCTCGACTCATGGAGTGACAACCTTCCCACTGGCGTCCTTTTGATTGCCTATGATCAAACTGGCTTCATCGGTGACCAAGCAGCTCTGTGGCTGATGAATAACGACTTCAGCAGAGCAAGAAGCATGTTGGGTGGGTTGGATGAATGGATTCGTCAATATGGGCAGAATTATCTACTGTCCAGCACCCCTTAGTCATCGCTCGAATGAAAGGATTCTCATTGAACCGTAAAGTCGCGATTGTTCTACTGTTGATAGCAGCCGTCTGCGCCGTACCTGTAGCGGCAACCACGCTCGTCTTCTTTCACGAGATCGGGTGTACCCACTGCGCCAGCGCCGACGCATTTCTTGCGTCCATTCAGCCTGACTATCCCGAACTCGAGATTCTTCACTACGAAATCGGCGAGTCAGAATCCTTGGAACTGCTTGCAGGTCTTCTCGTTGCCTATGGCGTCAAGCAGGACTCAGTTCCCATGATCTTCATCGGTGACGTCGCGTGGATCGGCGGAACGTTCTTCGGCCTTTACGAGGAACCTTATACGGTGTCTGGACGAGCTGCAGATATGACCCTTGAGATAGCCATCCAACGGGCGATTGAGGCAGAGGCAATGTCCCCTCTCGATCGAATCGAAGAAACGGATACGTCAACCTTGGCTGAGGGACTCACCATTCCGGCCATTATCATTGCAGCTGCCATCGATTCCGTTAACCCTTGCACGTTCGCTGTACTTGTCCTTCTGTTGGGAACGCTGATCGTTGCACAACGCAACGGCAAGAAAGGGCTTGTACTGAAGGCAGGGTTGGCCTTCACCATAGCCATCTACATCTCCTATTTTCTGTTGGGGATCGGAGTATTCACCGCCATTCAAGCGGCTGGCGTACAGAAGCCCTTCATCATCGTCGTTTCCTCATTGGCCATCCTACTGGGACTATGGAACATGAAGGACTTCTTCGCCTACGGCAAGTGGTTTAGTATTGAAGTCCCCAAGCGTTGGCGGCCGATGGTGAAGAAGCTCACTTCGTCTGTTGTCTCCATCCCGGGTGCCTTCTTTGTCGGCGTCCTCGACTCGCTGTTCTTGCTACCTTGTTCCTCTGGACCGTACATCGCAATCCTTGCACTGCTCTCCAAGAATTCGTCCAAGGTCGAAGGACTTTGGTACTTGGCACTCTACAACCTGATCTTCATCCTTCCTTTGCTGCTGATCACGTTCGCCGTCCATTTTGGATATACCACAACGGCACGTGCCGAACGATGGCGATCAGCCCGATTGGGCAAGTTGCACTTACTCTCGGGGATTCTTATGTTATTGCTGGGTGCGGGCATGTTGACGGCCGTGCTTATGGGGTGGTTGTAGATGCGCGCGCCTGCGGCGATTCTGACGAGCTTGTGTATCCTTCTCTTGACTTCTGTAGCCGTTTTCTCAGCACAAGCAGAGCCCATCCTCGTCGTCTTTTACGAGGAAGGATGCCCAAGTTGCGAGGAAATGGACGAGCTACTTGCAGGGATGACGATTGATGAACCTGAAGGGGCTATCGTTCGGCATGAGATCACTGAGCCGGGCTCAATGGAGCTACTGGCTGCTCTAGCAAAAACGTATGACGTTGATATTCCGGCCACTGTTCCCATCGTTTTTGTTGCAGATGATGTCGTCGTTGGCATGGGAAGAACGCAAGAGTTTACGCTCAGGAACGCCATTGGCGACTGTCTTTCTGCCGGTTGCGAAACGCCGATGGCCCGACTCCCCATCTCGCAAATGCGCACGGATCTGCCTCGCCTGGCCTTGTTCATTGCCGTATTCCTAGCAATTGCCTGGTTCCAGCTGCATTAGTTCCGCACAGCTACAGGAGAATCAGCGTATACTAGGCGAAGGACTAGGGAATTGGGCGAGTGATATGGTCGAATCAACGCATTACGAGCTGGCAGATCTCAACAATGAAGCCTTGATTGGTGCGCTTCATGAAGCCACCAAGGGGCTATCCAAGAACCATACGCCGTCTGAGCTCCGCGAGGAGATCGTCAATCGCAATGTCGGCTTGGTTAAATCCATCGCACTTAAGTTTCTCAGCTCAGGTGAGCCCCTTGACGATCTGATCCAAGCCGGTTACATCGGGCTCCTCAATGCAGTGAGCAACTTCGATTTGGACCGCAGCAATCGCTTCTCAACCTATGCGAGCTACCTCATTCAGGGAGAAATTCGCCACTATATTCGAGACAAGCATGCAACCATAAGAATTCCTCAATGGGTACAAACCATGAACCGGCGACTCAAGGAAGCCGAAGAACAGATCTTTCAGAAACAAGGCCGTCCTCCAACGCTGACGGAATTGGCGGCTATGGTCGAGTTGCGTGAAGAACAGGTGCGGATGCTGTTGCGAAGTCGAGAGTCGATGACTTATGTATCGATCGATCAGGATCGCCGATCTGGTGACCCAAACCCGGCTCCACCCACTACGGAGCGCTTGATTTCAAAGTCAGAGGGTCTACCGTTCGATGTCCGCATGAGAATCCTGGCAGCTATTGAACAGCTATCCGATATCCAGCAAGGCGTCATCCAGGGGCTCTTCTATCAAGGAAAGAGCCAATCTGAGGTCGGCAAGGAACTGGGTATCTCGCAGCGCCAGGTGTCAAGAATGAAGGACCGCATTCTTAACGGAAATGCGTGAAACAACCCAATTCGAGGAGCCAAACTAGGAATCGCGTTCACTAGGAATAATCGGAGCATGGGGGAGATGTCATTGATAGAGGCAAAACAAACAGGCGATCTACTCACCCTGATCGGGACAGCGATTGAGCAGCTCCGTCAGAGTATCGAGTTGTTCGAGGCTGCATCACAGGTAGAAGGTGTTTCCCGCCTCTCGGCTGTCATTCGTGAAATCGACGGCTACATGGATCGGGCACACGACGATCCCCTGTTGAAGCTTGCTCGCATAGACGCATCCAGTCTTGCTGCGGATTTGACCCATATCAAAACTGATCTTGTGGCCGTCATCGACAAAGTCGATGATTCTGCGCATCCGTAAGCTATGAAATCCAAGTCTTGCGCTGTGATCACTGGGAGCACGCGGGGAATCGGCTTTGCTATTGCAGTGGAACTCGCCGAACGGGGATTCATTCCTATTCTCAACTACTGTGACGATCATATAGGCGCTGAGCGAGCGCACACAAAGCTTCTGGGTATCTGCAAAGAGACACAGATAGTTCAAGCGGACGTTACAACGGAGTCCGGAGTTCAATCCCTTTTTGAAGTCACCTCGAAACTAGGCCCCGTTGACGTGTTGGTCAACAACGTGGGGCAATTCCACTACAAACCCTTCATTGAGTCTTCATTGGAGGAATGGAGGACCATTCTCGACAGCAACCTCATTAGCGCTGTCCTGTGCTGCCAGCAAGCGATCCCCTCCATGAGGGATCGTCGCAACGGACACATTGTCAACATCGCGTCCATGCATGCTGATCAGATTCGATCCAGACCCCATACGCTGCCCTATGCCATCGCCAAATCAGGACTGATCCATCTCACAAAGACACTTGCCAAGACAGAAGCCCCCTTCGGGATTCGCGTCAATGCCGTGGGCCCAGGATTCATTGAGGGAGGGGAACACACACATTCTGAACACGTCGCGCGAATTCCGCTTGGTCAACTCGGTCAACCCGATGATGTGGCCAAGGCTGTCAGCTTCCTCGTTTCCAAGAACGCGCAGTATATCACGGGGATTCTGATCGATGTAGACGGAGGCGCGCTGCTTTAGCAGCAACACAATCCGCCTAGCCTTGCTCTCAACACTCTCATCAAAGGCAGATTGGCTCGTCTAAGGCCTAGCACGACCTTCGCACTCTCGTCTCTGAGTACGGCCTATGTTTTTTCCGGTGGTATGGGGTTGGGTTTGGAGTGTGTTGTGTCGACTAGGCAGCCTGGCTGGTAGTGGACACCTGTGGATGCGCCAAAGCTCGAGAGTCTGCTCCCTGTGGGACGGCCCTCTTGGTGCTGAGCTCAATAAAACCGGAGGTGTTCCGCTTTCGCAAAACACCTCCGGTTCTTCTTATGACGTTGGCCGGAGCGCTTAGTTGTCCACGTCCGCTTGATAGCCGCCGTTTGATTGTTGGACGTTTACTGTCGTCGTCTGCTGATCAGACACGACAACATTGGTCAGCGTAATCTCTGGGGTCGTATCGATGACGATTGTATATGAGCCTGCTGGCAGCTGAGGACCATCTTCTCCCAGTCTTCCCGCAAACACGATATTTCCTTCAAGATCATAAACCGTGTATGAGAACGGGGCAGCCAAACTGAGTGCTTGACGTAGCTGTTCGCTGTTTTCGGCGTCGTAGTACACGCCTCCAGTCGCTTGCGCGATCTCAATGAGCTGATCACGTGCAGTCACATTGCGGCTGATATCAAAACCAACAATGTGCATCTGCAAATCATACCCAAGACCAATCAGTTCTTTGGCTGCTTGAACAGGATCTCCGCCGCAGGTTTCCATACCATCACTAATCAACAGGACCAACTGCGGATCGCTAATGTTGGTCAAGTCAGCCTGTGTTTGCTCCAGGGCATAGGCAATTGGCGTCGCTCCGGCAGGATCTAGAGCTAGGATTTCTGTCTGCAGAAGCTGGCGCTGGATCTGCCCGACAGGAGCAATAAGCTGGCTCCGGCCACAGCCGCCGAATTCTCGAATGCCAATGATGGCCGTATCTGGAAGATTGTTTAGCAGATCAACAATCACGTTCTTGGCCACATCAATCTTGACCTCACCATCAATGACTTCAAGCATGCTGGACGACGTATCCAAGATGATCAGATACGTACTTGCCACGCTGTCGAAGGCAAACGCCAGATCTCCCACTGGAAGAAGTTCTAGGCTTCCAAAAGCTTCTCCCGTGATAACGACTTCCGTCCGCCCCATTGCGCCGACTGCATCGATACTCGGGCCGGGACAGTTTGAATGATCCTCATCAGCTGGGACATCGCTCAATCGCACGTAGCGGAATGTGTCAGTTGCATTGACATAGGGGCCTATGTCGATAGCTCCGGGGTAGCCGACGATTTCTCCGACAAAGATATAGGAGTATCCATCTGTGCTGATCTCTACACGCGCAGGATTCGCGTTCGTGTTGTAGATGAACAAGTCGTCGCCTGCGACGTCAACAAGAACGTTGTCGACGAATTCCAAAACAAGGTAGCCACGATTGTCAATGACGCTCAATCGGAATCCCAGAGATACGGCGTTGGTATCGCAGCCGCTGCATCCTTCGCAGCCATCGCAATACGCGTCTGGAGGACCTAGTGCCTCTTCAGGATCATCAAAAGCGGCTCGTACGCAGCTCGCAGCAAGATAGTCGACAACGCGATCGGCAAACGCCGCATCGCCCATTGGGAACGTAACACCAAAATAAGTCGCCGGCTCTGATCGGAGAACCGGATTGACCAGCACCATTAGGCCGACAATCAAAAGACAATACCGAATCCATCTAAAGACCACTCTGGTCTTCATCCCGTCACCTCCGCCCCTAGAATTTCCACCCTGATACATCAATTATGCTCATCATAGAACGATTTGCTGCAGAAGGCAAATAGACTGCCTTTTGATGCTGTTTCAACCATCCTATTACCAAGCGTCAGTTGACGGCTTGACATCAGTTGGCTAACATCTGCTTCAGTTGCCGAGGTGGCGGAATTGGCAGACGCGCACGGTTGAGGGCCGTGTGGACTTTAACGTCCGTGCGGGTTCAAGTCCCGCCCTCGGCACCAGTTTGAAACGGAGAGCGCATCTATGCGAATCCTATTGGATGTTATGGGTGGAGATCACCATCCCAAGGAACTCGTTAAAGGCGGCATCGAGATTGGCCGCCTTCGCAACGTCGAAATCGTCTTCGCTGGAGACCCTCAGCTCATCAGTCGCGCACTCGCAGATTTAGGAGAGGCGGACGGCAACACTTTCCATATTCTTCCTTGTTCCCAAGTTGTTCAGATGGATGACAGCCCCGTGAAGGCGGTTCGCGACAAGTCGGACTCTTCGCTCGTTCGGGGATTGAAGGAACTCAAAGCTCAATCCGTTGACGCGTTTGTATCACCTGGAAACACGGGAGCCGTTGTCGCAGGGTCGCTGTTTGCTCTTGGTCGCATTAAGGGAATCCCGCGTCCGGGGATACTGACCTCGCTCCCAACACTCGAAGGTCAGGATACATTTCTGATCGATGTCGGAGCCACTTCAGATTGTCATGCCGAGCATCTGGTACACTTCGCTCAAATGGGAACCACCTATGCACGAGAAGTCATCGGCATCGAAACCCCCTCAGTTGGACTGCTGAATATCGGGGGAGAACAAGGAAAGGGAAATCGACTCATGACTAAGGCTTATCAGCTCCTTGAGAATACGGATCTTCGCTTCGTTGGCAACGTCGAAGCCCATCAGATCATTATGAACCGGCCGGCAGACGTCGTCGTAGCAGATGGATTCGTTGGTAATATCTGTTTGAAATCTATTGAGGGAAGCGTCTCGGCAATAACCGGCATCCTCAAGAAATCCATTCGCGAATCCGTTGTGGCCAAACTTGGAGCCCTGTTGATGAAGCGAGCATTCGACTCGCTGCGCTCTGCTGTGTCCTATCAGAAACGAGGTGGTGCACCTCTGCTCGGAGTGAATGGCGTGGTAGTCATTGCTCACGGCAGGTCAGACGCGGAGACCATCGCGAGTGCGATTGATGTGGCCCGCCGTGAAGTGGAGGCCAATCTAACTGAGAAGATTTCACAGGCCGTTCCCCACTCGGTGCAAAATGGGAGCTAGAATCACAGGAACGGGCAGTCACGTACCTGCCAAGATTGTCACCAACGAGCAGCTGGAAAAAATGGTCGATACCTCCAGTGAATGGATTGTTCAGCGAACAGGCATTCGCAGTCGACATCTGCTAGAGGAATCGGAGCTTCC
>Ga0233431_1001313_pt1 | contig 43897 bp, 40 predicted proteins | sample SI_118_April2016_FD_179867 | JGI IMG/M metagenome (GOLD analysis project Ga0233431, IMG submission 179867) | Seawater microbial communities from Saanich Inlet, British Columbia, Canada - SI_118_April2016_200_MG | ecosystem: Environmental > Aquatic > Marine > Inlet | place: Canada: British... | reverse complement strand
ATAGTTTTTCGAATACTGGTCGTCATGGCCCTATAAAAGATCCTAGTGAATTACAGGTTATTATTGATGGTAGGCAGGTAGATGCTTTTATGACTAATCTAATCAAAGATAGCTCTAAACAAACCGAATTTGACGAATTGTCTGATGATTTGGTCTCAGGTTTAGCGGTGAAATTGATTGGCAGCCCAGACTCTGCTAGAAATTATAAATTAAGAGAAGAGGATAGGGGACTTTTGTCAAAATTAGTTGCCTTACTAGTAGAATTGGATTTGGAAAATTTGGACTCCATGAGTGCCAAACTTGAAAAACTAAATACTGTGATGGAGGATAATCAGGGAATTGAAAATATGAGAAGACTGTTTGTTAAGAACGATTGGGAAGGAGTGAAGGAAGTTCTATCGTAGACTGTGTGTGGTGGTTTGCACAATGTATCTTGTGCGAACTAGTTGATGTGAAAGCTTGACGTCGGTTCTTTTTGGTGTGTTTTGTCTTTTTGTTTGAATGTGTTTATTGTTGTGTGTCACGGTGTTTCGTCGTTTGCTATGTTTCTCATTTGGCCTAAGCTTTGTTCTTGGCTTGCACTAGCCCTTTGTTCAAAACTTGCGATTTAACGCGTTTTAATAAAAAAGTTGATATTTAGGTCGTCTCGTATTGAGTTTTGTGAGCTGAATTTTCTGAAAATTTCGATTTTGTCAATTTTTCAATCTTTCACGTAAACTTCCGGTATCTCCTCAAATTTTTGTAAAAGTTTTTTAGAATTTTCTAAGTTTGGATCGCTCTTCAATAGCTCCTCTGCGTTTGACCGCGCTCTCGCAATAAGCTCGGAATCTGTCAAGCTTGCCATCCGAAGGTCAGGTAGTCCACTTTGTCTAACTCCGTAGACTTCGCCTGGACCTCTTATTTCCAGATCGATTTCTGCCAACTTGAAACCACTGTGATGTTTTTCCATTGATTTCAATCTTTTCAAACTTTCTTGAGATGACTTTTGGGTGAACAGGAAGCAATAAGACTGGTGCTCTCCCCTACCTACCCTACCTCTAAATTGGTGGAGTTGAGCTAGGCCAAAGCGTTCTGAGCCTTCTATTATCATTATTGTTGCATTTGGAACGTCTATTCCTACCTCTATAACAGAAGTGGATACCAATATATTTGTATTGTTTTCTTTGAATTGATTCATTATTTCGTCTTTTTCTTCTTGTTTTAGTCTGCCATGAAGTAATCCTACTTCTAAGGTTGGGAATATATGTTGGGATAGGCGGTCGTATTCATTTATTACTGATTTGACCTCAAGGAAGTCTGATTCGTCTATTAGAGGGCATATTACGAAGGATTGTCGGCCTTTCAAGACTTGGTCTTCGATCCATCTGTATGCGTCTTGTCTTTTATTCTCTGGAACTATTCTGGTAATTATTTTTTGTCTACCAGGTGGCATCTCATCGATGATTGATAGGTCTTGGTCTCCATATACTGTTATTGCTAGAGTTCTTGGAATTGGAGTTGCGGATAGGCTTAATAAATGGGGGCTCTTCCCTATTTCTTTTAGTTTCGACCTTTGTTTTACTCCAAACCTGTGTTGTTCGTCGATTATGGCGAGTCCAAGATTTTTGAAGCCAACTTTATCCTGTATCAAGGAGTGTGTTCCTATCGCAATGTCGCAGGTTCCTGTTTTGAGTTGTTTTATTATTTCTTCTTTTTGTGAGGCGGACGTGCTTCCAGAAATGAATTGGATGTTTGGAGAGTTATCTTTTAATAGTTTTAAAAACGATTTGTAATGTTGTTTTGCTAGAATTTCTGTGGGAGCCATTATTACTGCTTGGTATCCGTTCAGGACGGCATTTAGTGCTGCTATCACGGCTACTATTGTTTTTCCTGAACCCACGTCTCCTTGGAGTAGCCTATGCATTGGATAGTCTTTTTCCAAGTCTTCTAATATTTCTGTGACAACTCTTTTTTGTGCGTTTGTTAAATCGAAAGACAAAGAGTCTGTGAATTTGTTCAGTTCGTCTTTTTTTAACTCCATTACTTTCTTTTCTTTACTGGCTGTTTTTTGCCATTTCTTCTTTCTTGATAAGACTTTTAATTGCAACATGAATAGTTCATCAAAGCTCAATCTTTCTCTAGCTTTCTTCAACGTTTCGTCGTTTTCTGGAAAATGTATGTTTTTTATTGCTGTTTGAAGGTCTGTTAGTTTTTCTTTCTTCAAGATCTCTTTTGGCATGTATTCCTCGTACAAACTCGCCCATTCGTCCATTAGCGGTTTTATTTTCTCTCTCAGCCATTTTGAACTAAGTCCTTCGGTTTCTGGATAAACAGGGACTATTCTTCCGGTGTGGACTTGGTCTTGGTATTTGTTGAGAATTTCGTACGAGGGCGATTGAAGACCTAACTGTCCTGATGTCATTTTAAGTTTGCCGCTTAGGACTATTTCCTTGTTTCTTGGAAGGTAGTGTTGTAAATGTGGTTGATTGAACCATATAACCTCTATTGATCCTGTTTCATCTTGGAAAATTGCTTTTGTAAGATTTTTACCTGTTCTGGTTTTGATTGTGTGTAGACTTTTTATAGTTCCTAGGACTGTGTTTGTTTCATCTAGGCGCATGTCTAGGATTTTTGTATACTCGGATGTGTCTGCGTATGCTCTTGGAAAATACTTCAACAAATCATCTACTGTTTGGACACCAATAGACTCAAGCAATGATAAGTGCTTAGTTGTTGTTCTTAGGACTCTGCCTAGTTTTGTTGATAACATTTTATGCTTTAACCTTCAAAAACTTTCTTTTACCTACTTGAACTAATTTTTCAGAAGAAAGGGAAATTTCTTCATCTATTGATTCTACCTTTTCTTGATCTATTTTTACTCCGCCTTGTTCTACCATTCTCCTACCTTCGCTTTTTGAACTTACCAACTTGGTTTCTGCCAACAGATCTACGATGTTCCATGTTTTTTTAGACATTTTTTTCGTATCTATCTCGTCTGGCAAATCTTTTTTCTGGAACATATTTATGAATTCTTGTTCTGCGTTATCTGCGTCCTTTTTGCTGTGATAAAAGGTTACGATTTCTTTTGCTAGTCTGACTTTTAGATCGCGTGGGTTTTTTCCTGAGCTCAGCTCTTTCTTTATTTTCTTCAATTCATCTATCGTGACATCTGTTGTTAGTTCGAAATAGTCGAGAATAAGATCGTCTGTGATAGACATTGTTTTGCCAAACATATCTTTTGGGGATTCGTTTATTCCAATGTAATTCCCTAAACTCTTACCCATTTTGTCTTTGCCATCAGTCCCTATTAGTAGTGGGACTGTAAGTACGTTTTGTGGTTCTTGTCCGTATGCTTTTTGTATTGGACGTCCGGCCAGTAGATTGAATGTCTGGTCGGTTCCTCCTAATTCTAGATCTGCCTTCATAGCTACTGAATCGTATCCTTGCATCAATGGGTACAAGAATTCATGCATGTATATTGGATTGTTTTTCTTTATTCTGTCCTGGTACATATCTCTTTCGAGCATTTGGTGTACGGTGAAGACCTGTGCCAAATTAACTACGTCTGCAAATTTCAATTTACCGAGCCAGTCTGCGTTCCACATGACTTCGATTTTTTTGATATCCAAAACTTTATCAACCTGATCTAGATATGTTTTTGCGTTCTTTTCTAGCTCCTTCTGTGTTTTTGGTGGTCTTGAGTTTAACTTGTCAGTAGGATCTCCTATTTGTCCTGTGAAGTTTCCGAATAAAAGCATTATGTGGTGGCCTGCTTCTTGGAATTCTCGGAGTTTTTTAATAACTACCATGTGTCCCAAATGAAGGTCGGCCCCAGAAGGATCTATTCCTAATTTGACTCTTAGCTTCTTTCCGGATTTGAGTTTTTTTTCGAGTTCCTCTCTGACAATTACGTCAGCAACTCCCCTGTTGAGCAAGATGTTTACATCTGTTTTCATTATTTGTGCTTTTAAGAACGGGTTAAATATAGAGAAAAAAGCTATTTTTTTCCACAAGTATCTTTGTAAAGTGACATAAAAAACTTGACAAAAAACGTAAAGTGCTTATATTGTTAGTTTCCTGTCCCAGTAATTTGCTAGAAAGTTGGAAATATGTTGAAAGAAACGTTGTGCCAGATAGGATTTACTCATAATGAGGCGAAAATTTTTATCGCCTTGGTGGAATTGGGCCCGCAGCCGGCGAATATCATCTCCAGAAAAACGGGCCTAAAAAGAACAACAGTTTACCCCATCATAAAGAACCTAGAAAAGAAGAGCTTGATAAGCTCTTTTCTTAAAGATGGTGTTGCTTTTTTCTCTGTCAACAACTTGAAGAACTTATTGGAATACGTAGGACGTAAGAGGAGGCTTCTTGATCATCACAGGGACTTTGTTTTGGATATTCTGCCTAGGATGGAGCTATTGAGGGGAAAGTCGTTTATGCAGCCCAGGGTTCATTTTTTTGAAGGGAAGGCTGGGGTTGAGAATGTTATGAATGATAGTTTGGATTCCAGTGGTCCTATTTATTGTATAACTTCTATTGAGAAGTGGTTGAATTCAGATTTGCAGGATTTTGTGCAGAATTATACGGATATTCGACTCTTTGATAAGAAAATTCCATTGCAAGGAATAGCACAAGACACCGAGGAGGCTCGGCGTTTTTTAAATCTGGACAATCCTTTTACGTCTTTTAGGTTTGTTGATGATGCAGATGATTTGTTTGATAATATTACCAATATTTATGATAATAAGGTTGCAATAGTCTGTCCGGAAAGGGATTATGAATTCGGAGTTCTCATTGAAAGTGAAGAATTTGCAAAGACCCAAAAAAGTATATTTAAATTAGCCTGGAAAGGCGCTCTTGTACAGAATGGAGAAAGTAAAAATAAAGATCGAAAAAGAAAAAGAAAGGCTTGATAAGGCCCTTTCTTCTTTTATGACTGACCGGACTAGAGCTTTTATTCAAAAGCTTATAAAGGATGGTCACGTTTCCGTGGATGGAAATGTGATTATAAAGTCTGGCTTTATGGCCAGGACTGGTCAGAATATAGAGGTTACTTTCCCGGAATTGAAAAAAATAGAGGCTAAGGCGGAAGATATCGATTTGGATATTTTGTATGAGGATGATGATATTATCATTATAAATAAGCCGCCTTTTATGGTGGTGCATCCTTCTGCAACCGGCGGACATACGTCTGGGACTTTGGTGAATGCTATTCTTCATCATTGTGGTGATACTTTGAGTGGTATTTCTGGAGAATTAAGGCCTGGAATTGTCCATAGGTTGGATAAAAATACTTCTGGAGTATTGGTTGTTGCCAAGACCGATTTGGCTCACCAGAGCTTGATGCAACAGTTTAAGGACAGGAAGGTGAGGAAAAAATATATTACTTTGGTAAAAGGAGTGGTTTCTCCTGAGAAAGCTGTTATTAATTCCCCTGTTGGGAGAAGTTTTCGAGATAGGAAGAAGATGGCTATAACTTCTGATGGTGCTGGTAGGGAGGCTGTTACTGAATATAGCTTGAATGAGTTTTATCAAGATGGTCTTTCGGACTATTCTTTGCTCGACATTGATCTCAAAACTGGACGAACTCATCAAATCAGAGTTCATATGAATGCCATCAAACATCCAGTTATTGGAGACATTACTTATGGTAACAAGAAGTTAAACGCACATTTTCTAGAGAAATACGGTCTAAAAAGACAGTTTCTACATGCGGCTGAATTGGAAATTACTCATCCAAAAACTGGGAAGAGGGTTAGCTTTGAGGCGAAGATGCCAAAAGATCTTCTATCCGTTTTGGACAACCTTGTCTTGTAGGAATTCCCCTCTGTATTCCCAGAATGGGCTTCCCCAAGGACCGTCGGATCTCCGTGTTTCTTCGTTGAATGGAAAATCTACTCTGTAGATGTTGTGTGGAGTCATGTCCAGGATTACACCATCTTCTCCTCCGGATCTTGACCGCATTCTTTCTCTTATCCTTTCTGTGACCTTCCCTACGTGTGCCCTGTCAGGATTTCCTCCCTCCCATATTTCAACTTCTGTTCCTACGGCTATTTCAACAGATTTTTCTAGTGGATCGGGTTTTGATAGCGATGCTGTGAGTGATTCTTCGATGAATTTTCCCGAGTACGTTCCTACGCATGAATCAGGATAGAATGATACTTTTACCATCTCTCCTTCAGTTTCAATTACTGTCCCAAACCATCCCGTGAACGGGACTACGTCTTGTCCTACCAGATGGCTGTAATCTGGTGTATTTTCTGGTGCTAATTCCATTTGTGTAAAGTTAATAACAGGTTGCTGAGTTTACAACGTGCTGGGTTTTAAAGTCAATAAAAAATTTAGTCGTTTATTTCTTCTGGTATAGCCAAAATCCTTCTTCTTAATATTTCGTCTGGTTGAGTTCCAATGTCTCCTCTTCCGTAATCAATACGCCAAGCTGGTTGTTGTTCCCTGTCTTCACCTTCTATAGTCGTCGGTTCTGTCACTGTTCCTCTCCAATTTCGGATTTCAGTTTGACATCCTGTTAGATTTTGCGGAATGCTTTCTTCAGGTAAAAAGTTTGATGTTTCTAGTGCCATAATATAGAAAGTTAAGCTTTAATTTCTGTAATTTCTACAACTGTTATTTCTTGTCTGTGACCTTGCTTAAGTTGGTATCTCTTTTTCGGTTTTTTCTTGATAACTATAATTTTTTCACCTCTAGTTTGATTTAAAATCTTACCTGTCACTTTAGCGCCTTCTATGAATGGAGCTCCTACTTTTGTAGACTTTCCGTCTGAAGTTAGTAGGACTTGTTCGAAGTTTATTGTTTTACCTGTTTCTTCAGGTAATTTTTCGATTTCGAGTGTAGTTCCTTTCTCTACCTTGTATTGTTTCCCTCCTGTTTCTATTACTGCAAACATTTGTATTGGATTAAATTCGCTTACACACTTTATGGAAAAGGCCTCTGAAGGTCAAGGTTATTTTCAGATTAAAGTTTCGACCACTTCTTTTATAGCTTTTTCGATTAGTGGTTTCTCCTCTTTCGTGAAGTCTGAAAGTACGTATGAAGAGGTGTCTTGTTGCTCTGGAGCGGTTTCTCCACGAGATTCGATGCCGAGGCGGATTCGGGTGAATTCCTCGGTTCCGAGATGTTGGATTGCCGATTTCATTCCGTTGTGTGTTCCTGCTGATCCTTTTTCTCTCGTGCGTATTGTTCCTAGTGGCAAATCTAGATCGTCGTATATAACGATTAAGTTTTCAGGGTCTTCTTTGTAAAAAGACAGGATTTTGCTAATGGCTTCTCCTGAGAGATTCATGAAGGTCGTGGGTTTTGCTAAGAAGACTTTTTCTCCGTTTAGGGTTGTTTCTGCTGTTATAGCTTTTAGTTTTGAGTTTTCTTTCCATTTGTCGCATCCTAGTTTTTCGAATAACAGGTCTAGGGTCATAAAACCAACATTGTGTCGGTTATTCATATACTGATCCCCTATATTTCCTAGCCCTACTATTATTTTCATTTGGAATTGGTTTATTCTTGGTAAGGTATCTGCTTGTCTGCGATTTCGATTATATCATCAAATTCAATTTTTTCTCTCTTCAAAGCCTTTATGACTCCCATTTTATTCAAGAAATGATGAATTCTTTTAATTCCTTCTGGGTTCTCTGTGTTTGTCATAGTTGCTAATTGCTCAAGTCTTTCACCTTTGATTACGAAAATTCTCTTTGTTTTTCTTTTTTTGATTCTTATTATTTTGAATTTAACTAATTTTTCGTGTGGTCTTAGTACTTGTATTTCTCCGTCTTGTTTTGTATTTTCTCTAGATGCCTGTGCTGATCTCTTGTTTTCTTTTTTTATTACCTTCAAGGCTTCAAAAAGCATTTCTTTGAGTCCTTCTCCTGATACAGCTGATATCTTGAAAACTTTTGTGCTTTTTGGAATGGCTTTTTCTTTCAATTTTGTTTCAATCTTTTCTACCTCTTTGGCTGAGACTGCGTCTACTTTGTTTATTGCAACTATCAGAGGTTTTTTGGCCAATTTTTTGTCGAAAGTTTCGAGTTCGTACTGAATATTCTTGAAATTCTCGATTGGATTTGGGCGAAGTGGGTCTATTATGTGAATCAATACTTTATTTCTTGAGATGTGACGCAGGAATTTGTGACCAAGTCCCTTTCCTTCTGACGCTCCTTCGATTATTCCAGGGATATCTGCTATTACGAAAGAGTCCTCTGGTGATCCGCCAAAACGTCTCATGTCCACTACTCCTAGGTTTGGGATGAGGGTTGTGAACTCGTATGCAGCTACTTTGGGTCTTGCGTTGGATACGTGGGATATCAAAGTTGACTTCCCTACAGATGGAAGCCCGACTAATCCCAGGTCTCCTACTAGTTTTAATTCAAGTGATATGCCGAGTTCTTCTCCTGGTTCTCCGTCTTCTGCGAATCTTGGAACTTGATTGGTCGAAGATGCAAAGTGTTGATTGCCAAGCCCTCCTTTACCGCCTTTTGCAATGACGTGTTCTCGATTTGGCTGGCTTAAGTCTACCAATATCTTGGTCTTGTCTATGTTCCAAATAACTGTACCAATTGGCACTTCTAATACTAGGTCTTCTCCCATTTTTCCTGACATGTTTTTTTTCTTTCCATTTTCTCCGTCGTCAGCTCTGTAGCGTTTTTTCGAATTAATATTTGAGAGAGTGTTTATATTCTCATTTGTTTTGAGAATTATATCTCCTCCTTTTCCGCCATCACCGCCATCGGGACCGCCTTTGGAAACGTATTTTGCTCTAAGAAAGCTGACGGATCCATCGCCGCCTTTCCCAGCTATTAATTGAATTTTGGTTTCATCACAGAACATATTCTTATCATAAATAAAATTTCCTCTTTTAGGAAGGGGCAATTTTTGCTAAATTCATTTTGTATTAAGCCCAGGTGGCGGAACTGGTAGACGCGCGGGATTCAAAATCCCGTTCTCGCAAGGGAGTGAGGGTTCAATTCCCTCCCTGGGCACCAAAAATATAACAAGCTCGTTATGGATAGATACTTGATCGTACATTACGGGGAGCTTGGACTGAAAGGAGGAAATAAGGGGTATTTTGAAGGTGTTTTGAAAAGAAATCTGATGAGAGTTTTGAGGGATATCGGTGTGAAGACTCAGATTAATTATATTTTGGGCAGGTTTATAGTGAGGATACCTGCGGAGTTTGATGAAAAGGTTATTTGTGAAGCGGTTGGGCTGGTTGCTGGAATTGAATATTTTTTGATTGCCCAGATGGTTGAATTAGATTTTAATAAGATTTCGAAAGCTTTGGTCGACTCTATTGCGCGCATAAAGGATGGGAAATACGAAACTTTTAATGTTCGGATCAAAAAATCTCAGGAGACTCTTCCTTTTGAAAGGCTCAAGTCAGAAAAAGAGCTTGGTGCGGCGTTGCTTGTGAATGGAATTGACCTGAAGGTTAAGATGAAGGAGCCAGATCTTCCTATTATTGTAGAGTGTTTTGCTGACAAGGCGTATATAGCTTTTGGTAAGAAATCTGGTCTCGGTGGTTTACCAGTTGGGACTGGTGGGAAATTGCTTTGTTTGTTGTCTTCTGGCTTCGACTCCCCTGTTGCTGCTTTCAAGATGATGAGAAGAGGTGCCAGAGTGGATTTCATTCATTTTTCTGGTCAACCTTATTCTAAAAAAGACGAATTGAATCAGGTTCAAAAAATTGCGAAAATTCTGACTAAATACCAGGGAGAATCTAAATTGATAGTTATTCCTTTTGGGAAAATCCAGAAGGAGTTGTCTATGAATAAAGATATTCCAAAGAAATTGTTGGTTGTTCTGTATAGAAGGCTGATGTTAAAGATTGCTGAGAAAGCAGCGTATAGATTTCGAGCGAAAGCTTTGATAACTGGAGAGAGTTTTGGGCAGGTCGCTTCTCAAACCCTCAAGAATATGGTCGCTATAGATAGGAGTATTGATTTTCCTGTTTTTAGACCGTTGATAGGTTTTGATAAACGAGAAATAATCAATGAATCTAGGAAGATTGGTACTCATGATATATCGGCCTTGCCGTGTACCGATACGTGCTCTCTTTTTATGCCAAAGAGTCCTGAAGTGGCGGCTTCACTCGAAGAAGTTTTAGAAGCTGAAAAACATATCGACATAGGTGGCATTTTGCAGGAATCTATTGATCGACAGATGGAGGTGCAAAAACTCTCGTAAGAGTTGGAAATAATCAAGACTTGAGTCTTTTTTGCCTGAGTTTTTTGTTGTATGTGATTGCAAATCTGTGTGCTTCGTCTCTGCTTCTTTGGATTAGTTTCAATATTTCATTTGTTTTATCTAGCTTTATCGAGGTTGTTCTGCCTGGCGTGAAGATTTCTTCTTCTTTCTTCGCTATTGATATGGTTGGGAGTTTTAGGTCTAGTTTCTTCAGAGCTTTGATTGCGCTTGAGAGCTGACCCTTCCCACCATCTATGATTATTAGATCTGGGATTTTTGAGAATGATTTGTCTTTTTTGAATTTTGATTTGTCGGCTGCGTACCAAACTGAATTTCCTGAGATGTCTTTGCATCTTAGGCACTTTGCTTTCAATTCTTTTGGTAGAATTTTTATCTCTTCGAATCCGATTTTTTCATAATATGTTGTGAGGTCTTTTTTACAGGCTATGTATATTCTTTTTGCTTTGATTTTCCCTATCGCTTCTGTGATTAGGATATGTCCGAGTTTCTTTCCTCTGTGGGTTTTGTCTACAAACAGTCCGCTTATTTCTGCTATATTTTTATTTATTTCCAGAGTGTTTATGGTTCCAGCTATTTGTTTTTTGATATCTTCGAGGTAGTAGTGGTCTTGTTTGTCAAAATCTTCTGTTTTTAATGATTCTTTTGTTAAGAGTTTTTTCACATCTTCCCTTTTTTTCTTTGTGGCTTTTTTGAATTTGAAATCTTTTAAGCTCATTTCTGATTGAAGTTTTTTGAATCTTCTTGTTATGACTTCTTCTAGGGATTTGTAGTCGTCTGGTTTGTGTGAAACTGTGCGAATCTTGAATTTTCTGTACATGTCTTTTGCTGGCACGCCTTTTTCGAATACGATCATAGATCCAACAGTATCCTCTCCTGACAAATGAGATATGTCGTAACATTCGATTCTTTGTGGTTCTTCTTTTAATTTAAGGAGTTTTTTTAATTCTTTTAGTGTCTTTTGTTTATCCTTTCCTTCTTCTTGCCAAGAAGTTTTGTTTCTGTCTGCGAAAATCTCTGCGTTTTTTAGACTTAGGTTCAATAGTTTGTTCTTCTCCCCTCTTTTTGGGTTGAGGATTTTCACTTTGCTTCCTTTCTGATCAGATATGAATTTTCCTAATATACTTGCGTCTTCTAGCTCAACTGGAATAAATACTTCCTTTGGTATGTTTGTTGTTTTTTCATAATATTGCAGGAGGAATGATGAGAATATTTCCTGTTCATCTTCTTGTGGAGCCTTTGATATGAAATTTTCTTGGTTTATTAATTTGCCGTCTCTGACCTGGAATAGATTGAAGAATGCTTTGCCGTTTGCAGTCGTGGCGTTGAATATGTCTGTGTCTTTTCTGTTTGGGTCAGATATTTTTTGTCGTTCAGTGATTTCTTCTATGTTTTTTATTCTATCTCTTAATTTTGCTGCTTTTTCGAAATCTCTGCCCTGCGCAAGTGTGGCCATTTGTTTTTGGAGGTTCTTTACTAAGTCTTCGTGTCGTCCTTCTAGGAAACTTTTCACGTTATCAATAATTTCTCTGTATTGTTTTTTGTTGCAATTCGAAATGCATGGAGCACAGCATCTTTTTATATAGTAATCTAAACAAGGATATTTGATGGTTTTTTTCGTCACGTGCACTTCTTTGTCGCTGATCTCTTCGATTTCTAGATTGCAATGCCTGAATGGAAGGACTTTCTTCAGAGTCTTGAATGTTTTGTCTACTTTGTGTTTTGCTGTTTTTGGTCCGAAGTATGTAGCTTTTTTGTCGTCGATTTTTCTAACAACTTGAATTCTAGGAAAGTCTTCGTACTCTGTGATTTTTATGTAGACGTAATTTTTGTCGTCTTTCAGCAAGACGTTGTATTTTGGTCTGAGCTCTTTTATTAGGTTCAATTCCAATATTAGTGCTTCTAACTCTGTATCAACCACTGTGTAGTCGATGTTTTCTATGTTCTCTACTAGTTTTTGTGTCTTTGTGGTTTGGTCTTTTGATTTCTGGAAATATTGGTTTACTCTTTTCTTGAGGTCTTTTGCCTTGCCAACATAAATTACGTCTCCTCCTTTGTTTAGCATCCTGTAGACGCCTGGTTTGCCGGGGAGGGACTTTAAAAGTTTCGAAAATTTTTGCTTTGGATTATTACTCATTGTTTGTAGTATATTTAATTTGATGAAGAAAATCGAAGACAAATTGTGGGACGAGGTTAAAAAATGGGTCTGGCTTTTTCAAATAATACCTTTTGTTAAGACTGTTGCGGTTTGTAATAACTTGTCTTTTGGGATAGCTGATGAGAAAAGTGATATCGATATCTTTATTATCACTCGAAGGAATCGAATTTTTATTGCTTGGGCTTTCGCCAATTTGTTATTGAAAATTTTCAAAATAAGAACGGATAAAGATCAAGTAGCTGGAAGATTTTGTCTGAGTTTTTTTGTCGAGGAGAAATCTATGAATTTGAGTAAAATGGCTATGAAGGATGATGTTTATTTGGCTTATTGGATTTCTAGGTTGGTCCCTGTTGTTGACAGAGGAGGGACGTATAAGTTTTTAAGCAAGAATAAGTGGGCGTTGAGCTTGATTGGAAAGGAAAAATTTGAGGTTTCTATGGAAATGGTGAAAGGGGCGAATGTGTTGTTTCTGGTTAGAAAGTTTTTTGAGTTTTTGTACTTTGGGTTTATTGGAAACTTTTTTAATAAAGTTATTGGGCGGAGGTTCAAAGGCAAGACTGTTATGCTCAAATTGCACAAGTCTGATAGAAGGGAGTTGTATCGAAATATGTACAGAAAAAAGGTTTCTCGAGGTGAGGAGTTTGATGAGGAAGTTTTCTTGGCTAATTTGAAGAGTTTTCGCGAAAAGTTATAGATATTGGTGTTCCTTCGAATCCGAATTCTTTTCTGAGCTCATTTTCAACATATCTTTTATATGAGAAATGTAGTGATGATGCTTTTTTCGTAAATACTATAAATCTAGGTGGATTGGTTCCTGCCTGATTACCGTATAGTACTTTTGCTCTGAATCTGCCCGTTGAGGCAGGGAGGTGTTTCATTGTTGTTTTTTCGAGGAAGGCGTTGAATTTTGGTGTTGGGATTTCTTTGAGTCTTGATTCTTTTATTTTGACTGCTTCGTCGAGCAGGTTGTAGATATTTTTCTTGTTCTTGGCTGAGATGAAAACTACTGGAGCCCACGGGAGGAAGTCGCATTTATACCTTAGTTTTCTAAGAATCCTTTCTCTCGCTTCCCCATCTATTAGGTCGAACTTATTTATCGCCAATATTATTCCGTTTCGTTCTTTGAGTGCGAACTCTATTATATGAAGATCTTGGCTTGTAATGGGTTCTGTAGCGTCTAGTAAGACGACTGATATGTCGGATCTATGGATTGCGTCTTTGCAACGGAGAATGCTGAATTTTTCTATTCCTCTCTCTATCTTCCCCCTTTTTCTTATTCCAGCTGTATCTATGATGGTGAAATGACTATCTTTGTAATCTATTTCAATATCTGTTGCGTCTCTCGTTGTTCCTGGGATGTCTGAAACGATTACTCTGTCTTCACCGATTAGACTGTTTACCAAAGATGATTTTCCTGCGTTTGGTCTGCCTAGTATCGATATCTTGAGAGATTCTTCTTTGTTTTCGATCTTTTTTCTGGACTTCTTTTTGGATTTTATTCCTAGTTCTTTGAGTTTGTCTCTTATTGCTCCTTCAAGTATATCAAGTCCTATTTTGTGGATAGCTGATACCTGGACGGGTTCACTGAATCCGAGCTCGTATACGCTGTAGATGTTTTCTTCTATATTTGGGTGGTCACATTTATTTGCAACTAAGATCACGTGTTCTTTTTTTCTTCTAAGAATGCTCGCTACAGCGAAATCGTCTGAAGTTAAGTTTTGGATTGAGTCTGTTACAAACAAAATAACGTCAGCTTTTTCTATAGCTATCTTGGCTTGTTTTTCTACATCTGCTTCGATGTCTTTTTTTGATCCAGATTGAAGTCCGCCGGTGTCCACTAGTTCCAGGTCATAGCCTTCTATCGAAAAGGGCTGCTGGATGCGGTCTCTTGTAGTGCCTGCTTCTTTTGCTATTACGGCAAGACGTTTGCCTATGAGGCGATTGAATAGTGTTGATTTTCCTACATTTGGTCTGCCAACTATCGCGATTGTTGTGTTTTTTTTGCGGTTAGCGGGCGAAGGTTCTGAATCCATTTTTTTGGTTGTTCTTTATGGACGTTATTAATAATCTAAAAAGTGTTTTTTTGCAAGTTTATGTGTGGTAGAATTTTGTCATGAAAAAAACAGCTTCATTCTTGTTAGTTTTGTTTGTCTGGGGAAGTTTTGGTGGTGTTGGGTTTGCGATTGATCCGGAGGATAGCTTTATGTCTCCTATAGATGATTCTCCAACAATCTCTGGATGTGCGGAAGGGCAAATGAAGGTTGATGGTGTTTGTGTTAGTGATGATCATCCTATGGCTATTGATTTAAAGAACAAAAACTGTGTCGAAATGGGTTCGTCTAATTATGTTGGGTGGGATTCTGAATTAAAAAAGTGTGTTACCGCACAGGAGGTTTGTGAGAGCGTTGGTGGTTTTTATGAAAATGATAAGTGTATATCTATGATGAAACACTGCCATGACGAAAAGCAAGAATACAATGATGAAAACAACAAATGTGTTCCGTGTGAACCTGGTGAGACCTTCGATGCAGCTGTTAAGATTTGTTTCGACCCAAGCGTCACTCCTTCGACTATTATTCCTAATACTGATATAAAGGAAACTGATTGTGAGAAGTTTTTCCAGTATGATTCTTATGAGATAGGTTTTCTGAAAGATATTGTGCGTGGTGGGGTGAAGGCTGCGGCTCCTTCTGAATTAAAGGGTTTTACTAAAGATAACATGATATCCCCTCTTGATGTGCTTGGGTGTGCTATCAAAACAGGACGTATTAGACTTTGGATGATTCCTTTTTATATCAAGTATTTGATTCAACTTGCTCTGAGTTTGGCTGGATTGGTCGCAGTTGGAGCTGTTGTTCTTGGCGGATATTTCTATCTCTTTAGTTCGTTTGCTGATGATAAGGACAAAGGTAAGAGGGCTATTATATACGGAATAGTCGGGTTTATAGTTGCGATGCTGTCTTGGACTATAGTGAACGTAGCTATGATGATTCTAACTAGGTAGTTTCTAAGTAGTTTCTTTGAATTGTGCCCACTTCTTTTGAAGGTATTTTGAAAGATTTTTTTCGAATTCTTCTTCATCAAATAATTTTGCATGTTCTCTTATTTTTTTTGGGTCGAATTTCTTTTTTTCTTCGATGAATTTCTCTACTGCTGCTTTTAAGTGAAGAGTGTCTTGTTTTGCAAAAAGAATGCCTGTTTCTTTATCGACGACTGTTTCTGTGGCTCCGCCTTTGTTAAATGCGATTACTGGTCTTCCAGAGGCCATTGCCTCTAACGGGATGATCCCGAAGTCTTCTAATTGAGGGAATATCAATGCCTCGCATTCACTGTAAAGTTTCCCTAGTTCGTTTTCTGGAACAAATCCTAGGAATTGAATATTGTCGTTTGCTTTTTTCTTCAAGTCGTCCTCCATGATTCCGCTTCCTACGATTTTTAATGGAAGGCCTAGGTTGTTGAAAGTTTCTATTATCAGGTCGAATTTTTTGTATGGTATTAGGCGTCCGACTGCTAGGAAATATCCTTTTGTTTTCTTTGATATGTCGTATTTATTTATATCAACCATTGGGTTTATCACTGTAGATGGGCGTCTGTAGTACTTTTCTATCCTTGCTTGTGTCGTCTTGGAATTTGCTATGAAGTAATCGACTCTTTCTGCGGATATTTTGTCCCACATTCTTATCTTATGTATTTTCTTTTTTGCCCATCTTTTAACAAGCGGGTTCATTTTGTATTCTCTTATATATTCGTGCCAGTTGTCCCAAGCGTATCTCATCGGACTGTGGCAGTAGCAGACGTGAAGAGTTTCTGGTTTTGTTATTATTCCTTTTGCGCATGAGTGAGAACTTGAGATCACAAGGTCGTATCCGCTTAGATCGAATAGTTCGTAGGCGTATGGCATTAGGTTTAAATACAATTGATGCTTTTCTTTTGCCATTGGCATTTTTTGTAGAAAAGAAGTCTTTATATCGGCTTTCTCAAACCCCCTCATCTTCTGAGAATTGTAAATAGAAGTAAAAATTGGAGCTTTGGGAAACATCTTGTGCAGTTTGAGATTAACTTTCTCTGCACCTCCCATGTTTGTCATCCAATCGAAGACTAAAGCAATTTTGACATTCCTTAACATGCGATCAATATATCAGGAATTTCCTTTTTGCTCTAGATATTTTGAAATTATATTTCTGTCGTCTACTGAAAGGTCTTCTTTGCTTCTTAGTACTGACTTTAAGATTTTTTTGTATGCGTTCTTGTCGTCTATGTTATCCATTGCTTTTGCTTTGAAGAGTTTTACTACGTTGTTGTCCGGATCTCTCTCCAGAAGTCTTTCACAAATGTGAACAACGTCGACGTATCTTCTGTCTTTGAACCACAGGCCTAGTAATTCTAGGACTACGTCTTCATCTTTTTTAGGAAGCATTGATTTTTCTTTTTCAGAAACGTCTGTGAGCAAGACTAGATGGCCTGCTTTTCTTTTCAAAAGATATCTCAAGAATAAATATCCAAGAACTACAGAGATTATTACCGGAATCATCATGTTGTATTGTAGGAGGTAGTTGAACGTTGCGTGCATTCCTACTGATATTAATAAACCTTTTAGGATTGTTTTTTCTCTGTGTGCTTTTGGTATAGGGATGTTTATCAGTTTTGCCACCATTCTTGTCGACAAATCGGCTTTGCCTACCAATCGTTGTTGTTTTGTTATGTCTACTGCAAATTTCGAAATGCCAAAATAAAATCCGAATATCCCGGAAAATATCATGTGTGCGCACATAGTAAATACTGATCTGAAGATAAATACTCCAACAAGTTCGCCTACTGCAAGTGCTCCCCAGAGGGAGTATAAGTAATAAATATTTTCAGCAAATGCAAATCCTAGGCCTGATAATATACTGAGCCTCAAGGCGTTGTTTAAGGTTTTAATCGCAACCGTTTTTTTATCTATAATCCTTACTGCGAAATGCTTGATTATCTCCTCCATCGCTCCAAATAGTGTAAAAAGAGCTGCGTACATTAGGCTCACCTGCGCGATTCTTGTTTCGATGAGGATCGATAGGTTGAATGTTGGGTTTATGTTCCACAAGTATTGGACTCCAAGAAGGGTTGGTGCAGTCAACATTCCTAGTAAAAACAGAATTATCAAGTGAAGTTTTCTGATATCTGTTTCCTTGAAGAAAAGGTATCCCCAAATTGCTGCTGGAATCGCAGCTACTGTTGTTGCTAACGCTATAACTAATGCTGGACTATTTAGCATTTAGATCGTATGTGTCAGTTCCCTCTACCGCTGGGGTTGCTGGAGCTGCAGGCTCAGCCGGTGCTTCGGTTGGCGCTGGTGCTTCTGGGGTAGCCGGTGTTTCTACCGGTGCAACTGGCGTTGGTGCCTCTGGAGCAGCTGGTTGCTCTGGTGTGGGAGCTGGTATCTCAGCTTGAGGTGCTTCTGGAGTTTCGACCGGAGTCTCTGGGGTAGGAGTTGGAGTTTCCGCTGGCGCTTCAGGAGTTTCAACTGGTGTCTCAGTTGGTGCTTCTGGGGCAACCTCTGGTTCAGAGGTTGGTGTTTCAGCCGGTACTGCAACTGGTGCTTCTGGAGTTGTAGGCACTTCTGGCGCAGCTTCAGGAGTTGTGGGCGCAGCTGCTGCTACCGGTTCCCCTGTACTTTGCAAAATAGCCTGTTTAGCCTCATCAACAGATTCATAAGATTTGATCAGTTGAGTTAAGCCAACTACCTGAAGAATATCGGCTATATTTGGTTTAGCTCTTGATATCACTACTTCCCCTCCTTTTTCTTTAACTTTTCCGTACCAATCAGTTAAATATCCGATTGACTTACTGTTCATGTACTCTAGTCCGGCTAAGTCAAAGACCAAGCTGAGTTTTCCTTCATTTTCTTCAAAAAGCTTGTAAACTTCTTTAGATTTTTCATCTACATTACTTTCATCAAGTTGACCTGTAATAGTGACCAACATTGCTTTAGCTCCTGCTTGAGCTGATATTTCCTCTACTGTTATCGTTGCTTCTGCCATAATTAAAAATGGTTAAACTTATTTATACATCTAAGACTAAATGGGTTGCTGTTGATTCTGGTAACCCTGATTTGAATCTTGGATCTTTTAGGAATTTTCTAGCGATCACTATCAATCCTCCTCCTTCCCTGTCTTTGAATTCAAGTTCGTCTGTCCATTCGTGGACTATTCTTGCCAATCCCCTACCTCTTATACCTGTAAATTTGTGATCTTTTTTTAACTTTTCTTCCATTAATTTTTTCATTTTTTCGGCTGTATTTTTGGTCTCACCTGTACCTGTGTCCTCTACTATAATCTCTATATATTTATCTTTTTCGTGCAAAAACGATACTCTTACTTCAGCTCCATCAGAAGATCCGAATTCTATTGCGTTGTTACAAAGCTCATCTACTACAGATTGCATCCTGTAAGCCCATTTTTCAGCAAAATTTGTAGTGTTCCTTATCAAGGAAAGTGTAAAATCCCTGATTCCAGAAACGAAATACGCGCTGCTAGGCAAGGTTATTGTTATCTTCATTGGACCTTCCTTTTTGTTTGTGTTTTTATTCATTTCCATTAATATATTATATCAGTTTTTGGCTTCTTGGTCAAAGTCTAGATTGGAATTCCTTTGATATCTTTATTATTTCTTTGAATATCTTCTTTGTCCTTGGGTTTTTAATTTTTGAAAAGACTTCTTTCTCTCTGGAGAGCTGTTCTATGTCGAGATTTTTGCTTTTTTTAACCTTTCCTACCTTCAATACGAGCTTTTCTCTCTTTTCTAGTAACTTTTTTAGTTTTTTGTCTACTCTATCTATCTTTTTCCTCCATTTTCGGAGATCTTTTATCATTTTTACTTGATATTTATGTTCTTTTCTAATAGATTACCTACGCAAAGATTTTATTACAAGAAAAACAACAAAAAATATGGCTGACAAAATATACCAAGATATGATCGCAAACGCTGTGCAATATGGGCACAGAACTCATAAATGGGATCCTCGAATGAGGAAATACCTGCACGGTGAAAAAGATGGTATCCACGTTTTTAACCTGGAGAAGACTGCGAAAATGCTAGTGAAGGCTTTGGATTTTGTGAGTAAATCTGTTTCTGAAGGAAAAGTAATTCTTTTTGTGAGTACAAAACCTCAAGCGATTAAACTTGTGGAGACTACTGCGAAAGAATGTGGAATGCCATTTGTTACAAATAGATGGATACCAGGTTTGATTACGAACTTTGCAACTATTAAAAAAAGAATCAAATATTTGAGAGATTTGAAGAATCAGGAGGCTAGCGGTGAACTTGACGAAAAATATACTAAAAAGGAGGCTACAAAAATTAGAAAAACTATTGACAAGCTAGAGTTGTCTCTAGGTGGTGTTCAAGATTTGACCAAAAAGCCAGACGCTATTTTTGTTGTTGATGTTGTTAAGGACAAAATAGTAGTGCAAGAGGCTAGTCGTGAGAAAATCCCTGTGGTAGCTATAGTTGACTCTAATTCAAATCCTGAAGGGGTTGCCTACCCTATCCCTGGAAACGATGATGCGGTTAGGTCTATAACATTCTTTGTCGAGAAAATTGCTGAAGTAGTGAAAACATCCAAGCAGGCGAAAAAATAACATTTAACATTTAATTCTATGGCAGTTTCATTAGATCAAATTAAGGAACTCCGAGAAATGACTGGGGTTTCAATGATGGCGTGTAAAAAAGCACTTGAGGAAGTTGATGGAGACTTGGACAAGGCAATAGATTCGTTAAGGAAGAAGGGAGAAGCAAAAGCAGTTGATAGAGCGGCTCGAGAAACTAATCAAGGTGTTGTTTCTATAAAGAAAGATAGCGGCAAGGCCTCTATGGTGAAACTACTCTCTGAAACAGACTTTGTATCAAGAGGAGATGATTTCGTTTCATTGGCAGAGGCTTTGGCGGAAAAATTATTTAATGGAGAAATGAGCGAAGATGATAAAGATGTTCCAGAGGTCAAAGATGCAGTCTTGAAGATGGGAGAAAATATTAAAATCGGAGATGCTAAATTGGTTGAAGGTGAAATCCTTGGTGAATATGTTCACTCTAATAAAAAAATTGGGGTTGTTGTTTCTTTGAAAGGAGGTAGGGAGGACCTTGCGAAAGATATCGCTATGCATGCAGCAGCTACAAATCCACAATGTTTATCACCAGACGAGATTTCTGACGAGCTTGTTGAAAAGGAAAAAGTAATATGGAAAGACCAACTAATATCTGAAGGGAAACCTGAGGAAATTATCGGGAAAATAATGATGGGTAAAGAGAAGAAATTCAGAGAAGAGAATGCTCTTTTGAAACAAGCGTTTGTTAAAGACCCTGAAAAAACTATCGAAGGTCTTTTGTCTGATGCTAGTGCGGAGATAGAGTCGTTTTATAGAATGGCTATATAAAAAAATGCCAAAGTTTAATAATATCAAAAAAGCTATATCTGACCTGAAAGATGGGAAGATGATTATTGTTATTGACGACGAAGATCGCGAGAACGAGGGGGATTTGATAATGGCGGCTGATAAGGTCAGTAAAGAATCTATCAATTTTATGGCAAAAGAGGGACGTGGATTAATATGTACTCCTTTGACTGAGGATATAGCAAAAAGGCTTCAGTTCAAACCGATGGTTGAAAATAATAAAGAGGCTCACAAATGTAATTTTACTATTACGGTCGATTATAACAAAGATACTACTACTGGTATTTCGGCTTCTGATAGGACGAAAACTATTCAGGCTATTGTGTCTGAAAAATCAGATCCTGATGACTTCTCTAAGCCTGGACATGTTTTTCCTTTGATAGCTAGAGATGGTGGTGTTTTGGTAAGGGCTGGGCATACAGAGGCTGCTGTTGATTTGATGAAGCTTGCTGATCTTTCTCCTGTAGGAGTTATTTGCGAGATATCAAGGGATGATGGTGAAATGGCGAGAGGAGATGAGCTCGTGAACTTTGCCAAGAAGCATGATCTTGAAATTATTACTATTAAAGATCTCATCGAATACAGAAGGACTAGAGAGAAGTTGGTAGAAAAAAATGCTGAAACCTCTTTGCCAACTAGTTATGGTGATTTCAGAATGGTTGTGTACAGAAGTTCTGTTGATGAAAAAGAGCATATTGCTTTGATAAAGGGGGACGTTGATGGGAAGAAAGATGTTTTGGTAAGAGTTCATAGTGAGTGTATTACTGGCGATTTGTTTGGATCTCTTAGGTGCGATTGTGGCACTCAGCTTGAAGTTGCCCTCGAGAAGATATCAGAATCAGAGCGAGGAATTCTTCTTTATATGAGACAGGAAGGTCGTGGGATAGGTCTTGTAAACAAACTTAAGTGTTACAATTTGCAAGATGAGGGTCTTGATACGGTTGATGCTAATGAAAAACTGGGATTTGATGGGGATTTGAGAGATTATGGTATTGGAGCACAGATCTTGTACGATCTTGGTGTGACTTCTTTTGACTTGATGACTAATAATCCGGCAAAAGTTGTTGGTCTTGAGGGACATGGACTTAAAATTACAAAAAGAATACCTATCGAAATAAAACCAACTGATCGGAATCGTGATTATTTGAAGACGAAGAAACAAAAAATGGGTCATATCTTAAAAAATGTCTAGATGGATCAGGAATTTATGAAAAAAGCATTAACTTTTGCTAAGAAGGGTTCAGGACTTACCTCCCCTAATCCTCTTGTTGGAGCTGTTATAGTGAAAAAAGGAAAAATAATTGGTCGTGGTTATCATAAGAAAGCTGGTCAGGACCACGCTGAAATAATTGCTATCAAAGATGCTTTGAAGAATAAGAACTCTTTAAAAGGGACTACTTTGTACTGTACTCTTGAACCTTGTTGTCATTCTGGCAAGACTGGTCCTTGTGCTAATGAAATCGTCAGGTTTGGGATAAAAAAAGTTTGCTTTAGTCATGTTGATCCTTTTGGGAAGGTCAAGGGTAAGGGTGAAAAATTTCTAAGGAAAAATGGGGTCGAGGTCGTCAAAGGTTTGTTAGAATCAGAGGCAAGGTTGCTGAATCAGCCTTTTTTGAAGGTTAATAAAACGGGTTTGCCGTTTGTGACTTTGAAGGCTGGAATTAGTCTTGATGGAAAAATTGCCACTAGGGCTGGAAAATCTGAATGGATAACAAATAGTCTTTCTAGAAGTCATGGAAAGGAGTTACGGGATAAATATGACTCTATCGTGGTTGGCGCCAATACTGTTGTGATCGACAATCCTGTTCTTGCGTGTAAAAAAGGACGATTACTTAGGGTTATAATGGATGGCAAGCTTAAGATTGATAAGAAATCTAAGGTTTTTCGTGATGACGATGTCGTGGTGATAACGACTAAGTTAGCTGCAAAGAAAAAAATAAATGAATTCGAAAAAGCTGGGATTAAAGTGGTCAAGATTGGTAGTAAAAAAATTGATATAAAAAGGATGCTCAAATTCCTTAATAAAAACTATGGAGTTCAATCAGTGTTTGTTGAGGGTGGAGGCGAAACGAACGGATCTTTTGTTGATGCTTCTATGGTCGATGATGTTTATTTCTATATTTCTCCTGAAATTATCGGGGGTAGAGATGCTGTGAGTGTAGTTGGCGGGCTTGGAGCTTTGAATTTAAAAAAATCCTTGAAGTTAAAAAATGTTGATGTGGAAATGTTGAAAGATGATATACTGATCCACGGAATTGTTAATAACTACTAAATCTATTCGTGACTTTTGGGAATTGGATTAAATACTTTTTCTTAGTGATTTTTGTTCCTCATTCTTTGACAAGAATGGAGTGGCAAATGTTGATTTATCTTAATAGGGATAGGAAGGATTTTGCTTTGTGGAAGCTGTTTATGCAAGATGACCTGCGGGTTGTTGCAAGGAAGCACAGCAAGGATATGGCTAAAAAAGATTATTTCGAACACGTTAACATAAAAGGCCAGAGTCCTTCGGACAGACTCAAGACCGCTAGGGTTACTGATTCTATTTCAGGTGAAAATTTGGCTAAGATTGGAGGGTATCCAGAGCCTGTTTTGGAGGCTGAGGAAGGACTGATGAGAAGTCCTGGGCACAGGGCTAATATTTTGAACAAGAATTATAATTGTGTTGGGATAGGTATTATCAAGTCAAAACAGGGCGTTTATTACTTTACGCAGAATTTCGCTAAAAGAATTGTTAAGTTCACCAAGAAAGTCAGGAAAAATATTAGCAGCAAGAAGGGACTGAGGTTAAAGGGTTATGCTGTAGAACCTGTGGCTGAGATTTATTACCAAGTAAGTGTTCCTGGTGGTAGGAAAATTATAAAGGAGGGGGGTCACAAGGTTGGGTCTTCGAGGAAATTTGATTTTACTATCAAGTTTGATGCGGTTGGAAAACATGAAGTGAAGATATTTACACTCCCCTCTTCTTCTAAGAAAAGAAGGCTTCGCATGTCTAACAGTTTTGAAGTTAGCGTGAGGACTTGGTGGTTTTGGTTTTGATTATTACTATGTCTCCTCCCGCCGCGTTCATGGCGTCTTGGAACACTTGGTTTTCGTATGAGAAATCGGCTCCTTTTCGGGTTCCGTTGTCGTTCGTTACGATCATGTCTTCTGTGTATCCAATAGCGACCAACATGTGATATCCAGGGTGTGGGTAGTATGGGTTTTTCAATATGTTTCCCATGATTGGTACTATTACTGGGAATCCTTCTGCTATGTGGCTTCTTACGTCGGTTAACGTAGCGTCGTATACAATTTCGATATCTGAATCTTCTACGTCGTAGTACCCCTCTACGAACTCTTTTACTTTGTCTGCGTAGATGTCATGGTGTCCTCCGAACTCTGCTATTTGCCAATCGATCATTTTCAGGACTTCTTCGTGGGCTTCTTGTCTTGTCATCGTTTGGCCTGTCAGGTACAGGTAAGATTGTAATACCGCTACTTCTTCGCAGCTTTCTTCATGATATTGCCAGTTTGCTTCTGTTTGAAGAGGAGCTTGGCATATGAATTCTACTTCTAGATATGCAGAGGTTGGCAGGGGTGTTGGCTCTTCTTCTTGGATTGGTTTAGCTACCGGTATGTTTAGAAATTCTTTGATCTCAGAGATTGTGTCTTCGTTTTGATCTTCTACTCTTTGTATTTCCAAATAATTCGTAGCTTTTGGAAGAACCACTAGCATCCCTAGTCCGATTAAAAGAAGTGTACCTAAAAGAAATATCTTGTATTTAGACATTTGTTTTTTTAAATAGTCTTTGTAGTATGTAATTTACGCTTTCTAATTCTGGTGATTTTAGAAAGTACGCTGAAAGCAAGTATGTCGCCCCTCCAATTGCTATCCTTAGACAATGGACTATCTTGTCATTTAGATTTACAAGTTCGTATAGATCAACAGTCATGTATAAAACAACTCCCATCAACAAGGCTGAAAATATTATTTTACTTAAGCTACTTAAAAGTTTTTTAAAATTAAAACCTTTCAAATACTTGCGGATGATTATTATAAAAAGAATGTTGTAGATTCCGAATCCTATCGCGAATCCGATCGAAAACCATTTTATTCCGTACACTGGTGCTATAAATATTGTTATTAGCGCTACTATTGTTAGAGAGAAGATGTTTATGATCATTGGAGTCATCGTGTTCTTCATTGCGTAAAACGATCTTGCGAACAGGTGTGTCAGACTTTCAAATGGGATTGATATAGCGAAAAACAATAAGATTACAGAAGTCATGTCGAGGGAATCACTTCCGAACTCCCCTCCTCCTAATATCAGGTCTGTGATTGGTTTTGCTAAAATCATTACCCCTATCGTTGCCGGAATTGTGAAAAACAGGATTCTGTGAAGTGTATTTTGGAAGTTTCGAGTGAACTCTTTTTTGTCGTTTTTGCTTGCGGCTGAATTTAGACTCGGGAATACCGCTGTCGCAAAAGCTATTCCAAACAGACTTACTGCAAAGCTCTGGATGTTTCTTGCGAAGTTGAACGCAGCAAGACCACCTTCCATCATTCTCATTCCAACTACTGCAAATATATATAGATTCACTTGCCATGCAATCAGGCTCAATGATTTCGGGATCATTAGTCTTATGATTTTTTTGAATCCTGGATGCGAAACATTCAGTTCTGGCTTGTATCTATAATCTGTCATGAACACGTCTATCAGTCTTATAATTAGGTGCAATGTGGCTCCGATAAGCACACCAACCGCTGCGCTGTGTATTCCGAGTGTGTCATTGAGTAGGACTATCCCGAGGATAATCCCTAAGTTGTATAAAACTGGTGAAATCGCAAAAGAGAAAAAGCGTCTATACGTCATAAGTATATTTCCGAGAGTATTGCTTATCGCGAATAGGAATGCTGACGGGAGCATCAATTTGGTCATGAATATTATGCTTTGTTGTCCATCGACAGCTACGCTGGGGAAAACAAATGGAATAATGCTATCCATAAAAATAAAGGCGACCGTACTTAGCACTATAATCAAGAGAGAGGCTCCTGATAGCATCGTGTTTGCTAAGGACTCTGCTTCTTTTTTGTCTTTGTGCAGGTAATCAGAGAACATTGGCATAAAAGCCGCCGTCAAAGCTCCTGCTATAAACAGGTTGAAGAGAATGTCTGGTATCAAGAAGGACGCATTGTATGTATCCGTGGCGGTTGTTGTTCCAAAATGAACAGCAATCGTCCTATCCCTCACAAGTCCCACCGCATAACTTAAAAATGAAGTAAATGCTACAAGGGCGCTTGCTCTACCTAACCCGATTGGTTTAAAAATGTTCTTCATTTGCATCGGAAGCGATTTTACACAATTTAACCTAAAAACTCCTCCTTATACGGTTGCTTCTACCTGTAATTTATTGTATAATGTAATATAAATAAACAGCAAAAATAAATGTCAAAATTTGTAGGTCTTGTTGGAAAATTGTTAAATGTGAATAAGGGCGAATGGTCGAGAGTTTCTTTGTCTTGGTTTATTAATCTTTTTTACAGGGTAGGATTTGTTGTTGGTTGGACTATTATAGTAGGTATGTTTGTTGGTAGATACGGGATCCTTATGTTGCCCGTTTTGTTCATAGTCAACGGACTTTTCTCTATTGTTGGGAGTTTTGTATATTCAACCTTTATAGATAGGATCTCCAAAGAAAGGACGATTTTTTACACCATACTGGCTTCGGCCGTGGTATTGTTTGCCGCCATTCTGGCAGAACCGCATTCTGAAGCATTCTTCTTTGGCTTCTTATTGCTTGCCGAGGCTGTTTTCTTGGTACAACTCAAGATTGTTGTGAATGGTTTTGTTGAAGATCTTTTTACTCCACTTGAGAGTGAGAGGACTTTCCCTGTTATAGAGTCTTCTGAAACCATAGGTGGTATTATTGCGGGTTTACTGGTTGCTACTTTTGCAAATGTTGTTGTCTTAAGTTCCTTCATCTATGTATGGGGTGGCGCTCTTCTTCTGATGATTCCTGCTTTGTTTTATTACAAGCGTGTTGTTAAGGGAGTTTATAGATTCAATATTTGTGATGATGACGAAGAAAAACATGGATTAATCACTAAACTCAGGGAAGCTGTTTCACAAGTTAAACATGTTGGCTTTGTGAGAGGTTTGTTCTTTGTAGTTCTTATACAATGGATATTCGCTAATCTAATTGAATTCCAGTACACCAGGGCTGTTTCTGCTAATGTTTCCAGTGCGTTACTTACGTCTGGAAGTGGTTTCGAACATGCTTTGGTTCATGATTTGGGAGCCTTGTTTATCCTCTTTAGTGCAATAGCGCTTGTCTTCCAACTGTTTGCTGGAAGTAGACTTATTACTTCCTTGGGGATTGTTGGAAGTATGATGTTATATCCTGTAGTTATGCTCCTCAATGTGTTTGGTTTGACTATAAAATTTGGGTTACCTACCGCCGTTCTGGCGCAGGCAAACAAGAACATAACTGGCATTATTCATCTAAACGCTTATCACAATACGTATTATTCTATTAAGGAGCATTTCAGGGAACATACGCGTGAATTTTTGGAGGGAATAGTGAGGCCGGTTGGTGCCGTGATTGGTACGTTGGTCTTGATTGGACTTCAGAAAATATTTGTTGGAGAAGATTTGATTCTTGCGGTGAATCTATCGATGATCGCTGCGTTGATCATGCTTTTTGTTGTTACTTATGGTCTTCAGAACAAATATACAAAATTAGCGTGTTATAACCTTACTAGATCTGAAGACAAAATAGATAAAATTGAAGCTATAGATATCCTTTCTCAAAAAGGTCATAAATCTGCATTACCTGTGTTGAGAAAAGTTTTGTATGACCCAAAAGAGTCTGACTATGTAAAAATCAAAATCTTAAAAGCATTTGGAGAACTTCAAGAATACGAAGCTATAACTGATATTCTAAAAGCCTTTGAGTCTAAAAAGGTAGAGGTAAGGTTGGCCGCTATAGAGTCGTTGTTGAAATTCAGGTCTGTTAAGAGCTTCTTTTTCAAGAATGTGTTCTATGAGTATCAAATGATTGAAGCTCTAAAAAAATTATATCAATCTGAACGAAACGGAGAGATTAGGTCTTTGATTATATACCTTCTTTCAAAGCTAAGTCCGGTTGGTACGTTTGGCTTTCTGATCAAGAATTTAAAGAGGGCCAACAAGGATTTAAAAGGAGATATTCTTTTGGCGCTTGGTCAGTACAAGGATGATCATGTTGTTGAGTACATAGAGCCTTATCTTCATTCTACCAACCCGACAGAAAAGGCAGCCGCTATTATATCTTTGTGGAAATATCCAAAGTATTTCGATGATCTTGAACTTGAATTAGACAAGATGATCTCTAGCAAAAAGGCAAGTCATCAACTTGCTGCGATACATGTGATTGGGGAATTAAAGATTAAGTTTAAAATTAAAAAGATTAAAAAATTCCTTGATTCAAGTAATCATAAGCTTAAGGTTGAAGCTTCTCTTGCTCTTGCTAAAGTTGGAAACCTAAAATCTGTAGAAACTATCGTGGATTTGATTTTTGACTACGACCCTTCTGTCTATGATTATATCCAAAGAAGTCTGAAGAAAATGCCTGCAAAAGTCCAAAAAGCTATAGAGAAAGAGGTGAAACAAGTGGTTTCTAAGAGGATCAATAAATTGCTTGTGAAAACCAAGGCTAAGTCATTAGATCATTTGGATACAAAATCTTTAAAATATTTAAAAATGCTGTATAGTCTAGTGGAAGAAAATGAAGAAGTTGAGTTAATAAACGAACTTCTTTATGCAAATAAAACTACTTAAAGACTACACAGTATGGTTCAAACGCTAAAGATCACTCCTCAAAACCCGAATGAGGAGAAAGGTTATCAGGTTATCCAGTTCGCTGGGGATTTTGATAAAGCTGGGCATATGGACATCAGAGAACAGCTAGACGCTTTGGTTAAAGAATTCAAGTTAACAGATCTTGTGTTTGATTTTACTAGTTTGAAATTCATCAATAGTGAAAGCATAGGTTACTTGATGGAGATACATAATATCCTTGCGAAGAAGAAAAAGAACCTTGCTTTGGTCAAGCCAGATGCACATGTGAAAGAAGTTTTGAAAACTATTGGCATTAGTGAAGTAATACCTATGCATTCTACTTTGGATGCTTATTTAAATAAATAAAGTATGCTAAATAGGAGCATGTTTATTAAGTTTTTGTTAAGTTTCTTGATCTTCGCGGTTATACTCGGAGGTGTTTTTTGGCTGATGGATTACCTTGGGACTGGAGAAATGTCTTTGGAGGTTGTGCTGATGTTTTTTGGCATCATGGCTTTGTATGTATTTGTTAGTTTCTTTTGGTTCGTTGTTAAGCCTATTAGAAGCGTTCTTTCTCAAATGCAACTTGTCATGAATGGTAAGAAGTTTAAAAAAGTATACACGAGGAGAGTTGACGAGGTTGGTGTCTTGGCTAATTTTTTTAATCAAATGACTCAGAGTTTCACTGATGTTGCTGATGACATCCAGGATAGAAATCGGATTCTTGATGAGCTTGCTGTTGCAGCTGAGTTACAAAAGGAAATCTTTCCAGATGAGGTTCCTCAACTTGATCAGCTTAAGATTGTTGCAAAGAATAGACCTGCGACTGAACTGGGAGGTGATAGTTACGATTTTATAGAAGCTAAGGATAAATTATATATGTATGTTGGTGATGTGACTGGTCATGGTGTTACCGCAGGTCTCATAATGGCTATGGTTAACGCGATGATAGATTCTTTTGCGGCTACTTATGGCAATGCTAGAGATGTCATCGTTCAGACTAATAATCATATCAAGAAATATGTAAAACCTTCCATGTACATGACTCTGGTTATGTTGTGTTGGGATAAGGCAACCAATAAAATGACGTACGTTGGGGCTGGGCATGAGCATATTTTGATATATAGAAAGGCCAAGGGAGAGATCGATGATCTTGTGTCTGGTGGGACTGCTCTTGGTATGACTGAAGATGCTTCTGCTACCGCTGTTGAAAAAGAGATTCTGTTGGCTTCTGGTGATCTTGTTATTTTGTACACAGATGGAATTACTGAGGCAAAGAATGAAGGTGGAGAACTTTATGGATTGGAGCGTTTGAAAAACACTATTTTAGATTATGGACAGGCTTATACTGCGGCTGGTGTTAGTCATCATATTGCAACGGATCTTTCTTCTTTTGTTGGTGATGAGTCTCAAATAGATGATATGACCTTAATCGTTGTTGAAAAGACATGAAATTAAGCGACTTTGATTACGATCTTCCAAAAAGCTTCATAGCTCAAGACCCTGTAACTCCCAGGGATTCTAGTAAAATGATGGTTTTCGATACCTCTACGGGCAAGGTTGAGCATAAGGTATTTAGAGATGTTTTGGATTACCTTGGCTCAAACGATGTATTGGTTGCAAATAGGTCCAAGGTGATAAAGGCAAGAATCATTTTTTCTAACAATGGAAAGTTCTTTGAAATATTCTTATTGAAAAAGGTTGGAGAAAAAACTTATGAATGTATCGTTAAGCCTGGGAAGAAATTTCAGGTCGGATCTGATTTCATGATGACAGATGGTTCAAGGGCTTTTGTTGTTGATATTAAGGATGACGGAGTTAGGATTATAAAATTTGATACGAAAGACGATCCTGAAGAGCTTGGTCGTGCTCCTTTCCCGCCTTACATAGATCATTCTTCTTCTACTATGGAGGATTACCAAACAGTTTATGCCAAAGAAAAAGGAAGCGTTGCCTCCCCTACTGCTGGTTTGCATTTTACGGATGAGCTTGTGGCTAAATTGCGTGACAAAGGGGTTATGTTTGAAAAGGTTTTGTTGCACATTGGTTTGGGAACTTTTCAACCCGTAAAGACTGAAAATATCTTGGATCATAAAATGCATACCGAATTTTATGAATTAGAGAATTCTTCTGCTGTAAATTTGAACAAAGCTTTGTCTGATGATAAGAGAATTATTGCCGTTGGTACGACGTCTGTTAGGGTTCTCGAATCTTCTTTCAAAGACGGAAAACTTATTCCTGCTTCCGGGGAAACTGATATTTTTATATATCCCGGGTATGAGTGGAAGGTTGTTGATGCTTTGATGACGAATTTTCATCTTCCGAAAAGTACGTTGATCATGTTGGTTGCTTCTTTCCTAGAGCACAAGGGTGTTGAAAATGGCACCAAACGTGTGTTAGAGCTTTATGAGGAGGCGAAAGCGAAGATGTATCGTTTCTACAGCTTTGGAGATTCTATGTTTATTTATTAAAGCCAATGTGGAAGGTGCTTGGGAGCGGTTAGACCTTCTATCTTATTTATTTCTCCTATGTCGTTTAGATTTAGTTTTCCGATGTATAGATCTTTTATCTTTCCTCCATTTTCCACGAAATTTACAACTTCCTTGTATCCTTTGTAGTAAATGATATCTTTTGTAAAAGCACCTTTTTTACTTGTATCAGAAAGTCCTCTTTTTACTTTTAAAGATATTCTTAATGCTTGTTCTATAGGGATTCCTAGGGATAATATTTTTTCAAATGTTTCTACGAAAGACGCATTCATTGCAACATCTGTAGCTATTACCAGTGCCAGTGCTTTGTAGCTGTTTTTTATACTTTTTTTGTTTTGCGTTACCACGTTGTATGTAGCCAAACCTTCTTGTGTTGTTAAGTAGTTAGCAAGTCCCCTGTTGAATATCTCATATGGTTGGTTTTTACCATTTTCTGCCGTAAGGATGTGTGTTTCTATTTCGTGGATGATAAGGTTGTCTATTCTTTTGTCTGAAAACGTAGATCCTTTCCTGACAAATAATCTGTTGTTTTTTCCAGCTATACAGTCTGTTACCATTTCGTCTTTTATTTTTACTTTCCAGTTGTTGAGCCCATAGTCTTTGAAAACTTTTTCGAATCTATTTTTGGCCTCCTCGCAATCAATGTCTTCTCTTTCTTTTTGATCAAATTTCCCTGCTTCAAGGAGTAAGTTCCCTACCTCTACTATTGTTTCGTCATCTGGTTTTCCAAACAAGGAAATTGATTTTTGCGTGAATTCTTCGTGGTCTATCCTGTCTATCAGATCTATCTTTTGTACTAACTCGTTTTTCTTGGCCTTGAATACAAGTCCAAGAGGCGATTCGTCGGTTTCTATACTTGATAATCTTTGCTTCAAGTCGATTGGATCAAATCTCAATTCTGGATAAGTAAATTGTGGGTTGTAAGAAAAATTTTCTAAGAATTTTCCTTTTTCTGCTTCGAGGTTCGTAGGTCTTAGGTGGAATAACAGTTTCAACTTGTTGTCTATGTTCACTAACTCTTGGTCTATATCGAAGTTATTAGTGATGGCTTTTTTAACAATTGGTTTTTGCACGTTTTTTTCGGGTCTCTCTGATGTTTTGATTGTGTTTTCCTCTTTGTGAGATGGGTCTATTAAGAAATTTTGCAAATCCCTTGACCCTATTATGAATTTTAATTCTTTTTCTTTCTGTAGCTCTTCTATGTCCACAACAGTTTGAATTCTTTTTTCTTTTAGGTTGAATTTAATTTTTAGAGTTGATTGTTCGTCGTTGTATTTCTGACTGTCCAGTAAGCCCAGTTCTTCGGCTAATTTTTGATCTAAGATACTTCTTTCTTGTGATGAATCGATGAGAGCTTTTACCTTTTGGGTTCCTTTATTTAATATCATCTCCACCTCTTCTACCTTTCCTATAACTTGTTTTCCTAAGACCTGTTTGACCTGTTTTTCTAAAACTCTTCCGAACATGTCTTTTGCTATTCGCACTCCTTTTTCAGGAGAAGTCACTTTTACTCCCTGTATTCTTTCCAGCCTTTTTCTTAGTGGGGCTAGGTTTGCAATTTGCACCCCTAATCCAGCCCTTGCATTTATTTCTAGCAGAACTGGCCCGGTGTTCTTGTCTATAGCTATATCTACTGCTAAATAGCCCAGATTTGTTACTAGCTGGACGCTTGATGCTATGTGGAGGATTTCATCCCAGAATGGGATTCTTACCCCTTCTATAGGTCCTATGTCGGGAATCTCATCAACTACTTTGTTCTTTTTTGCTATGTATGTGGTTTTCCCTGTCGCTATGTCTATTCCGACTCCTACTGCCCCTTGATGAAGGTTTCCTTTCCCTCCCGACTCTTTTGTTGGAAGTCTGAGCATCGCCATGACTGGCACCAGGTTGTATACGATGACTCTGATGTCAGGAAGTCCTTCGTAAGTGTAGGCGCTCAGTACGTCATCTGGAATTATTAGTTGCTCAAAAAATGCTGTGTCAGAAATGTTTGATATAGAGAATCTTCCATCCAGAATGTCTATAACGTGATCCAGCAAGAAGTCTTTGTCCACTTTCTTTCCGCTAGATGTTATCCAGTATTTTTCTCTTTTGTTTGCTATAGGAATAATCCCCTCTCCTCCAAATCCGAAATTTGGCTTTAGGACAAATGCATTTGGAAGAATACTGAAGTCGAACTTTTCTGCCTCCTCTCTTTTCCCTATCGTTGCTAGTAATTTTGGGACCGGGACTCCTCTTGCTTCCAAAAATCTCTTGGTTTTTATTTTATTATCCGCAAGATTTATGGCCTTTTTTTTATTGTAAGGCTTAATGTACAAAAGGTTTCTGGCATTTATTCCTAGTATCCCCTTTGATTTAAATAACTCCATAAGGTAAAAATTATTCTTCTATATGTCTTAGAATTTCTCTAAATCTGATAAATTCTAGAACTCTTAAACCGCTCCACCTACCGAGCAATATATTTACAACAAGTAGGGCGAATATTAATTCTGGATAATTAAGCATTAATGCTCTAAAGAATCCCCATTGAATCGTCACGAATCCTAAATCCATTTCTCCGCCAGCGACAATAAATGCAATTAACGAAACTACTATAGTTTCAGACATAAGTACGGTCGCTGATATCAATCCTTTCTCTGTTTTTATACTTACAAATTTCTCTACCAAGGTACTCAATATCACCATAGGGAATATTGCTAACGAGAAGAATGTTGCGTTGAATATCCCAAGCGACATACTTATGAGTAATACCAGGAATAGGGTTATTGCTACTACCGTTAACACTATCGCCATTTTTGGAATAAAAAGTAGTCGGACTTTTTTTAGCAAATGTCTCGCCAAGGCTCCTACAACCAGTACCATTAAGAGTGTCAACAGTCCGAAATAAGGACCTATTATCAGAAATGATAAAGTTATAATGGTAGGCGTATATATTCCCATAGTTGTCAGTCCCACAACTTGTTTCATCAAGGCTACTACGGTCGCTATTATTGGAAGCAGAAGTAAAAGAGCTATCGTGTTGTCTGGGATCCCTTTTTCTACTAATTGCGCTACAGAATACGACATGAAATTCCATGGTCTTAGCTTGAAGCTACCTTCTGTTATCACTTCGTAGTCATAACCTTTTGTATCCAAACTCTCCGTGAAATCACTTGAAGTAAAATTATCTATAAGTTGATATATTCCTGCTTCTTGAACCAAGATTATATTTTTTGGAGAGACTATCTCATACTGTCTCTTCACTCTGTTTGTATAATCAGATGGATCATCTGTTATTACTACCATTGATTTTTGAGAGAAATTGACAGGATTCTTTTCCTTTATTTCCTGGATATATCTAGAGAAAGCGTTCATTCCTGCGTTTTCTTTTGTCCATATAACTATCTGTAATGACTTTTGAATATATGAAGTCGACTCTATAAGTGTTTTAGTCAGGACTTCTTCTGATATGAATTCAGATGCGCTTCCGAAACTTTCTATTATTTTCACAAAAACTCCCTGTTTTTCTGCATAACTTCTTATTGCCTCTATTTGAGCTTTGTCTTCATCTGAATCTGTTAGAAGAAGTATCAACTTCTTGAATACAAACACTTCTTTTTGGACCGTCGCACTTTCATTTTCGTTATGTATGTCTAGAGTAACCGTGTATCTTCCCGGATCTTTGTACGCATGCAGAACCTCGACCCCCTCATTTTTATTACCGTCGCCAAAATCCCACTCGTAACTGTAGTTTGAGTTAGGATCCGAAAGGAAACTTTGAGATGCATCCAGGATAGTACTTCTTTTAACCGCAACTGTGTCTTCCGCAGTTATAATCCCCTCCAATAATGTTGGACCGTTGTCTTCTACTGCAAAAGCAATATTCATTGAAAATAACAGTCCGATGGATAATAATCCAACTATGAGCTTTGATTTAATCATATGATCAATTTATCAAAAATCAGACTTATTATCAAACCTAAAATATCTACATTGACAGGTTTGACAGCGGTGTCTTGGCTAATTGATTATTAGGTTGTTTTACGGTAAAATTCTAAGATGATAGATACTATATTTAAAAAAATATTGATTGGCGTGACTATTGGTGCCTCTTTGGCTTCAACAGCTTTTGCTTATGATTTTGAATCTTATGGGGATCAACTGACTGTTTCTGGTTCAGACACTGTCTCTGGTTTTCCTACTACGTTGGAATCATCGGTGGTTTCTGCGTCTTCCTCTTTGGTATTCAAAGTGGTCAAACCTGACGGTTTGTACGTAGAGCTTCCTGCGACTGCTGGTTTGGATGGAGTCGCGAGGATTGAATTGAATGATTTTCATACTAGGATAGCTGGTGATTACCAGGTTTCTGCAAGATACCAAGGTTCTTCTCAGTACGGCACTTCTGATGTTTTTCAGGTTATTCCTGGTGATATGTCCGAAGTCTATTCTGCAGTAACACCTTCTGAACAAGTGGTTCGTATCGGTAATGAGTATGGAGAAGTAGAAGTTCGATTACAGGATATGTATGGGAATTCGATTCCTGGGCATGTCGTTGAATTAATATCTAGCAGAAGTTCTGACACAACCTCTGTAGACAATAATCTTACCGATCAGAATGGGATGTCTTTGTTTACAGTGAATTCTGATGAGAGCGGTGTTTCTTCTTATTCTGTGTATGACTTGACTGCAAACAAGATATTAACTCAGAGAGCAAAAGTGGTTTATTTCGATTCGAATGAACAGTTGTTCTCTAATACTCAGGCTTTTATAGGTAATGCAGTTGGAGCCGCTTCTGGTCCTGTTGCTTATTTGAAATTTGAAGATGCTCCTACATCTGCAAATACTGGACAGGCTTTGTCTTTTACTTTGTCTGCTAGGGATGAGTCAGACCAGGTTGTAACGGATTATGCAGGTACCGTGCAATTCTCTATAGCGTCAGGATCGCAGACTGGAGTTACTCTACCTAATAATTACACTTATCAATCTGAGAACTTAGGTTCTCATCCTTTTGCTTTGGCTCTTTCTTTTGCTACCGCCGGAACTTACGTTGTAGAAGCTAGGGATGTTTCTGATCCAACTTTGTTTGGAACTGCTTCTATTGCTGTTAATTCTGCTCAAGCGGGAATAAGTAATACTGCAAGTATTACGAATCCGACCCCCGGGACCTATAGCAACAATGTGCAAGTAATATCTGGAACAGCTACGGCAGGTGCCAGCCTGGTTATTTACGATAATAATATAAAGGTTGGAGACGCTTCTGCCTCGCCTACTGGCGCGTTTTCTTATACGACCGGTTTGATGACTGACGGAAGTCACGAGTTTTATGTGGCGATAGTTAATCAAAGCGGAACAATACTTGCGTCGTCTTCTAAGGTTAAAATAACTGTAGACACAACTGCTCCAGACCTTCAATCTCTTGAGATTCTGCCTTCCGCTACGGTTTCTTCTGGTGGAACTACTGAGGTTCGTTTATACACTGAGCCTGGTTTGACTCAGGTTCTTTTGGATTTAAATAATGCAATTTTTGAAATGGAAGAGTCTGAGGATGGATATTATTCTGCTTCTTTTAGCGCTCCAATTTTGGGAGGAACTTATCCTTTGAAATTCACCTTGGTTGATGCTTTGGGAAATGAATCTAAGATAGAAGAGGCTAGTCATCTCTTGAACGTGTCCAACAGCTCTCTACTTAGTGGAACTACTGTTGGTGATGTTACTGGCTTGATTTCTATTCCTGGGAATCACAAGCTCACTCTTAGCTGGACTCCTCCATCAACGGGTTCCCCAGTTCAGTTTTATAGGATTTCTTACGGACTATCTCCGAATCAACTGATGTATGTTATTGATACTTGGGATGCGACTACGACTTGGTTTATTCCTGATCTACATAATGATACCGAATATTTCTTTGCGGTTGCTGCTGTTGATAATCAGGGCAATATAAGTGCGCACTTGAGCAACATTGTTTCCGCTATACCAAATGCATCTTATCCTGATGGTGTTGGGCAAGGATCTACTACCGATGTTTGGCAAGGTACGGCCGGTGGTGAAAACTTCGATGATATGGGTGAAGATGTCAGTGACAGTGGTCCTGAGGTAGTCTGGTTGTTTTTATCTGCAATCTTTGGCGGGCTTTTCTATACATATTTCTCGACTAGGAGAAAGGAGATGTGGTAATATCTTTTTCGATGAATATCATTCAATTGAAAATATTTTTGGCTAATTTTGTAAATGTCTTGGGGAATTTACTGACCTATGCAATTTTTATTCGAGTAATCTTATCTTGGTTCGTGGTTGCTGGCGGAGGTCCTCCTGGTAAACTTACACAGATTATAAATAGCGCAACCGATCCTATTATGAATCTTGTTAAGAAATTGCCTCATAAAATTGGAATGATAGATTTGTCTCCACTGATCGCGTTGGTGGGAATTAGTTTACTTACCTCTCTTTTAGTTAAATTAATTGCAGGAATATGACCTTGAAAATTAAAAACACACTTACTGGGAAGAAAGATGAGTTCAAGCCCTTGAAGGCTGGGCATGTTTCTATGTATGTCTGCGGGCCTACTGTTTATGACGTTGCTCATTTGGGACATGGGAGGAGCGCAGTTTGTTTTGATGTGATTAGGAAGTATTTGATGTATAGCGATTACGATGTGAAATTTGTTTCTAATTATACGGATATTGATGACAAGATGATAAATAGGGCTCGTGAAGAAGGCGTGACGGTTCCTGAATTAGCTGAGAGAATCATCCCTGAGTACGATGAGGATTATTCTTCTTTGGGGGTTTTGGCCGCTGACGAGGCGCCTATGGCCACTTCTTACATTGATGAGATGGTCGAATTCGTAGGTCGGATGGAAAAAGCTGGAGTAACTTATGTAATTGAAGGAGATGGTGTTTATTTCGATGTTTCAAAGTCAGCTACTTATGGCAAATTGTCTGGTCAGAAATTAGAGGATCTAAAGGTTGGAGCTCGTGTTGCTGAGAATGAAGCCAAGAAAAATCCTTATGATTTTGTTGTTTGGAAATTTGCGAAAGAAGGCGAACCACATTGGCCTTCTCCTTGGGGAGATGGTCGTCCTGGTTGGCATTTGGAGTGCAGTGCGATGTCGTGGAAATTGCTTGGTGAGAAATTTGATATACATGGTGGAGGTGGGGATCTTACGTTCCCCCATCATGAATGCGAGATTGCGCAGAGCGAATCTGTTTTTGGAGAAGGATCATTTGCTCAATACTGGATGCACAACGGATTTATAACCGTGGATAAGGAAAAAATGAGTAAGAGTTTGGGGAATTTTGCTACTCTGAAAGATATTTTGTCGAAGTATTCGGGTTTTGTGGTGAGGTTGATGTTTTTGCAAACACATTACGCAAATCCTATTGAGTTTTCAGAAGATCTACTTGAACAGGCAAAAGCTGGGCTGGCTAGAATTCATGATTTTGTTAGGAATTTGAAGGTTTCTACTGGTGAATCTATGGATTTTGACTTGGAGCCATTCGTGGAGAAATTCGAGAAATCGATGGATAATGATTTCGATACCTCTGGGGGGTTGGCTGCTTTGTTTGATTTGATTAAATATGTTGGTTTCGATACTGATTATAAGAAAGAGCCTATATTGAAGGCTCTAGAGGCTATGGATCAGGTTTTTGGTGTGATTTTTGTTGAAGAAAACGGTTTGGATTCGGAAATTGAAAGCTTGATCAAGGATCGTGAAGATGCTCGCGGAGAAAAGGATTTTGGAAAAGCTGATCAGATTAGGAATGATTTACTTAAAAAGGGAATTGAACTAGAGGATACTTCTAATGGGACTGTTTGGAAGAGGCTTTAGCTCTTTGTTGTGTTACTCCGTTGATTGAATAGGCTGGCTCCCGAATAGTTCTCTTATCTCTTCTGTGGTTGTTTCAGTAGTACCATCCTCGTCTACTACATGATATGAACGGATTTTGCTTCTACGAATATCATTACCCCATGATGCGATTAACTGACCATGGAACCCCATGTCTTCCCTGATTGCTGCTTGGACTTTCCTCTTAACAAACTTGGTCACGTTTTCGGGATCCATTCCTTCTAACCCCAGTATCCTTACATCCATCCTTGGTGTTCTAGATGTATTTGCACGTACTTTCACGCCACCACTAATTTCATATTTTACAGATATGTCTCGTCCTAGCACTTTGGTTTCAAATTTTGGCATCTAAAATAAATGGTGAATACCTAGAGTGCCTCATATTACCATTTTTCGACTTTAAGTCAACCCTGTTGCTAGATGTACTTGTACAATTTCTTAATGTCCCCTGACCCCATCGCTACGATCACTCCATATTTCTTTCCATTCTTTTTTATCCATTTCGCTGTGTTTTTTACACCTGTAGAGTGGTGAACTTTCTTTTTGTGTTTCTTTATTTCGTCTATGAGTTCTTGGGTCTGGATTAGTTCCATCTGTTCCTTGGTATCTCTGTTGCGAAGGATGTCCGGGATGAGCACTTCATCTGCAGCCGAGAATGCTGACCCAAATTCCTCGAGGTAGTTTTTGACTCTTACGAACTGATGAGGTTGGAAAACGGCTAGGAGTTTTTTCTTTGGGAAGGTTTCTTTGATTGCTTGGAGTGTCACGTCTATTTCTAATGGGAGGTGAGCGTAATCGTCGTAGAAGTCGAATCCTTTTGACTTAATCTTCTTTAGCTCCATTCTACGCCAGCATCCCTTGAAGGCACCTATTCCAGTTTCTATTTTTCTGTTTGAAATCCCTAAGTGCTCCCCTATTGCGGCTACGAATGCCGCATTCCTTATGTTGAAGGCTCCTGGGACTTTGGGGTTTATTTTCAGAGATTTATCGTTGATTTTGAGAAGGTGGTTTTTTAGATAGAAGTGATTTTTCTTGCCTTTGAGTTTTTTGTTGCTTGTTATCTTCACAACTTTTGCCTTTGCTTGTTTGTCTATTCCTTTTGAGAATTCATCGTCTGCGTCTATCAATACAAGTCCTGCTTTTTTTACTTTCTTACAAGCTTTGCCGAATGATTTTACGTAATTTTCTTGGGTCTTGAAATAGTCGAGATGGTCGCTGTCTACGTTCAATACCGCAAGAGTTTCCATTTTGTAATTCAAGTAAGCGTCACGGAACTCGCATGCTTCTACTATCAATAAGTTAGACTTACCAACTCTGTAATTTTTGTTATTGAGCTCTTTCATTTTTGTACCGAGGATGACTGTTGGATCGAGCCCTGCTTTTATTGCAAGCAATACCAGCATACTAGTGGCGGTTGATTTGCCGTGAGTTCCTGTTATTGCTATTGTTCTGTAGTTTTTTGTTAATTCACCTACTGCCTCTGGGTAAGTGAGGGTTTTTACCTTTTGTTTCTTTGCTTTGAGTAATTCTGGGTTGTCTTCTTCGATTGCGTAAGAGTGGACAACTAGGTTTGTGCCTTGTGGTAAGTTCGTCGCTTTGTGGCCTATCTTTATCTTTATTCCCGCTTTTTTCATTTGGGTTATATGGTCCGAATCTTCCAAGTCTGATCCTGAGACTTTTTTACCCTGATCGTTGAAAATTTGCGCTAAAGTGCTAACGCCTATTCCTCCAATTCCTATTAAATGTACTTTCTTAACTTTATCGAATGTATTCATTTTGTTTTGTTATATTTGATTTGGTTCTTTGTCATTTTACATTTTTTATGTTAAAAATCTAGTTGTTAAAAATTATCTATGAGTACTCAATTTTCACATACTTCCGGCCTAACAAAATTCATTATAATAGTGGAATTCACGCTAGTTGCTTATTTGATATATTCGCTCACTAGGAACGTCTATAACAGTTATCTTGTTGATCGGTATATTGAAACTTTTGAGAAGGAAAACTCTATAATTGCTTTGGAAAATCAAAAGAAAACTTATGACTATCTGTACTTTACTTCCGAGGAATATATCGACAAGATTGCTAAACAAAATTTGGGACTTATAAATCCTGGTGAAGAAGTTATCATTATTTCCCCTGATAGTTTGACTTACGATACTGGTGAAAGTGAAAATCTTGGTATCGATTTATACGAAGATGAGGAGGCTGTGAAGATAGACACTAGGTCCAATCCCAAGAGTTGGTGGGATTTCTTTTTTGGGTAGAATTTTTGCCTCCGAGGCGGTTTCGAGATAGGTTTGACTTTTTCGTCAAATTTATTTACTATCCTCTCGCTTTCTTGAGAAGTTTATTCAAAATCATCGCGGGGTGGAGCAGAGGCAGCTCGCAAGGCTCATAACCTTGAGGTCGGCGGTTCGAATCCGCCCCCCGCAACCAAAGATTACACACTAAAATATACTCTATTCATGTCGGCGTGTTTTTCGTTTGTGTAGATGATATTTACGCCTTCTTTTTTTTGAAGAGATTTTGTTTTTGAATTATCTGTACTCGTACCAGGTCTTACGTACAGGTTGAATTGAAGATTTGGATTCCTTTTTATTGCTTCTTCGTAGCATTTCACTGCCCAGTCTCCGTAACTAGCATCTAGGAAATCTACTCTGTCGATATGGAACCCTGAGTTGGATAGATTTTTTAGAGCCATTCCTCCTGCGCTGTGACCTTTCACTGTTCTTTTCGTTACATTCACTCTTTTGCCGAATCTTTTACTAACAGAGTCTATTACTCCTGAATGAAGTACATTCATATCTTCATTGCTTTCTTCTCTATCCATCCAATTAAGGTCATAACCATTTCTGTATGCAATTGTCTTTTTTGGCCCTCTTTGGCCCGCGCTGATTGGATACGCTACTATTACGTTCCTACCTTTTATTTGGCTTATGGAGTTTGCTACTTGCTGCAATCTATTTCCGGCTACTGATTTTGTTCCAGCTCTTTTTTTGTAGCTGCTTGATGCGCCTTCTAGTTCGGGAAGTTTCCCGAACTCATGTCCGTCCGTACCGTGAAAATGATATATAACTTCAGTTTCTTTGCTTGGATCAAAGTTGTCCGAAACCATCAATACAACGTCTCTCCCTCCGTTTCCTCTCATTTTTTCTATCCAAGCAGGTGTTGAGACTTTCTCGACTTCTTCTTCGAGGCCTTGATCGTGTGGCGAGTCGATTCCTAGCGATTCCGAGTCGCTTTGTTCACCTAGTTCCTTGATTGCTGCTATTGTTTCTGGACCAACCTTTCCGTCAACTTTGAGATTTAGTTTCTTCTGGATGTTTTCGATCATCCTTGCATCTATCCCTAGTTTTCCAAGTCCTTGATTTATAGTTTTCCAATCTCCGGGATTGTACTCTTTTATATCTATAACCTCTTTAACATCTTTTTTTAGAAAATCACCAACTTCTGCTGAATGAGAACCTAGTTGGCTTTCTTTTTTTGGCGTAATTTCTTTTGATTTTTCTATGTTTTTCATCTGTTAATTATAACATATTTTTCGTGTTTTTTGTATGGTATAATCCGGGTTGCTATGCACAAACCTTGCCGGAAATGTTCTTGTGAGTTTGAGGTCACAGATGCTGACCTGGCTTTTTATAAAAAGATTTCGGTTCCTGAACCTACCTTTTGTCCGCAATGTAGGTTGATGAGAAGAATGCGTTTTCGAAACGAACATTCTTTGTATCGGCGTAAATGTGATTTGTGCAAGAAGGATATTATAGCTGCATACAAATCTGACGCAGTGCACCCTGTTTACTGTACGGATTGTTGGTGGAGCGATAAGTGGGATGGGTTGGATTTCGGTTTGGATGTGAAAGTTGATGAGCCATTTTTTCCGCAATTTAAGGCTTTGATGGATAGAGTGCCACGATTAAGTCTGGCCGTCGTGACATCGCGTGCGACGAACTGTGATTTTTGTAATTACGTGGATTTTGCGAAGAATTGTTATCTGTGTTATGGAAGCGTACAGGTCGAAGACTGTATGTATGGAAATCCTTACGAATCGAAGGACTGCGTGGATTGTTTTCTAGTTCGGGAGAGTGAGCTTGCTTATGAGTGTATTGACTGTGAGAAGATGTATAATTGCGATTTTTGTCAGTCTTGTAATGGTTGTACAGACTGTGTGTCTTGCTACGAGTGCCAGGGATGTAATGATTGTATTGGTTGTACGGGTTTGAAACGTCAGCAGCACTGCATTGCTAACAAGAAGTATTCAAAGGAAGAGTATCTGGAGAAGGTATTTGGTTTGAAGCTAAATACGGTCGAGGGATTGGCTCGTGCGAATGATTATTTGGGTAAGGAGAAACTTTCATTCCCCCATCGTTCTTCTCGTATCTTGAAATCTGAAGATTGTACTGGGAATTTTATAGTTAATAGTAAGAACTCTCATTATTGTTTTGATGTGAAGAAGCTTTGGGATTGCTCGTACTGTGCGCAAGTAATAGACGGGAAGGATTCATATGATGTTAATTATTGTGAGTATTTTGAGCTTTGCTATGAGCATATCGGGTTTGATGAAAATTATAACGTGAAGTTTTCTTTGATAAGTGGAAATTGTAAAGATTGTGATTACACTGATTTTTGTATGAATTGTAATGATTGTTTCGGATGCGTCTCGTTAAAGAAGCAAAAGAATTGTATTTTTAATAAGAAATACAGTGAAGAAGAGTATCGCGAGTTGATGGAACGGCTTCGTGAAGCAATGATTGAGCGTGGCGAATATGGAGAGTATTTCCCCGAGGAGATAAGTCCTTTTAAGTATGAGGAAAGTGTGGCTAATGATTATTTTCCGAAGGATTAACTTGATTCAGGGGGAGTTTTTGGTAGAATCTCTTTGTTGTTTGGCATGGCAGGATAGCTCAGTTGGTTAGAGCGCAGGACTCATAAGCCTGAGGTCGGCGGTTCAAATCCGCCTCCTGCTACCATTACAAATCTCTTAAGGGGGGGGGGTCTTGGATCAAGAT
>Ga0233431_1001312_pt1 | contig 43934 bp, 51 predicted proteins | sample SI_118_April2016_FD_179867 | JGI IMG/M metagenome (GOLD analysis project Ga0233431, IMG submission 179867) | Seawater microbial communities from Saanich Inlet, British Columbia, Canada - SI_118_April2016_200_MG | ecosystem: Environmental > Aquatic > Marine > Inlet | place: Canada: British... | reverse complement strand
GCATACACTAAAAAAGTATATCAATTCTTATTTGAATCCAATGAAAAAGACATAAAAAACAAGATAGAAGAATTCGATTGGCAGTCAATATATAAAAAAGATTTTGCAGTAAGGATATCAGGAAAAGATCAATTTAACTTAAAAGAAAAAACATTAGCATCACACATATGGAATAAACTAAAGAATCCCAAAGTTAACTTAAATAATCCAAAAACCCATATTGAATTCTTTATGATAAAAAAGAAAATATATGCAGCAAGACTTATCAAAGACCCGCACCATACATTTGAATCAAGAAAAGCTCACAAAAGACCAGAGCGCCATCCAACAGCACTAAACCCAAAACTCGCAAGAGCGATAATCAATCTTGCAGGAGCAAAGAAAAGTATCATGGATCCATTCTGCGGAGCAGGAGGCATACTGATAGAAGCAGGATTGATAGGACTAAAACCAATAGGTTATGACCTATACAAGATAATGGTAGAAAAATCAGAAAAAAACCTAAAACACTACAAGATCAAAAACTACAAATTAGTCAACCAGGATGCACTAAAGATAAAGAGCAAATATGATTATATCATAACTGACGTCCCATACGGCCTAAACAGTGCAATCTGGAAAAAAGTAGGAAAAGAAAATAAAAAAATACCATTAAAACAAGATGATAGAAAAAAGGGGATAAAAAACTTAGAAGGATTCTACCTAGAATTCCTAAAAAACCTAAAGAAAATTATGAAGATAAAAGCAGTGGTTATCTTCCCCAATTATGTTGATTACAAAAAACTAGTTAAAAAAGCCAATTTGAAGATAGAAAAAGAATTCTCCCAGTATATACATAAAAGTTTAACAAGGAAGATATTGGTTTTGAGTTAGTTTTATAAGTAGAAACTTGTTCTTCTACCTAAATAGGTGATAGGTACCTCAGACCTTATTCTGAGATTTTCATATGTCAAAACCAAGAACAAGAGACTACCATACATTAGAGAATTTTCCATTAGAAGCAGTAGCTAAATATGGTCCATGGAGTGTAGTCATCCAAGGAGAAGAAGGGATAATTTATAGATTTCAACCTCCCCTTGCAAATGGGGCAGATATTGGCAAATTTTGGTATACCAACTATCACTTCGTTTTAGATCATAAAGACAATACAGTTGTACGATTCCCAAAATTTTCCTTAGCCCCTTATCCAGAAATGTTCTTGCGTAATTTTCACCTATATAAAATAGCAAATTTACTTTTTCCAAATAATGTTATCGATGTTGTTGCTTCAGATGTACCTGCTTCCACCCCATTCTACTTCGATTGTTTGAATCCTCCAACAGACTCAGATGGAAAACCAACTTTTCCAGCTTTCTTCTCAAGAGAAGTAATTCCTGCTTCTCCAGACCATATAGAATCCCTAAGACCAGTGTACGAAAGGATATTCGGAGATAAAAGAAATCTATTTGATATAATAGAACAAGGAGGTTCTGAAGAAGAAATCGCAAGAGCATTAGAAACCCATAAACATAACATAGACGAATATGACGCTCGTATCAGAAAAGAACTAGGCCCTCAAATTCAAGACCTAAAAGGGACTTTAGCAAACAGTGGTCTTGGATTACAACACCCAGAAATCAACTATATAATGGATGAAAACGGAAACCTTGTTTTCATTGAAATCGATATTAGTTTTTGTTTAGATTATTTAGAATCTGCAATATATGGTCTCCCAGGTAAAATAGTAGAAGAAGCAGACCAACATCTCAATGAAGCTCTAAGATTAACAATTGAAGCAGGTAAAAAAGCACAAAGAGATCCGCAGTATATCTGGGATGTCAATACTCTTATTAAAGATACAGATGACTATCCACTTTCAGTGGAAGAACTTGAAGAAAGGCTAGAAACAAGAATAGACCAATTTTAGATATTATTTATATTGATTATGTTAATTATAAAAAACTAATTTAAAAATGTATATGAAATTACCCCAATAGCCCCATTATTTGTTCAACTGTTCTTTCTACATTAGAAGTATCATGTTTTATCCAGGTTATACCTGGAATTTGTTTGAATAATTTCAATTGAAGTACAGCTTCGTCATAGAATCTTTGTACAATCTCAGCCTTTACTACTTCTAGATCCATTGGTTCTTTAGAATCAACATATCTTGCTAAAGGAGTTATAATAACATCCTGCCAATGAAGACGCGTATTTCTATAACCCCTATCTAGATCACGCTTAACTTCATCAACAGCACCTTCTGCTATCATCTCATCTAATCTTCTTCCAATCTTGGCTTTTAAAGATACTTCACCCACATCATCACACCACTCTAAACCCACAACCGGACAATACATTGCATGTTGTCGGTTTCGGCCAATTTCTACCAATTCCCTAACATAACTAAAAGTACATCCCTCTACAATTGGGAGAACATCCCTTTGTAAAATAGATCTTATTACAGGATTTGCTTCAACAACATAATCTTGATCATCAGGCCAAGCATAATTATGAGGTAAAACTTGATAAAGATGTACAGGGATGCCTGTTTTTTGATGTAATTTTTGAGTGTCAGAAAATCCACTGGAGATAGGAAAACCATCAAATAGATAATAAACATCTGCATTTACAATCTCACCACCCGTTCTCCTAGCTACCTCAAACGCCACATCTGTTTTTCCCGTAGTTGTAGGACCAGCAATTACTAATGCAGTTTCATATAACATATAACCACCAAAGAACCTCTTTTACTAGAGAAAAACGCTTTTCTGCTTATAAATATATCTCATTTTAACAAAAGAAGTTTAACAAAATCAACGATGTTATTACCTTAATAAACCTAAACTTCAATGCTTCCTTTTCAACCGTTGCTCTTCTTCAACTATCGTCAATGTAGTAGATATAACTGCATCTGGACTTAAAGAAATGCTATCTATTCCAGATTGGACCAAGAATCTAGCAAATTCAAGGTATGTCGATGGAGTATCACCACAATATAATAATAAAGGGTGCTCGTGAACATACTCAGAAATCTAAATTAATGATTTCTGGTCGTTCACTCGCTTAAAGAAATACTGATTCAAAAGTTGTTTTGTATGCTGACAAGTTTACTGATTCAATAAAAGGAGCATTAAAAAAAACAGATAGAAAGCGAAATATTCAAAATAAATATAACAAAGAAAATAAGATAAAACCAAAGACAATTATAAAGCCAATAAGAGATAAAGAAGTTGACATAAAAGACACAAAACATATTCCAAAAAAGGACATCCCAAATCTTTTAATCGAAATTGACACAGATATGAGGGAAGCAGCAGATAAGCTTGACTTTGAAAGGGCAATTCATTTAAAAGAAAAAATGAGGAAGTTGAGTGAAAGGATTAATAGTTAATTCTGATTAAAAGAATTCTTAGTTTATTTATGAGGGTTTGGGTAGGAAAGTCATGATTATTGGTTTTTCTAATAAAAGAATCAGATACTAAGTACTTTCCTTAAGTTTATCCTCAATTTTTTCTAGAACATCCAAATAATCTTTGAAGCTCTTAATTAATTTCCTAACATCATGTATTAAACCAATAAAAAAATCTGATAATCTGGCGCTCATACTATGAATACGATCAATATTCGGGCTACACCGATCAAGTAACCTTCTAGATCTTTCAACATTTTCAAAAACACCCCTCCCTTTAGAGGCCTTAATATCATGAGCCATCTCATTTAATACAGCATCTATTTGATCAAGAAAAGAAAATTGACGTTCTGCTTGTTCTTTACTAAGCCCCCTAAAAGTTGACACAGATCCTCCAGCTCCATCCCTAAAAGAATCATACATTTCCCCCTTATAATGCCTAATTGCAACAAAAAGTATATGTGAGTGTACCTGACAAAACTGCCTCAAACGATAGAAAGCATTATGGATATTTTTATAGTCTCCACTATCAATAGCAGCAGAAATTCTATCTCTTAACTTTATAAGGTGATTAGAGTTGGAATGTAACCCAAACATAACTAGAATACAATTTTATTTATTTATAAAGTTTCCTATAATATTAAATATATCTAAATATTTTTCAATGCTTCCTTTTCAACCGTTGCTCTTCTTCAACTATCGTCAATGTAGTAGATATAACTGCATCTGGACTTAAAGAAATGCTATCTATTCCAGATTGAACTAAAAATCTAGCAAATTCAGGATATGTCGATGGAGCGTCGCCACACAATCCAATCTTCCTCTTATTCGCCTTTGCTTTTTGTATCACAGTTGCAACTAATGCCTTTACAGCATCATTCCGTTCATCATAAACATGAGAAACAAGTTCAGAATCCCGGTCTAACCCTAAAGTTAACTGAGTCAAATCATTAGTACCTATAGAAAAACCATCAAAGATCTTGCTAAACTCATCTGCTAAGATAACATTAGAAGGGATCTCACACATTACATATACTTGTAACTTATTTCTCCCCCTTTTAAGACCATTTTTCGACATCTCTGCCAACACTTTCTTGCCCTCTTCAACAGTTCTGCAAAAAGGTATCATCAGCTTAACATTTGTTAATCCCATCTCATCCCTGACTTTTTTCATAGCCTTGCATTCAAGAGCAAAAGCATCTTTGTAGTCAGAATAATACCTGGAAGCGCCTCGCCACCCTATCATAGGATTATGCTCCAATGGCTCAAAATTATGCCCGCCAATCAAATTAGCATATTCATTAGACTTAAAATCACTCATCCTAACAATCACATCTTTAGGATAAAAAGCAGCACCTATCATTGCAACACCATAAGCAAGCTTATCGATAAAAAACTTAGTCTTATCTCTATACCCTGCAGTCAATTTCTGGATCTCACACCTAACTTTCTTATCCTTGATACTGTTAAAATAAATCAAAGCTTTAGGATGTATCTTAATATACTCATTGATGATAAACTCTTCTCTAGCCAGACCAACACCATCATTAGGTACAAAAGAAAACTCAAAAGCCTGTTCAGGATTTCCAACATTCATCATAACTTTTGTATGGGGTCTCTTAAAATCCTTGATATTATGCCTATTAATCTTAAAAGGGACTAATCCATCATAGACAAACCCCTCTTCACCCTCAGCACAACTAACTGTGATATTTTGGTTACTCTTGACTTTATCAGTAACATCATTCGTCCCCACAATACATGGAATTCCCAATTCACGAGAAACAATCGCAGCATGACAAGTTCTCCCACCTTTATTAGTAACAATCCCGCCAGCAATCTTCATTATAGGTTCCCAATCCGGATCAGTCATCTCAGTAACTAAAATTTCACCTGCCTTAAACTTACTAATATCATTAACATCTTTTATTATATGTGCTCTTCCTTGACCAATCTTAGAACCTACACTCCGACCAATAGACAAAACCTTGCCCTTCTTGCCCATAACATATTTTTCAATGACATTTTGGTCTTTTTGGCTTTGGACCGTCTCAGGTCTTGCCTGGACAATAAACAACTTCCCTGTCTTGCCATCTTTAGCCCATTCCATATCCATTGGTTTTTTGTAATGGTCTTCTATGATGCATGCCCACTTAGCAAGCACTAAAACCTCATCATCTTCTAAAACAAACTTATTCCTTTCTTCTTTAGAAACACTGACATTTTTGGTTGATATCTTGCTACCGCCAGTAGAATATATCATCCTCATAGATTTATTGCCTATAACTTTGCTGATTATAGGCTTATAGCCTTTCTTCAAAGTAGGCTTAAAAACATAATATTCATCAGGATTAACAGCACCCTGTACAATATTCTCCCCTAATCCATATATTGAATTGATCAGAACAGCATTCCTAAAACCACTCTCTGTATCGATAGAAAACATAACTCCGCTGGCAGCTAGGTCGCTCCTGACCATCTTCTGGACACCAATCGATAAAGCAATATTAAAATGATCAAAACCTTTATCAGCCCTGTAATGTATTGCTCTATTAGTAAACAAAGAAGCAAAACATTTCTTACAAGAATCAACCAACGCATGCTCCCCCCTAATATTAAGATAAGTTTCTTGTTGACCTGCAAAAGACGCATCCGGAAGATCTTCAGCTGTCGCAGAACTTCTGACAGCAACATCTGTATTCTTCCCATACTTTCTGCACAATTCCCTATAAGCATCAATTATAGCTGCCCTCAAAGGTGGAGGAAACTCAGCTTTCAACAATAATTGTCTGGCCTCATGCCCAACTTCAGCAAGAGACTTGACACTTTTAAGATTTAATTTACCTAATACTTTCTTTAAATCATCCATTATCCTTTCTTCTTTTATAAAATATCGATAAGCATAAGCAGTAATTGAAAAACCATTTGGAACATTAACTCCTTTCTTAGTTAAATTCCTATACATCTCACCCAAAGAAGCATTCTTCCCACCAACTAAAGGAACATCATCAATACCAGTCTCATTAAACCAAAGAATATACTTACTATCCCTATCCAAAAATACCACCTCTTTTTAATACAATTATCAATCTAATTGTATATAAACTTTATGTTTTGAAAAAACATTGTGCTATCCTACATTGAGTTTACACCTAAGTAAACATGTGCAGGTGTCTCATAATCTAAAGATTGATGTAACCTTTCAAAGTTATAATATTGTACCCAACTTATACAATCAGTTACCTTATCATAATTCATTCGAGGAAACTCCATCTTATATGATCCAAACCATCGTTCTATCTTACCATTGCTTTGAGGATAGCCTGGACGGATAAATATATGTTTAATTTGGTATTTTTCTTCAACTATTATTAATTCTTGATTTACTTTTTTATTACATATATCTTTGAAATGTGATCCGTTGTCGCTGACTATTTCTTTAGGAGCACCATGTTTATCTATTGCTTTTTGTAAACCAAATACAGAATTTTCTGCATTTGCTGAATCAAACAATCCAGCAAATACAATAAATCTGCTTTTATCATCTATAATGGCAAATAATTGTTTTTTAGTAATAGGATCTATAGACCAATCAATATGCCATTGATCATTTATGTTCTTTGCTTCATATCTAATGTATTTTGGTTTCTTTCTCTTGCCCATCTTTTTATAAGTAAGTCCTTCATATTGAAAGACTTGATTTATCTTGTTATGACTTACAGAAAATCCTTTCTTTTTAAAATATTTTTCTAAAGAACACGCTCCCAATCCTCTTTTTTTCCTCATCTCAAGGATATTAGCATAAAAACTAGGATTCAGGGGAATCCTTAAAATGCCAGGTTTATGATCCTCTAGTCCTTTTAACCCAGATTGAGTATACTGTTTTTTTATCCTAAATATTGTTGTTTTACTAACATTGAACATATCTGCAATATTAGTTTTTTTCATTCCACTTTTTATGTATTTAAGAATTCTAAAGCGAATCCTATAATCTAGTTTATTGTTTTTGTTTATATACATGTATTGCATTGTAGTAAACCTCTTTTAATTTTTTACTACATGCTTACAAAAACGTAAACCTAATTCGGGATAGTATAGTTTTGAAAAAACATAACGGTTTAGAAAACCCCAGAGGGATTCTCAAAATCTTTGATTTTGATAACAAAGATTATGATCAAAAGGAAAAAATAATAATATGGATGAATAGTGAGTGAAGAGGGAAAAACCATACACAGTATGGTTTTTTCCTTTTCGAATAGGATAAAATCAAAGATTTTATCCGTCTATGAATCCTATGTTATTATTATTTTTTCCGCCAATAGATACAAATATGACTAATACAATTAATTCGCTTTAACATAATTCAGATAAAGTATGAATTATACCTCAAAAAAAACATTAGAGAATTATTAAATGAATAAAATCTACAACATCAAAATATCTCTTTCAAAACATTCCTAAAAGAAAATCTTTTCTTGACCAACAACCGATTCAATCTTCTCTCAATCAAAGCATTATTCTCAAACGCTTGTTCATCCCTCTTAAAAGCAGCAGTATGATGGTAGCTCCTGCTTTTATTTCTAGTAAACTTATGTTTCTTATGCAGCATCTCATGATACATCACATAATCCAAGAGCTCATAATCATCTCTCAAGACTTCGCTTATACTGATTGTATCAGAACCATATTCATAAGAACCAAGCTTTGACAAAGAATGATTTCCCCAAACAAGATTAGTCATATCCAAAAGACCATTAAAATACTTAGCATTAACTCTAACAAAAGAAGCCTCTAAAATAGGATCACTCTTGTCCTTAGGAGCGACAAGATGCAATTTCTTCATAAAAATATCATATAACTCCATGCTTTGTGTCTTCTTGCACTTTGGCCTTAACCTATTCTTAAGTATCTTCAACAACAACTCCTGAACTAACCCAGCTTGTATCTCATCACTAACTCCTTTCCATTTCTTAGAAAGCCCAAACTCGATATCTTTTCCCCTTAATTTAACATTAGCCCTATACGACTTAAATTTACCAGAATACTTGATAGAATAATTATAAGGAAAATCAGAATACAACCCATCAATAGCTTGTTTTAACATAGAATAAGGGTTATTACCTGATTAATAAATATTTCTAGAACAATTACTTAATCTCATACCTTAATATAGCAGCAATCTTCCCAATCTCTTTAAGCTGAACCCCTTCTCTTGTCTCAGTAGATATCAGATTTACCTTTGATCCCATTGATTTAGCAGCTTCTTCAAATTCTTCTATCTTATCATCATCCAACTCCTCAGATAATAACAATGATTCAACAATACCATTCTTAAGATTCTGCATAACCTCGGATTCACCATAACTTGCCATGCCTGGCTTTTTAGCTAAAAGATCAAAAAACTTGCCCATAATGTTCTTTTCTTCCATAATCCCTTCTTTAGCTAAAACATCTTCAGATTTATCTACCAATTCTTGTAATCCAAAATCTCCAGTATAACTCAAGTCTTTTATTGCTATAATCTTCTTCCTAACCTCATTTGTTATATAACCACCTTCAACAAAATCATATTTTGTAGGTCCTGGCCCGCCAACAATGATGCCTTTTAGATTCTTATTTCCAAGAAATTGTTCTTTAACATATTCTGCAACTTTCTTATAATGATCCTTTGCAGCACCCTCCCTTGCACGAGCAAAACGTTGAGAAGATTGACCCCCAGCCTTAAACTTTCCAGGAACCTCTGAATGTGTCTTTTTCAGATGAACAATACTTTTACCTTTTAGATAAGCTATATTTGCATCCCTCCTATCTAGAACAATTAACCCATATAGTTCTTTAGCATCAAGCATATCCTCTAATAGATTTAAAACAAAAGTCTTATCACACCGATATATCCTCGTATTCAAAGGAACTGGTGGCTCAATACTCCATACCTTAAAATCCTGCTTCCCTTCCTGTGCAGCAGTATTACCGGCAAAAGCAGCTAGACCATTAGGAGGTGTTTTCTTAAACAGACGAAGATGCTGAATCATCTTCTCCAATGCATCTATCACATTCTTTCTCGTAGTAGCATCCTTTATATTAGTAGCAGTCCCGCTCTCTTGAGATAAATGCTGTATTATCTTAACAATATCATAATCTTTAGGGATATAAACAGAAACAAGCTCAGTATGTCTACCCCTATGAGTACCTAACTCTTTGATAAACTTCTTCAAATTGTGTTTTTGTTGTTCTGTTAATGACATAATACTCTAGAGTATATAGTACCTTTATAAAATTTTTTAAAAACTAAGGTTTTTAAAACAGTTTAGAATTCTTAGGAAATCAAGAACATACCCACACTCTTCTTCGACAGCTATAGGCTAATGAAAAAGAGAATTCTAAAATTTGCCTATACTCAAAAATTCCGTTAAGTTTATAAAGCGTCCATATTTTCTAAACTCCATAAAGGGGCTATAGTGTAGCTTGGCTATCATTTATGGTTTGGGACCATAGGACCCCGGTTCAAAATCCCAAATATGATAATATTGGGGCTGAAAGTCCGGGTAGCCCCATTTTAATTTAATAATTTTATCAACGAGGAAATAAAAATGGCAGAAATAGAAAAATATGGCTCTGTAAAAAGATTTGGAGCAAGATACGGAAGAAAACTAAAAGAAAGATTCGGCAAGATAGAGAAAGAACAAAGAAAAAAGCACAAATGCCCTTATTGTTCAGCTATAAAAGTAAAAAGAATGGCATTAGGTATATGGAAATGCAGTAAGTGTGATTCAAAATTCACAGGAAGAGCCTATTCTATAGCTCACAAGAAATTTAAAGAGATAAAACAATTAAAAGAAGAAATCAAAAAAGAGGTAGCTTAAAATGGTTGAATACAGATGTTTTGATTGCAACAAAAAAGTATCTCAAGATTATTTAAGAAAAAAAGTAAGATGCCCTTACTGTGGAAGTAAAATGCTGTTCAAACCAAGAACAACCACAACAAAAGTAAAGGCAAGATAAAATGGCTGAAATATCCAAAGAAACAGAACAAAAGATATCTCAACTACAGTTATATGAACAAGGTCTTCAAAGTATTCTAGCACAAAAACAACAATTCCAATCACAATCAGTTGAAATAGATTCTGCATTAAAAGAACTGGAATTGACTGACCAGGCATATAAAATAGTAGGAAACATAATAGTAGCATCTAAAAAAGAAGTTCTAAAAAAAGACCTTGAGTCAAAAAAAGAAACAACAAATCTAAGAGTAAAAACACTTGAAAAACAAGAAGATCAAATAAGAGATAAAGCAAAGAAAATACAAGAAGAAGTCTCAAAGAATATAGAAAAATAAACAAAATGAGTTCTGATGAATTATCTGATGAAGCAATTGAGAGTCTACAAGAATTAGAAGAAGACCCAAATATGCCTAAAAATGTTAAGATCAAGATTCAAAATATAATCAATATATTAAAAGAAGATACAGAAAGTGCGATAAAAGTAAATAAAGCATTGAATGAACTTGATGAAATGTCTTCTGATCCAAATTTAGATCCCCATATAAGAACCCAAATATGGAATATAGTATCAATATTAGAAAAATCAGATTAAATTAATTCTTTCTCTTTTTGCTTATATTCTGCCTCATTAATTCTGCCAGTTATATGCTGAATCTGCAATTCTTTTAAAGGACTATCAATATCATTTATGCTAATGAATATAGAACTCTCAATAGACCCAGTTTCAGGTTCATCTGCTATCTTATCAACATAAGATTTACCCCAATTCATAGTTATAGTCCCTATGACTAAAGCAAAAACAACCAAAAGCATTGTAGCTATTAAAGGTGATAACGCTTTCTTATCCACGAACATACTTCTCCTGATCATTTTAAGCTTTCCTTCTGTAATAATAATGCATAAATAAACAAGGTTATTATGATCATCTCAAGCAAGGGAAATAATAGATTATATCTAGGAATTACATTAGCCATAGTTAACACAGTTACAATCTCCTCAACAACAAATACAAGCAATGCAGCAAATACCAATTTCCATGGTTTGATAAAAGTCTTTTTATATGGTGTCCTGAATAGATGTATAAATAGCAGAACTGCGGCTACTACCAAAGCCAGATTATAATAAGGGGCTACTATTCCTAAGCAATAAGCAAATGTCTCTACCATATTATCTACCTTTATGTAAATTTATTTGAATAACTAAAGCGACAATCACCAGAACTAAGATGATTGTTGGATTAATATGAGTTAGATACGGACTCTCAAATATATTAAACGCCCTCAAAGCGCCAAGAATCTCTTGTATCGCAAAAAAAACCACAAAAGGGATTAGATATAACCACGCTTTAAGTTCCTTCTTCTGCCTGGAAAGCTTAATCAGGCTAATTGCCATTACACCAGCAACAAGAGATAAGACCAAGTTTCCTATTTTTAATATTCCTTCTAGATATTCTACCAATTTGGTGCCTCTTTTATAATCTTATTCTAAGATAACTAATATAAAAACCTTTTGATTTATCAAAATAGTTTAGAAATTAGAAATTTGTAAAATGTTTTGTTTTATTAATTTGAGTGTGTTGTCACGAAACTAGTTCGCTTTCACTTAAAAGCAAAAAATAACATGGATGAAAACTGCCTGAAGAGGGAAAATCCATACAAAGTATGGATTTTTCCTTTTGGCATAGGGCATTTGCGGAGCAAATGACTGTGTTTGAATCCTACGTTGTTATTTTTTGCATATGCCCCATAGCATATAACGTATGCGAACTAAAAACAGGTAGCACAATTCAAGAGCATCATTATTAAAAAGGTTTATAAATCTAATATTGTTGTTAGTAGATATGGCAGGTAAAGAAGGCGTAAAGAAAGGCAGAAAGAAAGAAGTCCAACAAACAGAAAGAAAAAAGCTTAGTTCTGGTGAGAAGATTCAAGAGTTAGAAAAAGATATAGGCAAGACCAAATATAACAAAAGAACACAGCACGCAATTGGATTGATGAAAGCAAAATTAGCTGTGATGAAAGAAAGAGCGATACAAAGATCATCAACAGGAAAAGGAAAAGGAGACGATAGGTTTGCTGTAAGAAAAACAGGCGATGGAACTGCTGTTTTATTAGGATTCCCTTCTGTAGGTAAATCAACATTGCTAAATAAGATCACAAACGCAAAATCCGACATAGGCGCTTACTCATTTACAACATTAAAAGCCGTCCCAGGTCTTATGGAATATAAATTTGCAAAGATCCAGATAATAGACGTTCCAGGGATTGTAACTGGTGCCGCTTCAGGAAGGGGCAGGGGGAAAGAAGTCATGGGCATGTTAAGAAATGCTGATTTGATATTGGTTCTTGTAGATGCACTATATCCTGAACATTACAATGCAATATTAAGCGAAATCTATGAAACAGGAATAAGGGTAAACCAAGAAAAACCAGATGTAAAAATTACAAAAAAAGAAAGAGGGGGCATAAGCGTAGCAGAAACAGTAAGCCTTACTAAAATAGAACAGAAAACAATAATAGATATCTGCAGAGAGATGAGGATAAACAATGCAGAAATCATGATAAGAAGTGACATAGACGCAGACCAATTAATTGATGTCATAAAAGGAGACAAAGTTTACACAAAATCACTGACAATACTCACTAAGATGGATTTGATAGATAAAAAAGAACTAAACAGGATAAAAAAAGATATCAAACCAGAAATCATTGTTTCTGCTGCAAAAAACATAGGCATGGATGAACTAAAAGACGCAATCTACAATAAGATGGAGTTCATAAGGATATTTCTAAAAGAAGCAAACAAGAAAGCAGACATGGAAGAACCATTGATCATGTTCAAAGGCTGCACTATAAGGGATGTCTGTTCAAAACTCCACAAAGATTTTATCGATAAGTTCAGGTTCGCAAAGGTTTGGGGAAAATCAGCCAAGTTCGATGGTCAAAAATTCATCAAACTAGACAAAAAACTTACAGATCAGGATATATTAGAGATAAGGATAAGATAAAAGAAAGATTTATCAATACCAACAACTATTTTTACATATTTGAATGAAAAAGGGCGTATTATTATGGATTATTTTGATTCTTATTTGTACTAGTTTGAATTCTATAGCAATCGATGAACATGGACATGAAGGGGGAGATTTGATTGGGGGAGAAGGTAATACTCCTATTGATGGACCAGATGACCCAGGAGGAGCTGACGATGATGATCCATCTGATGAAACTGACGATTCAGGTGATGATTATCCTGGGGGGGGTATTTCTGTATATGATTATCATAAAGAAATTTGTGAATTTCCAGATATAGATGAAGGTGCTTTAAAGAATGATAATTCAGATTCTTTTCCTGAGACCAGAGTTAGAGCATATTCTTGGGATCTTCCAGAAATGATAGGTTCGTTGGTTAGAAGAGAATATATAAGAATTGATACAGGCGACGGAGTTCCAACTTCAATGGGAAGAAGATTTTATTATGCTTCTTCTCAATATGTTAAGTTTACTGATTACCCATCTAATAAATTATGCCCTTGGACTTGTGATGAGAGCAAAGGATTTATTGTCAATGATGTAAACAATCCAACTGATTGTATTAACATCTGTCCAGAAGATACAGATGGAGATGGTCTTGTCCCTGGAGATAGTAATGGCAATCCAATCTCGATTAATGGCAATTACCCTTGTGGAGATGAATGTGACCCAAATGAAGATGTTTTAAATGATCCAAAAGTTTGTTGGAGTTTTCCTTTACAAAAATTAAAATGCAGGCACATTATAAGCATAAGCCAGGGAGTTCCAATTGATTATACTGATTATGAAACCAAAGCTTCATTTAGCCCTGCTTGTAATCTTGCAGGTGATACTATACTTGAAGTTATAAATACAGATTCTTATGTTGATGTTGAAAGAACAATGGATAATTATAATAATAAGATTGTTGGCAAAATGGTTGATGGATCTGAAATAAAACTTAAAAATGCAATTGATTGTTCTGATTCTAAATATTTAGTCTGCGCAGAATGTTCAGGTGGTGCTGTTGAGGGTTGTGAGAAAAAAGAAGTTGAATGTGTTGATAAAGATGGGGATGGTTATGCTAAAGAAAGCGAATGGGGAGGATGTAATAAATGTGGATGGAATAAAAATGAACCTTGTAAAGGTGGGGATGACTGTGATGATTATGATCCAAATATATATCCCGGAGCAGGGGGAGATTATGATTGTTCTTGTTATGTTGAATGTTATGAGGGTGGTATTGATTTAGGTTGTATTGATTCTGCCCATCCAAATGAGGAATTTTTAGATTATTGTTTGGATGATGTCACTAGGGTGGCCTTTGTTTGCCAAGATGATTTGTGTACTCCAACTTATGAACCTTGTGAGGGAGATAATCTATGTTTTGATAGTAGTGTTGAGGGATATAGGTTCATTGCAGAGGCAGGTCGTAATTTTGCTGAGTGTGGTAGGTGTGATGAGGAGCTTTCTGAATTTGTAGATTATAACGGACAGTGGGGTTATGAATGTAGTATTACAAACCCTCAGGATTATGTAAAAGTAAAGTGTGATGCCTGGGGTGATCGTTTTGTTTTTGGTTCTGATTCTTGTCCCCCCGGTACGTATTGTTATGTAGGTGGTGAGACAAATTCAGATGGGACCATTTTAGAATGTGTTAATCCATTTGATACCTTTAATGAGAAATGTTATGAGGGTGGTATTGATTTAGGTTGTATTGATGAGGGTGATTGTTATGACTCTTGCCCAATGGACCTTTCAGAAAAAGGTTTTCTTAATTGCAATTACAAATGTATTGAAAATGAATGTGTAGCTGTAGCAAAAAAAACTTCAACTTTCACCTACCCCCAATCAACCCTAAACATAAAACCAGGCTATAACATGTTTTCAACAAATACCGGAACAACAATCGAAGACTTATGGGATGACTGCGGCGTTATACAAGCATGGGAATATACCAACAACAATTGGAACGAAATTACAACTTTCGAATCAGGAAAAGGCTACTACATCTACGCAGTCGCCGAATGTGATTACACAATCCCAGAAATGACAGCAGAAGTTGAAACATACCCTGGCTGGAACCTAATCTACCTACCAACAGGAAATGTTAAAGAACTATTGCCAAACTCAGTCATAGCTTGGAATTGGGATGGAAATACATACAAACAAGCAAAAGATTTATCAAAGCCAACAACAATATTTACCTATTTAACTTAAAGATGAAAAAAATAGCACTATTATCAATAATAATCATTCTTTGTGCTAGTCTTGCAGTTAGTCAAGACATGGTCCCTATTGATTATGGTGGATCAGATTCAGATCATGGACGTTTAGTTGAAGGAGAAGGCAATACACCAATTGATGGACCAGATGACCCTGGAGGAAACAGTGATACTAGTAGTTCTAGTGGAAGTACTTCCTCAGGAAGTGAAACAGGAAGTACCGACCATGGATTTTACGACCCACTAGGCTATACAATACAAAAAGCCACTGCTAAATGTTTTAAGACTGGAAAAGGATACCATTATGATAAATATAACGCTTGGCCACCAAAATCTCCAATTGGTGATTATAAAGCTCCAATCACTGCTTATCTTACAAAAAATGGCAATGATTTTTTTGTAGGTTATGATTCAGGATTATATGATGAAGAAACTGGAATTTATTCTTATCCTGAATTTGAATGGAAATATGTAAACTACAATGATTTTATTGGAACACCTACATATAACACCCAACAAGGAATTTATAATGAGGGGCTTGTTTCTCGCAATGAAAATAAAGGTTACGAATGTATTTGGACCTGTGATGAAGGAGAGGATTATGTTGTTGATAATATTGAAGATCCAAAAGAATGTATAAAAAAAGAAGAAAACGATTGTTTAGATGAAGACGGCGATTATTATGTCAGAGGTTCAGATTACCTAAGTTGTGGAAATGTTTGTGGTCCAGACATTAACAGATACAATCAAAATGAACCTTGCAAAGGTGGAGATGATTGTGATGATTACCAATATGATGATAGAATCATTTGTTGGACCGAACCAAATCTTGAAGAAAAGAATTGGGTAATTGAAACATATAGGGTTTCAACAGAAGATTTTCAGTCTTACATGGAGGCAGCAGATGAAGACGGGCTTTGTAAAAAAGCAGTCCATAACTTGATTAATCAAAGAGGAGATTTTAGTAAGATTAAGTATGTTGAGGGTAACCAAGGTAATGGTTATTATAGTTCTGTAACATGTACATTTCCAGAAGATACTGTAAATGTCTTGGATGGAGAGGTTCTTGCGAGAAACAATTATAATTATGGTTTACTTTATGATTATATTGATTGCGAAGATAACAAATTCTCTGTTTGTGCAAAATGTTCTGGTAGTGCTGTTGATGGTTGTGAAATATCACCTTGTAAAGATAAAGACTATGATGATTATGATACATGCGACCCTGATGAAGAAGGCGATACTGATGGTAAGCTAGCAGATTGTAATGATGACCAAAGCAATGATCCTGAAAATTGCCCTACAAAAAAAGAAGGTTGCACAAAAAGAAATATAGATTGCGCTATATGCACAAATCCGGATAGTCCTTTCTTCAAAGTTGAAAGTATTGATGTGGAATTAGATCCAGATTATATTACTGAAACTCAGACAAGAAGAAAATTTACTCCAAGTTTTCCAATAACTGTCTTTGATAATATCAATGTTAAAGTTAATATAAATAACTTCCCTAATTGCAATGCTTTGTCGGGAAAATTAGAATTTAGTGGAATAATGCAAGGTTATACTGATGACGGCTATGAAGAAGAGATAAATAATTGGGTGTTTGAGTTTGAAAATGCTGATCTAGCGAACTACAAAGATTATTACATTAAGAAATTACAAGGGTGGGATTACAGCTCTGGAAATATTGGAGAGCCAACTGAATCAGGAATAACATCATCCCCTGATAAGGTTGACACTTTTTCTACACTTGATTACTTTAAGATTCTCTTAGAAGAGCCATATCCCAGAGAAAGCAGAGATTATCCTATTGAATCTTGTATGTTTTTAGTTGCTGGAGATCCTGCAAATAGCCCTATAGAGATTGTGACAATGGGGGCTCAAAGTTTAAAAAAAGACCATATTTCTCATTGGGCTGTTGAAAGGGCCGAATCTAATATGGATTATATGAATGGTGTTGATCCTTTTAAGACAGATTATGATTATTTTACTCATTCAGTAGATTTAAAGAGTATAGGTGATGACGAGTTAGACTCTCCAATCAAATCAGGAGCAGACATTCCTGAAGAATCTTCTTGCTCAGGAGCAAGAATATATAATTTTTATAAAAGTAAATCATCAAATGTAAAAACCCCTGAACAAATTGAGGCTGCTTTCACAACTATTGGTTCTAGATTTATTGTTTATGATGAAGACATGATTTCAAATAAAATAAATGATATGAATTGGTTATTTGATTTTGGTTTTAGTTTTGTTCATGAATTAGGTCATGCTTTAGGTTATTTAGATGATCAATACCCTCAAGCCCCAGTTGATGATAATCTTAGGACAAACTGTTTTTATTCTTTAGATCTTGATTTTCTCCCTTATGGGTTCCCCCATTATGGGTGTTCTCAAGGATATGGAATTACCCCAACAGATGATGGATTTATGTGGGGTGGACTAGCCCATACAGCTAAGTTCGGTGATTGGGAAGCTGCTTTTTTATTAAATGAAATACATTTTAATGCCCCCCCGCCAAATCATGATTTATATACCATCAGATCATATGCAGATTACAGTTATAATTCTCTTGATACAATTCATGCTTATACAACAGATGCATATATAGATTGCATTACAGGTTCAGATTGTCAATTGAAAGAAAAATGTGAAAGAAAGCCCAACGCCTGGAATAATTGGTGTGTTCCAGCTGATGTTGAATGCACAACTGAATTAGATTGTCCTAATCCAAAGAATATTGGAAAAAATCCTGATTGGAAAAAGAATTGTAGACGAAATATATATTTTCCAGAAGATAATAGATGTGAATATGGTGTGTGTTTTGTATCTCTCCTTGAATCTAGAGGTTGTACTGACTTTCCTAGTAATGAGCACAAATCAAAATGTATAGATGCAGGGGATAGTGGTGTTGTAAAAATAACTAACTTAAAGGATAACAATGAAATTGTTAAAGAAAGGGATTTTTGGTTCGCTTGGTATGCTTTCCATCCAGAAACTTTAGTTTATGAAAATTAAAATGGCAATAAAAATAATATTATACAAATGGGCAGGAAAATTAGGACCCTTTAAAATTAAAACAAATTGTGAAGATTGTAATTTGACTAAAAGTATTATAGATGATATGATGCAAAAAGAATTTAAAGGAAAAAATGTTAGTTTTGAAATAAAACCCTGGTTAGATAATTTCTTTTATTGTTTGTTTAGATTTACATGGCACGCACCAATTATAATGATTAATGGAAAGAAATTTCATCAATTTAGTCATAAAAATCCATTATTTGATAGAAAAGAATTAGAAAAGGAGGTTTTAAGAAAATGAAAAAAATATTATTTATTTTTTTAATATTGTTTATTTTGGGTTGTCAACAAACACAACTTGAAAAAGAAACAAAAACAGTAGAAAAAGTTGCAATAGAAGAAAAGATAGAAAAAGAAGCAGGTGCATTAAGGGTAGTGGTTGAAGAGAAAGGAGAATTCCCTATAAACCAAGTAGAACTATCAAAACATAGTACAGATAAAGATTGTTGGATTGCCTACGCTGGTAATGTATATGATATTACCGAATATCTTCCTAAACATAAAAGCAGCCTAGTTAATTTCTGTGGAACCAGTAGTGATTTTGAAAATGCTTTCATTAAAAAACATGGGTCTTTCAAAGTAGAAAAACTACTACAAGAAGGGGAATTTAAAGGAGAGTTTGAGTAAAATGGCAGCATTCGAAATAATGTTCATAGCAGGAATAACAAATATAATTTTTTTATTATTAGTTTTGTTTTCGTGTAGATGTATTGGAATGTGGAGACTAACAACCAAACTAATGAATTCAAAAAAATACCAGAAATTTTACAAATTCCATTGTTTATACTGGTATGGATTTATGATCTCTGTTTTAATCCACACAACCATTGCTTTTTATCTATTTGGTTGGCCTTTTTAAAAAATGAAACAAGAAAAAATAGCCAAAATAATAAAAATTCTTTCAAAAAAGTATAATTCTACTAGTGAAACAACACTAAATAGAATGAGATCTAATCCAGAAGCTTTTAAAATTTTAATTTCTTGTTTATTATCGTTAAGAGCTCGTGATGAAAACACAGAAAAAGTATCTAAAGATCTTTTCAAAGTTGCAGATACACCTAAAGAAATAATAAAATTATCAACAAAAAAATTAGAAAAATTAATATTTTCTTCAGGACACTATCATAAAAAAGCCCAAACACTAAAACATGTTTCAAAAGAAATTCTAAAGAGATTCAATGGGAAGGTTCCTAAAACAAGAGAAGAACTAATGAGCATTAAAGGGATTGGACCAAAAACAGCTAACATTGTTTTAGCTTTTGCTTTCAACCAATGTGTTATTCCTGTTGACACTCATTGTCATAGGATTCCAAATAGATTAGGCTGGGTTAAAACTAAAACAGCTGAAAAAACAGAATTAAAATTAATGAAAGTTTTACCAAAAAAATATTGGAATGAATTTAATGCTGTTTTTGTTCAATTTGGAAGGGATATTTGCCAACCCATCTCCCCTTGGTGTAGTAAATGTCCAATTAATGAGTTATGTCCAAAAATTAATGTTACCAGAAGAAGATAATCAAAACGCACAATCTTTACAATTAGTACCTTCGCATTCTTTATTTTTTATTTTCCACTTCAAAGCCCATTTTTTCATATCTTTTATAATTTTTATAAAATCTTTCCCACTTTCAGTAAGAAAATAGTCACATCTAATAGGAAAAGAACTAGTATCTATTTTTTTTATTATCATTTTTTCTTTTACTAATTCTTTTAATCGTGCAGAAAGAATTTTTGGAGTTATTCCATCTAATCCTTTTTTAATTTCAGAATATCTTTTTGTTTTAGAATCTCCTTTATATAATTCTAATAAAATAAGCAAAGTCCATCTTTTTCCAATAAAGTCCGCTGTTTTGTAAATAGTACAATCGTCATCCATAGTATATTTTAAGAAACCATTACCTATATAAATAAGTATCGTTTTACTACTTAGTATACGAAAGATACCAAGGTGAAAAATGAAAAGAAAAATAATAAAAATTAATGAAGACAAATGTAATGGGTGTGGATTGTGTGTTCCTAATTGTAAAGAAGGTGCACTACAAATTATTGATAATAAAGCTAGATTAATCTCAGATCTATTTTGTGATGGTTTAGGTGCTTGTATAGGTCATTGTCCAGAAGGTGCAATCAAAATAGAAGAAAGAGAAGCAGAACCCTATGATGAAAAGAAAACAATGTTAGAAAACATAATACCTGCAGGAGAAAACACAATAAAAGCTCATTTAGAACATTTAAAAGAACATAATCAAAAAGATTTAGTTAAAGAAGCCGAAGAAGTTTTAAAAGAAAAAGGAATAGAAATTCCTAATTTGGAGGAAAATAAAATGGAAAGTTCAGAATGTGGTTGCCCTGGGGCAGCTATTAGAGAAGTAAATAAAGAAGAAAATGATGTAAACAGCACAGAGCAAAGTTCTGCCCTAAGACAGTGGCCTGTTCAATTGAATTTATTACCGCCACAAGCGCCTTTCTTTGATAACTCACACCTATTGGTTGCTGCAGATTGCGTACCATTTGCAAATGCTAATTTTCATTCAAAACTATTAAACGGAAAATCAGTAGTTATTGGATGTCCAAAATTAGATGATGTTGAAGCATACAAAGAAAAGTTAACAGAAATATTTAAACAAAACACCATAAAAAGTGTTACAGTTGCAATAATGGAAGTTCCGTGTTGTTTTGGATTATATTCAACTGTTGAAGAAGCAATAAAAGATTCAGGTAAAGAAATCCCCTTAATCAAAGAAACAATAGGTGTTAATGGTGATATAAAATGAGTGAAGAAAAAGGATTTTATAAAGATTTGAATAGCTTAATGCAATTTCCTAAAGAAGGTGTTTTTAGTACTGTTCTTGCAAAAGGAGATGATTATAATAACACTTTAATGTGTTTAGCTGCTGGAACAGATATTGATACACACACTTCAACAAAAAAAGGAGTTGTCCAAGTATTAAAAGGGAACGGTACTTTCAAATTATTTGACAAAGATATAGAAATGAAACCTGGAATTTTTATCTTCATGCCAAAAGATGCACCACATTCTTTAAAAGCAGAAGAAGACCTCGCAATACTATTAATATTAACTAAATAGGTTTATATATTACCTTTTTAAATAATTAATATTATGAAAACATTAAAACAAAAATTAACATTACTGTTTGGCTCAATTTCAACATTATTAGGTGGAATTGGTACAATTATTGCCGAATTTGGTTTATGTGTATGTGCTTGGGCACCAATTTTATCCCTATTAGGTACACTATCTATAGTTATGGGTTTTTTATCTAAAAATAAAATTTATTTTTTTATTATAGGTATTATCCTTTTATTAATAAGTTTACTTCTTCATAAAAGAAAGAAACATTGTAAAGTACATAGAAAGATTTAAAAATCAAGTTTGAAGTTTATAGAATATGAAAGCATTAGGTTTATTTTCAGGTGGATTAGATAGTGCATTAGCAATCAAACTAATCCAAGATCAAGGTATTGAAGTGGTTGCGCTTAATTTTGTTAGTTCTTTTTGTACATGTATAGGCGAAGGTTGTTCTATAGCAAATATGGGTAAAAAACTGGGTGTTAAAGTTAAATTAATGAGTAAAGGTCAAGATTACTTAAAAATTGTTAAGCACCCCAAACATGGTTATGGTAAAAATATCAATCCTTGTATTGACTGTAAGATCTATATAATGAAAAAAGCAAAAAAATACGCAAAAGAGATTGGTGCTAAATTCATTTTTACAGGAGAAGTATTAGGTCAAAGACCTATGTCTCAACATTATAAAACTTTAATGTTAATAGAAAAAGAAGCAGGATTAAAAGGAAAATTAGTTAGGCCTTTGTGTGCTGGCCTATTACCTGAAACAGAAGCAGAAAAAAAAGGATGGATAGACAGAAAAAAACTACTTCAATTTCAAGGTAGAAGAAGAACACCTCAAATAGATTTAGCAAAAAAATATAAAATAGATGGTTTTATGTGCGGTGGTTCAGGTTGTAAATTAACAGATAAAGAATATACAAAAAAATTAAAAGATCTTTTTAAACATAAAAAACGAATTAAAGTAAAAGATATCACTCTTTTAAAATTTGGAAGGCATTTTAGAATAGGTGAAAATGAGATAATTGTAGGGAAAAATAAATTTGATAATGAAAAAATCCTAAGTTTAAAAAATAAATCAGATCTGATATTTGAAGTAAAAGAATTTGTAGGACCTACAACAATACTAAAAGGAAAACCTTCTAAAAAAGTGATTGAAATTGCGGCTTCTTTAACAGCAAGATATTCGGATGCGGACAAAGATAAAGTCTTAGTTAAATATGGAAAAGAAAAACTTAATAAAGAACTAAAAGTAAGTAAGATTAAAGATCAAGAAATAGAAGAAATAAGAATAAAATAAAATGGATAATAAAAAACTAGGAATAATCTTAATTATAATCTGTCTTCTTTTTGGGGGACTAGTATTTATGTTCAATGAACAAATGAATGAACAAACAGAAGCAGGATGTGATTGTGAAGCAATGCAAGAAGGGGGATTTTGTTCAATGGATGAACATGTTCATTGGCAAACTTATGCAGGAATAATAATAATTAGTGCAATAGCTGCACTTGGTTTTTATCTTATGTTTTTTGATAAATCACAAAAAGAAATATTATCTACTTTAGAAAATCAAAAAAAGATACAAGTAGAAGATGAAAAATTTGATATTTTATTAAAAGGATTAAATGAAGATGAAAAAAAGATTTTGAAAGCAGTTAAAGAACAAGACGGAATTACTCAACAAACATTACGATTAAGAACAGATCTTCATAAATCTAAATTAAGTATTGTTTTAGATGGCCTAGAAAAAAAAGAATTAATAAAAAGAATTGAAAAAGGCAAAACAAAACAAGTATTTCTTAGAATAAATATATGAATATGTTAAAAATAACACCGTATTTAGGAATCTTAGTAATATTTATTTCAATTGCAGGATTATGGTATCCTAAACTAGGTTATTTTGTACCGATCATATTCTTAACTTTAATGATAATCAGTCCATTTAAAGGCAGATGGTTTTGTGGAAACTTATGCCCTCGAGGGAGTTTTAATGATTTTTGGTTAGGAAAAATTACATTAAACAAAAAAATACCTAAATTTTTTGGAAGAATTTGGTTAAGAATTATAATTTTTATTTTATTATTTTCTTTTATGATAACTAGATTAATTTTTACAAAGGGTCTAATAAATAAAATAGGAATGGTTTTTATTATAATGTGTATCATAACCACTTCAATTGCGATTCTATTTGGAATTTTTATAAGTCCGAGAGCATGGTGTACATTTTGTCCGATGGGAAGTATACAAAGATTGTTTGGAAAAAATAAATATCAATTAAAATTCAATAAAAAAAGATGTAATAAATGTGGTTTGTGTAATTCGATTTGTCCAATGCAATTAAAAGTAAACGAGATATCTAATAAACCAGATTGTATTAAATGTGGTAGGTGTATTGATATCTGTCCAAAAAAAGCTTTGAAATTTTAATAAAAAACGCGATATAAACGGTAATAAACAGCAATTCAAAGGTTTCAGCCATTCTAACTACTTCAGTTTCAGCACTAAACTATATATCAAAAAGCGATTTTATAGTCTCATTGGAGGAGATATTATGGAAAAGATAAAATTGAATGTAGAAGGTATGCACTGCTCAAGTTGTGAAATGTTAGTTAATGATGCTTTAGAAGAAATAGGGGTTAAGAGTAAAGCAGATTCAAAATCAGGAATTGTTGAAGTCGAATTTGACGAATCAAAAACAAATAAAATTGATATAATAAATATAATAAAAAAAGAAGGTTATAAGGTAAAAAAATGATTGAAAAAATAAAAGCAAAAGGCATGCACTGTGGAAGTTGTGAAACAATAATAGAAAAAACAGTTAATAGAATTAAAGGTATAATTGATGTCAAAGCAGATTACCCTACAGAAATAGTAAATGTTAAATTTAATGAACACGAAATTGATATTGATACAATAATTGATGTTATTGAAGAAAAAGGATATGAATGTTCTTTGATTAAACAAGAAGTTGTTACTTCTGAAAAAGATCCTGATTGTTTTTATATTGATAAAAAAGTAATAGGAATTGGTACAGGAATAATAGGAATTCTAATTGTAGGATATTTTTTATTTGGATTTGTTGAAAACATTGCACTCCCAGAAATAAGTGCAAACATGGGTTATGGATTATTATTTCTAGTTGGATTGCTAACTGGATTTCATTGTATAAGTATGTGTGGAGGATTTGTTGTAGGTTATACTGCTAAAGACGCTCAAAAAGGGCAAAAATCATATAAATCACATTTTATGTATGGTGCAGGAAAAACAATTTCTTACACAATTATTGGGGCTGCTTTCGGATTACTAGGATCTATAATTGCCTTTACTCCAATGATGAGGGGTGTTGCAGGAATAGTTGCAGGAACTTTTTTAATAATTTTTGGAATAAACATGCTAAATATATTTCCTTGGTTAAGAAGAATAAGAATCAAAACACCACGATTTATTAGTAAATTCGTAGGAAAAGAATCTGAGAAACATAGTAACCCTCTAACAATTGGGTTATTAAATGGTTTAATGCTTGCGTGCGGACCTTTACAAGCAATATATATTATGGCAGCAGGCACAGGAAGCATGTTTGAAGGTGCTAAGATATTATTTGTATTTGCATTAGGAACCTTACCAGTAATGTTGGGTTTCGGTTTTTTAGCCACATTTTTATCAGCTAAAGCAACTCATAAAATTTTAAAAGCCTCTGGAGCAATTGTAATCATATTAGGATTAATAATGGTTAATAGGGGATTAGCTTTAACAGGGACTGGTTTTGATACCAATTCTCTATTTGCTTCTGTTTCAGCAAAGGATGATCAAATAAATGGAGATTCAATAGTAGAAATGCAAGAAGGTTATCAAATCATAAGAATGGAAGTTAATAGATATGGATGGGAACCTGATAAATTTGTTCTAAAAAAAGATGTTCCTGTTAAATGGATTATTAATGGTAAAGAAATCAATGGATGCAATAATGCAATTCAAGTTCCAAAATTAGGATTAAATTTTGATATAAAAAGAGGCGAACAAACCATTGAATTCACACCCAATAAAGAAGGAGTTATTTCATGGAGTTGTTGGATGGGAATGATTCCAGGAACATTTATTGTAAAAGATAATATTGATTTATCAAACACAAAAGAAGTTCAAAAAGAGTTAAATGCTGTAGAAGTTCCTAAAGGGGGTTCTTGTGGTGGTGGTTCAGGGGGGGGTTGTGGTTGTGGAGGATAAAAATATGATGGAATGCTTATTAGAAAAAGAAATTGCACATTACGGAAGTGATTTATTTTGCAAAACTTGTGGAATGAATATAGAATTAAAAAATAAATTTATAAATAAAGGAAATAAAAAGATTATATATTGTTGCGAGAGGTGCGCTAAATAATGAAAAAAACCCAAATACAAATAACCGGCATGCATTGTGCTAGCTGTTCTACTTTAATTAACAAAACACTAAATAAAACAGAGGGAGTTCTAAAATCAAATGTTAATTTAACAACAGAAAAAGCAACAGTAGAATTCGACGATAAAAAAGTAGATATAGATAAGTTAATCACAACAATAAAAAATAAAGGATATGGTGCAAAAGAAGCCATTGATACTAACTATGAAAAAGAATCTAAAAAACATGAAGAAGAAATAAAAAAGATTAAACATAGTTTTCTAATCAGTTTAATTTTTACTATTCCAGTATTTATATTAGGCATGTTTTTCATGAAAAATCCCCTCCCATTCCAAGATATTATCATGTGGATTCTAGCAACACCTATTCAATTTGTTATTGCATTGCCAATGTATAAAAGTGCATTTACAGCTTTAAAAGGTAAAAGTGCTAATATGGATACATTAATTGTAATGGGTACTTCTGCTGCTTATTTTTACAGTGTCTATGTTATTTTATCTGGAAAAGGCCATGTTTATTTTGAAGCTAGCGCAGTATTAATAACAATTGTAATTTTTGGAAGATTATTAGAAGCAAAAGCAAAAGGGAAAACATCAGAAGCAATAAAAAGATTAATAGGATTAAGACCTAAAACAGCTATAATTCTAAAAAATGGAAAAGAAATCAAAGTAAATGTAGATGATGTTAAAGTAAATGACATAATTATTGTAAAACCAGGTGAAAAAATACCTGTAGATGGTATTGTTACAGAAGGATATACTTCCATTGATGAAAGTATGGTTACTGGTGAAAGTATTCCAATTGAAAAGAAAAAAAATGATATAGTTATTGGAGCAACAATAAATAAACATGGTACATTTAAATTCAAAGCAACAAAAATAGGAACTAATACAACTTTAGCACAAATAATCAAACTTGTTGAAGATGCTCAAGGAAGTAAAGCTCCAATTCAAAGATTTGCAGATGCAGTATCTGCTTATTTTGTTCCTAGCATACTTATAATAGCATTAATAACGTTTCTTTCGTGGTATTTTATATTTAATTCTGAATTTAGGTTTGCTTTAGTAGCAAGCGTTGCAGTTCTTGTAATAGCTTGTCCTTGTGCATTAGGATTAGCAACACCTACTGCTATAATGGTGGGTACTGGAAAAGGAGCTAAAAAAGGAATTTTGATCAAAGGAGGAGAAGCATTAGAAACAACACATAAAGTTAAATCTATTATTTTAGATAAAACAGGTACAATAACAATTGGAAAACCAGAAGTTACAGATATAATTCCAATAAATACTACCAAAGATCAATTATTATTAATTGCAGCAAGTATTGAAAAAGGAAGTGAGCATCCTTTGGCAGAAGCAATTGTTAAAAAAGGAGAAAAACTAAAATTAAAAAAAGTAACTTCTTTCAAAGCAATCCCTGGGTATGGTATTACTGCTAATATTAATAAGAAAAAATATTATTTTGGAAATGATAAATTAATGAAAAAAAATAAAATAAGTATTTATCAATTTGTAAAAACCATAAATAAATTAGAAGAAGAAGGAAAAACAGTTATGATGCTTTCTGAAAATAAAAAGTTAATAGGTTTCATTGCTGTTGCAGACACAATAAAAGCTTCTTCTCAATCAGCAGTAAAAGCATTACAAAAAATGAAAATAAGAGTATTTATGATAACTGGAGATAATGCAAGAACTGCCAAATCAATTGCAAAACAAGCAAGTATCAATAATGTATTTGCAGAAGTTCTTCCAGAAGACAAAGCAAAGTATGTAAAAAAATTACAAAAAAAAGGAAAAGTTGCAATGGTAGGAGATGGAATTAATGATGCCCCGGCCCTAGCTCAAGCAGATATTGGAATTGCAATGGGTTCTGGAACCGATGTAGCAATGGAAACAGGAGATATTGTTTTAATGAAAGACGATTTAATGGATGTTGTTAAAGCAATAAAACTAAGTAAGATGACAATGAGAAAAATAAAACAAAATATGTTTTGGGCATTGTTCTATAATTCACTAGGTGTTCCAATTGCAGCAGGATTATTATATCCTTTAACAGGATGGTTACTTAGTCCAATGATAGCTGGTAGTGCAATGGCATTAAGTTCTGTTTCAGTTGTATCTAATTCGTTATTATTAAAATTGAGAAGATTGTGAGGTCTAAAAATGAAAAAAAATAAAATAATAATTTTAGGGATATTAGTAATCATCTCTTTTTTAATAATTGGTTGTAAAAAAGATAATATAACTGGTAATACTATTGTGGATACTAGTGATGCTGTAACAATATCTTTAGCAAGTTTATCTAACACTGTTGATTTTTATGAATATGATGACAATGGAGTTAAAATAAGTTATTTCGTTGTTTTAGGTTCAGATGGAAAAGCAAGAACCGCTTTTGATGCATGTGATGTTTGTGGAGGCTATAAAGGATATAGACAACAAGGAAACGACATTGTTTGCAATAATTGTGGAAAAGTTTTTAGAATAGATGGATTAGGTTCAAAAAACAAAGGATATGGGTGTTGGCCTAGTTTCTTACCTCATGAAATAGAAGGAGATAACTTAATTATTCAAATATCAGATATAAAACAAGGAAGAAATAGGTTTGTTTAATATCTTTTTAGAAACCCTATGATATTTATATAAGTAAAGGTTATATTATTAAAATAAAGGAGGAATTAAAAAATGCATGAAGAACATAAAGAAGAAGAACACAAAGAAGATCATGGTGAACATAATCATCATTCTGAAGAACACAAAGAAAAAAAATCAGATACAATAGAATTAAACAAAGAAACGGTCTGGAAAGTAGTTTCAGGCTTATTAGGAATCTTACTGATCTTATCAATATTTACAGGAGGATTTGGAATTGATTTTACACCAAATAATAAACAAGCTCAACCTTCAGTAGAAATTAAAGATGCGCAACCAAGAGCACCTTCTGGAGCAAACCCTTCGGTAGATATGGTAGCTTTAATTGAAGATGATACTATTAAAGGAGATAAAAACGCACCAGTAACAATTGTGGAATGGAGTGATTTTGAATGTCCTTTTTGTACAAGATTTTATAATGACGCATATAAACAAATTGATAAAGAATATATTCAAACAGGAAAAGTTAAATTAGTATATAGAGATTTTCCATTAGGATTCCATCAAAATGCACAAAAAGCAGCAGAAGCAGCAGAGTGTGCAGGTGAACAAGGAAAATTCTGGGAAATGCATGATAAACTATTCGAAGAAGGTGTTAGTGGAGGAGTTAATTCATTCAAACAATTTGCAAAAAGCATTGGTTTAAGTGAATCAAAATTTGATAAATGTCTAGATTCAGGAGAAATGGCTTCAGAAGTTTCAAAAGATATGCAAGATGGACAAGCAGCAGGAATAAGAGGTACCCCTGGATTTATTATCAATGGACAACTAGTATCAGGAGCACAACCTTTTGAAAACTTCAAAAAAGTAATTGAAGCAGAGCTAGCAAAATGAAATTTTATTTTTTATTTTTATTAATTCTTTTAATAACATTAGTTGGATGTTCTTCAAAACAAGGAGAATATGATTCTTTTGCACAATGTCTAACAGAAAAAGGCGTTAAAATGTATGGAACAGAGTGGTGTAGTCATTGTAAAAACCAAAAAGAAACCTTTGGAGATTCATTTCAATATATAGATTATGTTGATTGTGATATAAATAAAGATGAATGTTCAAAAGCAAGAATAGAGGGTTATCCTACATGGAATATAGATGGAATCAATTATCCTGGAGAACAGCAGTTATATAAACTAGCCTCATTAACAGGATGTAGTATGGAACCAGAATCAACGGTTTGTGATATTGAAAACAAAGAAGATTGTTAAAAATGGAGATGATAAAATGCCAAATGCAGTTATAGATGGATCAATAATAGAAGATATTGAAGTAAAAAGAGTTTTAGTAAAAGAAATAACAGATGCACTTGAAAAAGCTTACAAATTTCCAAGACAAGCATATGTTGTTACAATTAAAGAGAATAAAAAAGAGAACGTGGGTGTTGGTGGAGAATTAGTTATTGATAAATTTAAATAAAAAAACTAATCTTTTACAACTTTTAATTCAAGATTTACTGTAGCTATTGGAAGAAGTGCACTAAGTGAACTTTCATAAGTCCCTTCTCCAAAAAGATTATAAGGAAGTCTACACATTTCACCCATTTTAAAAGTCACACCTTTGTTTTGAAGATCAAATGGAAAATGTCTTCCAAAAAGAGAATAATATTGATATTTTTGACCTTCTTGAGTTTCTGGAATAAAATGATTAAACGCATCTAATCCTAAATAATGGTGATGCATAACATCGCCATATGCATTTCTACCACTAAAATGGGGATATTGTATGTCTACTTGCGCATTAGGGGTTGCTACTCTATGAACTTCACTTAAAAGCCAAGCAATGTCCTGCACATGTTCTACTACATCAAGCAAATATACATTATCAAAAACATTGGATTTGAAAGGTAAATGTGTCCTACTTTTAATTTCATGAACTATATCTACCCCTTTAAGACCTGGATTCATATCTAATCCAATACATCCTGGTTTTTTATCATTTCCACATCCAACATCTAATCCAACCATATTAATCAGAGTCCCGAATCTATTTATATAGTTATTAATAAGTTTAAATAAACACAAAACTTAAATAAACCAAAATTCAAAATTAAGTATATGAAAATAGCTTTTTTTGGAGTAAAAGACTGGGAAAAAGATTATTTAAAAGGAAAATTAAAAAAACATAATCTAAAGTTTTTTGAAGAATCCATAAATGACATAGATATTAAAAAAATAAAAGATATTGAAGTTATTTCTGTTTTTATTTATTCAGATGTAAATAAGAAAATATTAGATAATTTATCAAAATTAAAATCAATAACAACAAGATCAACTGGTTTTGATCATATAGACATTAAGGAATGTAAAAAAAGAAAAATAAGAGTATGCAATGTTCCATATTATGGGGAGAACACAGTAGCAGAACACACCTTTGGTTTAATATTAGCATTATCAAGAAACATACATAAATCATATGTAAGAACACTAAGAGATGATTTTTCTATAGAAGGATTAACAGGTTTTGATCTTAAAGACAAAACAATAGGTATCATTGGAGGAGGTCATATTGGAATGCATGTTGCAAGAATGGCAAATGGTTTTGAAATGAATGTTTTGGTCTTTGACCTACATAGAGATTCAAAAAAAGAAAAAAAACTAGGATTCAAATATGAAAATTTAAATAATATTTTAAAAAAATCAGATATTATTTCATTACATGTTCCTTATAACAAACACACTCATCATTTAATTGATAAAAAGAAGATAAAACTTCTAAAAAAAGACGCAATTATAATAAATACTTCAAGAGGAGGTATTATTGATACAAATGCTTTATTATCTGCACTAGAAAAAGAGGAATTAGGAGGGGCAGGATTAGATGTTATAGAAGGAGAAGAGCTAATAAGAGAAGAAAAACAATTATTACATGAAACCAAAAATATAGATAAATGGAAAACAATTTTCAGAGATCATAAAATATTCAGAATGGATAATGTTGTCTTCACACCCCATAATGCATTTAATAGTAAAGAAGCCTTAATCAGAATCCTAGACACAACCATTTGCAATATAGAATCTTTTTGCGCTAAAAAATGTGTTAATTCAATAAATTTCTAAAAAGTCAACATAAAATCATTTCTTAAAAAATATTTCCCCTACTCTAATTGAAGAAGTAATTAATGAGACTCTAATCTTTAAAAATACTACTATTATTGGACAATATTTAATAATAATATAGATTAAATAACAATAATACTTTTATACTTTCATAAACCATTTTATTTTTTAGTATGACTACTAAAAAACCCGATTCTCAAGAACAACCTTTTGATAAAGTAGCTGCAGATATTGAAAGTATTTTAGCAAAGGGACATCCAGTAGGAACTGATGTTCATTTTGATGAAGTTGTTTTGCAAGGAGAAAAAGCAATGCGTGCTTTTTATGTAGTAAAACAACGTTTAAATGGAGATTATACACTAGTCCATGTTAGAGAAGATACAACTTACGAAGAAGGCGTTGATTTCTGGTTAGAGTCTCAAGAAGTTCTTTATGGCCAGTATAGGGCAACATTTGGTTTTGGAGAGGATTATATTCTAGAAACATATAGGGGAAACTCTTTATTAGAAAGTTATGGAATTGGCTCTGCAAGATATATTCATTATGATACATGGGATATAGATAATCCTGGAGGGGTTATGGAAACTGATCAAGGAACAATGCAAATTATGATTCCTTATGATGAAAGGATAAATAAAATCATGATAAATCATAATGAAGAAAGAACCAACTTAGATATTAATCCAAATTTACTAATATGTGAAAAAAAATGTAAGAGTGAAGGAAAAAATGTTGATTTAAGTTATGAAGAATGTTGTTTTGGGTTAATACCTTCTATAGAAAAAGGCAACTTTGTCTGTATAACAGATGAACTGATTCAACTAACAGATGATACCCTAGCAGAGAAAAATATACAACTTGAATACCAACAATCAACCATCAACATAAAACCAGGCTATAACATGTTCTCAGCAGAAACAGGAACAACTATTGAAGACCTATGGGGCAATTGCGGCGTTATCCAAGCATGGGAATATACCAACAACGATTGGAAAGAAATCACAACTTTCGAATCTGGCAAAGGCTACTACATCTACGCAGTCTCTGAATGTGAATACACAATCCCCGATATGACTGCAGAAGTGGAAATATACAATGGCTGGAACTTAGTTTACCTACCAACAGGAAATGTCAAAGAACTGTTACCTGATTCAATCATATCATGGAATTGGAATGGAAATGCATATAATCGAGCGGAAGATTTATTAATGCCAACAACTGTTTTTACATATTTGAATTAAAGATGAAAAAAATAGCAACAAACAAGCAAAAGATTTATTAATGTCAACACCAATATTGGTATATTTGGATTAAGAATGAAAAAAAAGACATCAAAACACAATAATGCAAGCAGAGATTATGTATTATTAGTTGTGATCATCATAGGTTTATCTTTGTTTTTCTTACTTGCTAATCGATTTTCAACTACTGGTAAAAGTTTTATGCCACCACTACCATCAGTATCTCAATCATGGATAGAAGAAAAAACAGCTGAATGGAACGCAAGACCTGACTCATGGACCATTACAAATATTGAACAAGCATCAGAAGGTTTTAGTCAATCTGAAGATATATCAGCTAACGAAGATGGAACCCCATATATTAAATGTAGTCATCAAGGTAACATGCAGGTAACTTGCAAGGTTATTTCATCTTCATATACCCCAAACGATAGAGTTGAACTTTATTGGAGATATTATGATTCATCTAGTTATACATTAAAGGATTATTGTAGAAGAAAGAATGGTGGTAATTGCAATGAAGCAGATTTACATGAAGGAGTCTATTATAATCCAACTAACCCAATCCATATTATAGAATTTACTGCTGATTATGAAAATCTTGCAAGTATTGGTGTATGGTCTAAAGGTTGGAAAAAAACAGGTGAAGACTGGATTGAAACTGAATGGTCTGAAGAAGAAAGAATAAATGTTCAGGATTTAGATAATTCCAATAATATAATTCCATCAATTACATGTGACCATATAGGAAACAACAATGTTCATTGTTCTGTTGCATCCCCAACTTATACTTCAACAGATGGAGTTGAACTTTATTGGAGATATTATAATCCATCAGGAAGTACATTGATCAATTATTGTGGAAAATGGCTTGGTGGTGATTGTACTATAGATGCAAATTCCCAAAGTTATGACAGTATATATTATAATCCTACTGATTCAGTTCGTACAATAGATTTTACTGCAAATTATGATAACCTTGCAAGTATTAGTGTATGGACGCGAGGTTGGAAGAATAATAACGGAAATCTAGAAGAAACAGGATGGTCTGAAGAAGAAAGGATTGACATCCATACTAGTACCCAATCAAGAACCATCAATAGGATTCCATTGATTGACTGTGATTACCTAGGAAACAACAATGTTCATTGTTCTGTCTCATCTAATTCTTACACTTCAAAAGATGGAGTTGAACTTTATTGGAGATACTATAATTTATCAGAAGGCGTATTGATTAATTATTGTGGAAAATGGCTTGGTGGTGATTGTACCATAAATGCAAATTCCCAAAACTACAATAGTATCTATTATAATCCTACTGACTCAGTTCGTACAATAGATTTTACTGCAAATTATGATAATCTTGCAAGTATTGGTGTATGGACACGAGGTTGGAAGAATAATAACGGAAATCTAGAAGAAACAGGATGGTCTGAAGAAGAAAGAATTCATCTAAAGGATTTGTTTATCAATTAATAAGATAATAATCTTTAGATTTTAAAAATAATCATTACAATTATATTAAGAGTTATGATGCAAAAAAGAGGGCAAATTACCATATTTATGATTATAGGCATAATTATCATTGTTTTAGTTGGTTCTTTATTGTATTTAAGATCAATTTTAGATACCACTGGTGTCGAAGTAGAGGGTATGTCCAAAACCGAAAAATTATTCGCACCAATAAAAAACTACATAACTTTATGTCTAAAAGAAGTAGGCGATAGTGCCTTAAGAAAAGTAGGTATTAGTGGGGGCTATACTTATATCCCCAACAATGTATTTAAGATAGAAAACACTAGTTATTGGTATAATAATGGGGATGTACACCCACCATTATCGATGATTGAAAACAGAATAGATGAATATATCAATTTTAATCTAACTAAATGTACTAATTTTGAAGTATTTAATTCAGAAGGATTTGATATAGAATACAAACAACCTTATGCAAACACGACCATAGCAGAAAATAATATTTTTATTCAAGTAGATTATCCGATAATTGCAAAAAAGAGAGGAGCTAAAAAAGAATTTTCTAGTTTTAATATGGATTATAATATTAAGTTTAAGGGATATTATGATGTTGCTAAAAATATCACTAAAAAAATGGGGCAGCCAGGTTTTGATAGAGTAGTCCCTTTGCAGTTCAATGGAATAAATGTAACATATAAAAATATTAATGATAATCTGATAGTTACCTTAAATAAGACTGATTCTGATTATATATTTAAGTTTGCAGGTAAATTTGGAGGTAATCCTGCACCACCAGGACCAAACCCACCACCACCCAATAATGCACCCCCTTAAAACCATAACCACTATATCTAAAGCAATGCCCTTTTTAAATGATAAATTATTTAAATAAACCACCATTTGACAATATAATAAACAATCAATGTTATTTTTGCCCAAAAAAAGCAAAGCTTTTCTAAGGGTATTTCAAAACTGGAGGTTTTAAAATGGCTAAAAAAACACAAGAACAAACACAAACAGTAAGTGAAGAAGAACAGATTGGATTTCATAAAGGCTCTTTATCAACATTAGCTAAAGAAAGAGAAGAATTGATGAGAATGCTCCAGATAGTTGAACAATTGATGCAAATGCATATCAAAGGATTGAAAGAACTTGGAGTTGATCTTGAAGCTGCTGCTAAAGAAGCTCAGAAAGAAGCACCAAAAAAAGCAAAAGCCAAGAAAAAGCCGATTGAAGATATGTTGAGATAATTATCTATTTCTTTTATTTATTATTTTATTAACTTTAATTATATTTATTTATTGTTTTTAATTATATTTTGTTTTATTCATTATTAATTTTTTACTGATTATTGTTTATTTATTGTTTTTAATTATGTTTTATTTTATTCATTATTGGATTTTTACTGATTATTGTTTATTTCTAGTTTATTTATTGTTTTTAATTATATTTTGTTTTATTCATTATTGGATTTTTACTGATTATTGTTTATTTCTAGTTTATTTATTGTTTTTAATTATATTTAGTTTTATTTTATTCATTATTGGTTTTTTAGTAATTATGATTTATTTTTAGTTTATTTATTGTTTTTAATTATGTTTTATTTTATTCATTATTGGATTTTTACTGATTATTGTTTATTTCTAGTTTATTTATTGTTTTTAATTATATTTTGTTTTATTCATTATTGGATTTTTACTGATTATTGTTTATTTCTAGTTTATTTATTGTTTTTAATTATATTTAGTTTTATTTTATTCATTATTGGTTTTTTAGTAATTATGATTTATTTTTAGTTTATTTATTGTTTTTAATTTTATTTATTATTTTATTAACTTTAATTATATTTATTTATTGTTTTATTATTCATTATTGGTTTTTTACTGATTATTGTTTATTTATAGAGATATCATTTATTATAACACACAATCTTCAAAAAAATAAAGAATAAATTTATATATCTAACCAAAATAACAAATACAATGAAATACGATGTATTTGGTATAGGCTCAGCATTGATGGATTTCTTGATAGAAGTAGAGAACAACGAACTGTTAGAACTTAATCTAAACAAAGGGCAATTTCATCTGATAGACGAAGAAAGATCAAAAAGTCTCCTAAAAAAGATAGAAAAATACAAGGTAAAGACTGCTCCTGGCGGCTCTTCAGCAAACACATTATATGGAGCATCATTATTAGGCAGCAAGGTTATATTCTGCGGCAAAGTAGGTAAAGACCCCCATGGAGATATATATGAAGAAAAGATGGCAAATGGTGGTGTAAAACCAACACTAGCAAGATCAGAAAGGATAACAGGTCACGCAATAACATTCATAACACCAGACAGTGAAAGAACATTTGCAGTTCATCTGGGAGCAGCACTGAACCTAAAAAAGGAAGATATATTTTTTGAAGACCTAAAAGACAGTAAAATATTGCATATTGAAGGTTATCAGCTTGAAGATAAAGAACTAAGAGAAGTCTCATTACATGCTATACAATTTGCCAAAAAAAATAATATAATCATTAGCATAGACTTAGGAGACCCAGGAATTGTATCAAGAAACAAAGCTGATATAAAAGAGATAGTAGAAAAGTATGCAGATATTGTCTTTGCAAATGAAGATGAAGCAAAAGCCTTAACAAACCTAGAACCATTAGAAGCATTAAATGAAATAGCAAAAGTGACAGATATTGCAATAGTCAAAATAGGTAAATCAGGATCTTATATCAAAAAACAAGACATGATATATGAGATTCCAGTATATCCTGCAAAAGCAGTTGATACGACCGGTGCTGGCGATATGTTCGCAGCAGGAGTCCTATATGGATTATCCAAAGACCATAACCTAAAGATATGCGGCCATATCGGAAGTTATTTTGCATCTAAGGTTGTTGAAAAGATAGGTGCAAGATTAGATAATATAGACCCAGAACAAATAAGCAAGCTAATAAACGATGTCAATAAGTGATAATATAAGCAAAATAAGAAAAGAAATTAATTCTAATATAACTATAGTTGCAGCAACAAAAACAAGATCTACAGACGAAATAAAACAGACAATAGCCGAAGGAATAAATGTTATCGGAGAAAATTATATACAAGAAGCAGAAGAAAAATATCAAGAACTAAAAGGCAAAGTTAAGATCCATTGTATAGGTCACTTGCAGACAAACAAGGTAAAAAAAGCAGTTGAAATATTTGACATGATTCAGACAGTAGATTCTATAAAGATAGCAAAAGAAATCGACAAAAGATCAAAAGACATAAACAAGATAATGCCTATTTTAATAGAAATAAATTCTGGAAAAGAACCAAACAAAGACGGAGCAATGCCAAACAATGCAGAATCAATAATCAAAGAAATATCAAACCTAACAAACATCAAGATTAAAGGATTGATGACAATGGCACCATTTTTCAAAGATCCAGAACAGCTTAGACCATATTTCAAACTGACAAAACAATTGTTTAACAAAATAAAATCATTAAACATCCCCAACATAGACCTTGAAATTCTATCAATGGGCATGTCCCATTCTTATAAAATAGCTATTGAAGAAGGCGCTAATATGGTCAGGATTGGTACTAAGATATTTGGTTCTAGGTAACGCACTATAAAGGATTATTTATTAAAAATTACAATATTAATAAAATTTCCAATAAAAAAATAAAAAAGACTGGGATAATAGAATTTTTTCTTAAAACATTGGGGGTGTTTTAAAAGTTCATCCCAGCCCTATAAAATTGATTATATCTCCTCCTTGATGTCAGCAGTAGCAACCATCGTTAATGTTGTCTGAACCTGCTGCTCTTTTCTAAACTTGATGACAAAATCATTAAAATCCTCAACATCCTTAAACTTCAGCTTCAACAACAAATCATACTCGCCAGTTACCCCAAAAAACTCCCTTATGTGTTTATTATTGACTAACTTATCCAAAACAGCTGAAGGCTTAGTCTTAACAAGCATAAAAACAATAAACCCATCCCCCACTAATTTATTGTTAAGTTTTATCGTAAATTTCTCAATAATATTCTTTTCTCTTAATCTTAAGATCCTTTGATGAACAGTACTTGGCCTTAATTTAGTTGACTTTGCAATATCCCTTATTGACAACCTGCAATTTTCTTTTAAAACATTGATAATAGCAAAGTCCTTTTTATCAATATCCATTAATAACTAATTGTCCAACTTATATATAAACTTTTCGTTGTTTGTCCATAAAAATAAGAAAAAGCTGGACAAATTAGATAAAATATTAAGAAAAATATATAAATAGTCCCAGACTAATAAAACAAGGTGATAATCATGGAAGACTATAAAATAAAAGACATAAATTTAGCTGATTTCGGAAGAAAAGAAATTGAAATCGCAGAAAAAGAGATGCCTGGATTGATGGCTACTAGAAAGAAATATGGTTCAGATAAACCATTAAAAGGAATAAAAATCATGGGCTCATTACACATGACAATTCAAACAGCTGTTCTTATTGAAACTTTAGTTGAATTAGGAGCAGACGTAAGATGGTGTTCATGCAACATTTTCTCAACACAAGATCATGCCGCAGCAGCAATCGCAAAATCTGGAGTTCCAGTATTTGCCTGGAAAGGCGAAACACTAGAAGATTATTGGGATTGTACAATGAAAGCAATAACTTGGCCAGACGGCTCAGGCCCAAATCAAATAGTAGATGATGGCGGAGACGCAACTTTAATCATTCATAGAGGCTATACAGCTGAAAACAATGCAAGTATATTAGATGAACCGACTGATAATAAAGAATTACAGATAATCAACAATGTACTAAAAAAACAATTAGAAAAAGATCCTCAACACTGGCACAAAACAAAAGAAGCAATTGTAGGTGTCAGTGAAGAAACAACTACTGGAGTTCATAGATTAATTCAAATGGAAGAAAAGAACGAACTTTTATTCCAAGCAATAAACGTAAATGACTCCGTAACAAAATCTAAATTTGATAATGTCTATGGATGCCGACACTCATTGGTAGATGGCATAAAAAGAGCCATGGATGTTCTAATATCAGGTAAAACAGCAATGGTCTGCGGTTATGGGGACGTAGGAAAAGGGAGTTCAGAATCATTAAGCAATGAAAAAGCTCAAGTTATGGTCAGTGAAGTTGACCCGATTTGTGCCCTGCAAGCTTGCATGGCAGGCCTAAAAGTAACAACTATGGAAGAAGCTCTTCCTATAGCAGATATTTACGTAACAACAACAGGAAATAAAGATATCATTACAGCTGAACATATGAGCAAGATGAAAGATCAAGCAATAGTTTGTAATATAGGTCATTTTGACAACGAAATCCAGATGGCTAAATTAGAAGCTTGGCCAGGAATAAAAAAAGAAGAAATCAAAGGTTCAGAATGTCCAGTCCATAGATACACCTTTGAAGACGGACACTCAATCTATATATTAGCAGAAGGTAGATTAATCAATTTAGGTTGTGCTACTGGCCACCCAAGCTTTGTTATGAGTAACTCATTTACAAACCAAACAATAGCTCAGATTGATATTGCAAAAAACCCAGAAAGGGCAATCGGAGTCTATATGCTAAGTAAAGAGCTTGATGAAGAAGTTGCTAGACTACACCTTAAACAACTAGGTGCTAAATTAACCAAACTATCTAAAGAACAAGCAGAATATATAGGGGTTAAAGTTGAAGGCCCATACAAACCAGAACATTATAGGTACTAAAACCATGGGTTTTTAATACTACAAAAATTGAAAATTTTTGTCGGTTTAAAAACCGAAGGTTTTTAAAATCCTTTTTCTTTATATTTTTTTATGACAAGAAAACCCATAGTAGCAGGCATGTTCTACCCTAATGACCCAGAAGAACTAATCAATCAAATCAACGACTCATTCCATTCAAAGTTTGGACCAGAAACCCTGCCAAAGAACAAAAGAACAAAAGAAACCAGGGGAATTATCTCACCCCATGCAGGATATCAATTCTCAGGACCAGGAGCAGCATGGGCATATAAAGAACTAGCAGAATCCCAATTACCAGACATCTATATAATGCTTGGATTATCTCATTCTGGCCTACCTAGTTGCACCTCATTAGAAGACTGGGAAACCCCATTAGGCATAGTAAAAACTGACAAAGAATTCAACAAAAGATTAATGGAAAACGCCAACATAGAACAAAATGAAGAAGCACACTCCCAAGAACACTCAATAGAAGTCCAACTCCCATTCCTCCAATTCATCAATAAAGGAAACATAAATAAAATAAAAATAGCTCCGATAATAGTATCAGGAGACAGAGACTATAAAGAAATTGCAGAAGCTATCGTTAAAACAATAAAACAAACTGGAAAAAAAGCAATTATCATTGCCTCATCAGACTTCACACACTATGGTATGAACTATAGATTCATCCCATTCTCAGATAATGTTAAAGAAAACCTATATCAACTAGACAATAAAGCAATAAAAGAGATAGAAAAACTAAATTCAAAAAAATTCATAGATTACATAGAAAAAACAGGAGCAACTATATGCGGCAGAATTCCGATAGCAACTGCAATAGAAACATGTAAACTGTTAGGGGCTAAAAAAGCTAAATTGCTCAAATATTATACTTCAGGAGATATAGTAAATAATTACAGCTCTGCTGTTGGCTATGGCGCTATATCTATAAAGTAAAAAGATAACTCTGTATTACTAAGGTCAAAGTATCTATCTTATATGCTAATGGAATGTTTACAACTGATGCACCCCATTCATTGCCGCTTACTTCAATCCCATAAGTAGCCTCATCCCCACTATCAAAAACAGGAACATCACCCTTAACACCAATTACAAAATATGAAAACCCAGCATCTCTTGCTTCAAAATAAGAATAAGCTCCACCACTATTCAAAAATGCTGTATCTAACTCAATCCATTCAATACCAGTATATCTATAAAGCAAAATATCATCTACAGACAAATGATTAGAATATAACCATGAATTCTTAACTCTAAATTTAATATTTGTTGAGTGTATACTGTCCACTGGTTCTTTTTCACTTACTTTAATATATTTATAATACTCATGTGGAAAACTAGAAATTCCTTCTGGCTCACCGTCAATATTCTCAACAACAAGTGTAAAATGTTTCAATAACTTTTCTGAAACAAAATCAATCTGCCTAAAATCTATATTCTGATTAAATATATGAAATCTAACTCTCACATTAGGGGATATTGCAAACCATCTATATGTAGTTGAATCATCACTAACTCTCCTAGCGCCCTTGCTCTTTCCAGTATAAGAAGAGCCCAACGCCAAAACATCTGGAAATACAAGCGGAACAACCAGTAACGCCAAAAGGATTACCGATAAGCAAGGTAACATAACAAACTGTTTATCTTTTTCTAACACTTTCCACCTCTTTTTTATGCAATTAAGCCAAAATTTATAAAAACAAAGATAATAAGTTAATTTTGAAACAACCAATATTTAAATGTTTCAGTATTATAGATTTCCTAGAAGGTAACAAAACATATATGTAGGATTAAGTGATAAAAAATGTTAAAAAACAAGACAAGAGATAAAGTCCTGGCAAAAAGAACAAAAACCTGCAAAACCCTAATCTCAAAAGCAATAGGCCTTATGTTTTCTAAAAGAAAAACATTGATTTTCTGTTTCGATAAAGAACAAATAACTTCACTCCATATGTTCTTTGTATTTTATCCGATAGATGTAATATTCTTAGACAAAAATAAGATAATTGTAGAAATTAAAGAAAACTTCAAGCCATTTACATTCTATACTCCAAAAAACAAAGCAAAATACATAATAGAACTAAAAAACAATACAATAAAAGAAACAAATACAAAAATAGGAGATATAATAAGTTTTAATTGTCGAGTAAACTAAAAATAATTAAACCGACAATTTTAAATAAAGAGTAATAATTCTAAAAGCTATAAAAGGGGATGTAGTATAATTTTAAATCTATTATTAACTGACTTCATTCAAATCAATTAAATCTGTTTCAACGATTAAATCATAATTTTTGCTTAACTAAAAATTAATTATATAGTTTCAAATAAAAAGGTTTATGATTCAAATGAAATCAAATAAAGATTCAAAATTAAAACAAAAAAGAGAGATAGTTAAGAAATTTATTCGTAATCATCCTAGTTGCACCTATTTAGATATAAAAAGGGCTACAAAACTAAAAATAGAAAGACTATATAAAAATATGAAAGAAGCATACAAAGATGCTAATGTAAAACTATCAAAAAATCTAACAAAAAGGGATAAAGGAAAACAAAAAAAAGATGTACTAGATTTTATTAAAAACAATCCTGGGTGCGGTGTAATAGATATCCATGAAAAAGTAAGAGTAAACGTCATAAGAAATTTTGGAAGCATAACCCGAGCCTATAAACTAGCAGGCGTTCCTTACCCTAAAAAAGAAATAACATCTGGTGTAATGAACCCTTATGTTATAGCAAGGTGTAATAAATTTGAAAAGAGAATAATTGAAATATTAAGTAAACTAGGAAAAGTAAATCCAAAAGTACGAACAACAGCAGGCATAATTGATTGTGTACTTAAATATAAAGATGAAAAATATATAGTTGAAATAAAAGACTTCAGAAGTAGGAATAATATAACTATGTCTCAACTCAAACAGTTGATAAAATATATGAAAAGTATAAATTGTCAAAATGGTTTACTAATTTGCCCTAAAGAAAGTTTCCCAAAAAGAAAAAACAGTAGAAATATTTATATAGACGAATTGAACATCAAGATATTGTCTGAAGAAGATCTACGGGGACGTAGTATAAACTTCTTAGCTTAGCTAAGGTAGGTACATTCTGGCTAGTATAGTGGCCTCCAGTAATGGAGGGATGAGCAGAAATGCGATGATTAACCCAACTGAAGACAGCCTCGGATCGGGGTTCAAATCCCTGCGTCCCCATTTATTATTCTACAATATCAACAAAAAAGTTTATATAACCATTAAATAAAAACCAAATTATGCCAAACAAACACCTACTAGGCTCAATCTCCACATTAATTGGATTTACAATAGGTGCAGGGATACTGGGAATCCCTTTTGTAGTTTCCAAAGCAGGATTTCTAACTGGAATATTGAATATATTAGTGATTGGAATCTTAATCTTAATATTGAATCTATACTTGGGTGAAGTAAGCCTGAGAACAAAAGGAATCCACCAATTGACTGGATACGCAAGAACCTATCTTGGAAATAAAGGATATTACTTAATGTTAATCTCATTTGGTATATCTTCTTATGGTGCGTTGGTCGCTTACATAATAAAAG
>Ga0233431_1001311_pt1 | contig 43964 bp, 37 predicted proteins | sample SI_118_April2016_FD_179867 | JGI IMG/M metagenome (GOLD analysis project Ga0233431, IMG submission 179867) | Seawater microbial communities from Saanich Inlet, British Columbia, Canada - SI_118_April2016_200_MG | ecosystem: Environmental > Aquatic > Marine > Inlet | place: Canada: British... | reverse complement strand
CCAATCCCAGCCTGGCCATAACCGAAAAGTATGATGCCTCTATCTCTTCGGTTGCCAGCGACGACTCGCTCTCGACTGCCGTCTCTCCCCAATCGGCAATTTCCGGCGCTTCCGAGCCCTCTTCTGTCCTATCGCTCTTGTCGACAGCCAGTGTTTCCGGAGATGCCGGTGCTTCAATCCTCTGGCTCTCATCATCGGCGCAGATCCCCTGGGGGGGCGCCAGCGCCCAGAAAAGGACCGCAAACCCCAAAATCCACCCCATCCGGGGATTCTGCAGTCTATTTTTTTTCATTTGGATTTCCATCCGCATAACTCTCAAGTGATTACCCAGTTCGGAAATGAGCAACAAATATGCCACCCCTCAGAACAAAAAAAAGAGGAAGCTTATCCAGCCTCCTCTGACGAGTCCAATCTGTTCAATTCGAAAAGCAATTAATGAAAAAAACCTCTAAGGACGGCGGCAATAGCCCGATCCCCTCCCGTCCCTCTATTCAGAAGAACTGCCTCCTACGCCAGGTCCAGTTCCGGAGGGATAAAAAAAAGCCGCAGAACGCGGAAAAAAATGCCGCATCCTGAGAAGAAATTGCTGCACCGGGCTTACCAAATAGTATCCACCCTGCTCTATTTTTTCATAAGTATCTATTTACATTTCACTTACGCGAGAAACAAGCTCGGTGATGCGCACGCCGAAATTTTCCGAAACGGTTACGACTTCTCCACGGGCGAAGAGCTTGTTGTTGACCAGTATATCTACCGGATCCCCCACCTGCTTGTCCAGTTCCACGAGGGATTGCTCTCCCAGAGTCAACACATCCTCCAAAGGCTTATAGGTCCTCCCCAATTCGATGGTTACGGTCAGGCTGACGTCCATGAGCCGCTGGAAGCTCGCCGGAATCCCTCCCCCCCCCGCCCCGCCCCCACCGAGACTCTGCTCCAGGCCGGCGAAGCCTTCCCCACCCCCCTCCAGGCCACCGGCTCCCCCTTCCTCCTCCATGGCCTTGAGCATTTCCATTTCCATCATGCGGTCGACGTCTTCCTGAGAGGACTGCTCATCCTCTTCTCCCACGTCCTCCTCCATCATCTTCAGCATCTCCTCGGCGAGGGGGTCCATCGCCTCGTCGTCGCCTCCATCTTCGGAAGTTACCGCCTCTTCGAGCGCATCCAGATCGTCCAGGACATCATCTTCTTCGGCCATGATAAAAGCTATCCTTTTAGGGTTGCAAGCGGACTTTATCGGAGTTTCTCAGTCGGTTACAGGCCGGCTCCTGTTCCTGTAGAGGAATTCGTCATCCAGATCGATGAGTCCGGAAATCAACACGGCTTTCTTGAGTCCCTTGAGACCCGGGTCGCCGATGAACTTGGGCTCCTCGTTGACGTAGATCACGGTTTTTTCGTCCGCCTCGGTGTCCAGCTTCAGAACCTCTCCCACCTGAATCTCCTGCAGTTCCCTGAAGCTCGCCATCCCGCGCGCCAACTCGGCCGTTATGGGCACCTTGGTCTTCTCCAGCCGTTGGGTGTTCTGAGTTCTCAGCTCTTCCTGATTCATCCGGCTGGTGCGCACGTACGACTGCTGCCCGAGCCGCGGCAGAATCGACTCCAGCGTAAAGAATGGATAGCACAGACTCACCAGTCCCGAAGCGTTCGTCGAATTCACCTCAAACGCCAGCAGAATGACGATCTCGCTGGCTGCCGTGATCTGCATGAACTCCGGGTTCGTCTCCAGCTCAATGTCGGTAATCTCCACTCGCAGAATCGGTTCCCAGGTCGCCTCCAGGTCCTCAATCACTCGCTTGACGATCCGGTTGATCACTCCGATCTCGATCGGGGTCAGCTGCCGCGCCTCTACCCCCTGCGACGATCCCTTGCCGCCGAAGATCCGGTCGACAAAGGCGAAGACCACCGGCATGGCGAAGTCGATGATCGCCTGTCCGGAAGTCGGTCCCAGCGTGAACTGGTAGGAACAGGACGGGTTCGATAGAGACATGATGAATTCGGCGTAGGTCGTCTGGTCGACAAACGCGGTGTCCACATCGACGACCGCGCGCATCGCCCCCGAGAAGGTCGAACTCAGCAGACGTGCGAAGTTGTCGTGCAGATTCTCCAGCGTCCGCAGCTGGTCCTTGTTGACCCGCGCCGGATGCTTGAAATCGTAGCTGGTGATGATCCGCTGCTGCGTCGCCTCTTCGAACCCACCCACATCCCCTTCGGCACCACCCCCTCCATCCCCCCCGGCATCCCCTTCCGTCGCCGATAGCAGCGCATCTATTTCTTCCTGGGAGAGAATATCAGCCATATCAAAACCTCGGTTCCCTCTGTGCAGGCAGTGGAAATCCCACTGCGAATGCTCAGCTTATCCAGCCATCACTGGAAAAAAGCCACGAGCCAAGTCACTGAATAATGATATCCGAAAAAACCACTTCATGGATCTTCACCTCGAGCGGATTATCGTCGGACGGCTTGAAGAGCTTCTGGAATACGTCCTTGTTGAGCCGCTGCTTGAGCTCATCGCGCACTTCGTGGATGATCTCGCCGTCGAGTTCATCGACCGTTTTCAGGCGCACGACCTCGACGATAAGCGACTTGATGAGCAAATCGTACAGACCGATCTTGGTCAGCAAATCGGCGTTCTCCGCCAACGAGTCGGTCACATCGTTATCCGGCGGTTTTTCGTCCGTATTGTAGGCCACCAGTCCGAGTTGCACGCTGAACATGACGAAGCGCTCGGCATTAGTACCGGCCGGGTTGGCCGTGATGGAGGTCAGCGTGTTGGAGGAATAATAGAAGGGCAGGGCGGTCCTCTCCTCTTGTTGGCCGCTGCGGGCACTCTCTATGGACGTCGGCAGGAGCTCATCCTGGGGCGCCTCGGGCACGTTGTCCTTGAGAGCAAATGTGATCACCACCCAGGCCAGCACCACCTGGGCGAGCAGCACGATGCCCGCAAGCGGACCGTATTTTTTTAGTACGCTGCCACCACCGCCGCTGGCTTCTTCGGTAGCTTCGTCAGCCATGGAACTTCCTTTCTAAAAACATCCCGTTTTTTGAACGGCCGCGCCTCATTCGTTCTCCTGAACCCCGAGCTGGGCCTCTTCGAGCAGTTGCCTTACGCTCTCGGGAGTCGCCTCATCGTCCCCCTGCTCGTGTCGGATTTTGATCTCTACGCGGCGGTTCTGGGCCTGGTTATCCGGCGAGTCGTTCGGGACCAGGGGTCTAAACTCGCCGTAGCCAATGGCCGAGAGCCGCTCGGGACCGATGCCCACCTCATTGATGAACACGTCCAGAACATTCAGCGCCCGGGCGTTGGACAACCAGAAGTTGTTGGGATAAGCCTCGTTGCTGATGGGCCTGTTATCCGTATGCCCCACGATCTCCACCGCATTGGGCATGCGGGCCAGGACTCCGCCGATCTTGTTGAGCAGAGGCAGGATCTCTTCTTTGATATCCGCCCCGCCACTGCCGAAAAGCGCCTTGTCTTTGATGCGAATGGTAATCCCCTCCTCCCCCTGAAGCACCTCCACGTTGTTCTCCTGCTGCTCGGCCTCGATCTCCTTTTCGATCTCCGCCTTGGCATCGTTCATCGTCGGCCGAGCCTCGGTAATGTCTCCTCTGAGGATAGGCACGTGCAACTCGATCGGCGAGGTGAGAATCGGCTCGCCGGCCAGCACGCCCAGCGCCCCCTGGAGAGATCCCATCGCCTTCTTAAAGTCATCCTCCGCCGTCGAAGAAAAGGAGAGCAGCAGCACGAAGAAGGTCAGCAACAGCGACATCAGATCGCTGAAGGTCGTTATCCACGCCGGCATTTCCTTGCAGTCTGGACATTTCTGCGGCTTGGGCATTATCCCCTTCTTCCCTTATTCGGCTCCACCAGCCGCTTCTTCGCCGGATGGACGCATACTCGGAGCCAGGAAGACCGAAAGCTTGTGTTCGACGATGCGCGGATTGTCCCCCTGCTGAATCGCCATGATCCCCTCGATGATCATTCGCTTGGCGAGCAGCTCTTTTTGCGAATACGTCTTCAGCTTGGCGGCGATCGGGCCGAACAGGATATTCGCCATGATCGCTCCGTACAGCGTGGTCAGCAGCGCCAGCGCCATGCCCGGCCCGATCGCCGCAGGGTCGTCCATGTTCTTGAGCATGATGACCAGACCGACCAGCGTGCCGATCATGCCAAAAGCCGGCGCCGTATCGGACATGCGGGCGATGATCTCCTGCCCCAGCTTGTGCCGCTCCTCGATAAACTGCAGCTCGGTCTCCAGAATATCCATGATGAGATCCGGCTCGGTGCCGTCTACGGCCAACCGCACCCCCCCGCTGAGAAAGGTGTCGTCGGTTTCCTCGACCGCCTGCTCCAGGGCCAGGATCCCCTCGCGACGGGCGGTTTCGGCAAATCCGACGATCTTCTCGATCAGCTCGGTCGGAATCGTCGCCGTGTTTTTGATCGCCTTCATATATACCCCGATCAGACCAACCACCTCTCCCAGGGGATTGGCGATCAGCGTGGCCGCAATCGTCCCACCGACGACGATGAGCATCGAGGCAACGTCGATAAACGCCGTCACATCTCCCATCGCCAGAAGGATGAGAGTGAACGCAGAGACGATGCCGATAATTGTCGCTATATCCATGGCTCGCTACCGTATGCTTGCCTATGCCCCGCTGAACAGGGGCTGGTTGCAGCTCCGTTTGTATTCGACGACGCGATCGACGACCACGTCCACTGATTCGGCCACCATGATCTTCTTGCCGGAAACCAGGCTGATGATGGTATCGGGGATCGCCTCGACGAATTCGATCATCTCGGCGTTGATCACCACCTCGCTCTGATTGAGGCGCGTCAGTTTGATCATGTCGTCCCCCTCTGCGGGTCCGGCCCGCGCACCGGGACGATCCCGGTCGCTTATCAGCTGTCCACGGAGCGCGGCTATCCCGCCGCCAACATCGCCGCGGCCTCAAATACCATTTTAATAAATATAGGCACTTACCGCTTCAAATTCACTACCTCGTTCAGCAACTCGTCCGAAGTCGTGATGCTCCGGGCGCTGGCCTGAAAGCCGCGCTGGGTAGTTATCATATTGGTAAACTCATGAGCCAGATCCACGTTCGACATCTCAATCGAACCGGAGCGGATGCTGCCCTGGACCGTACTTTCGGCCGCTCCGAGCACCGGCTGACCAGAAGATTGGGTCTGGATGAACAAGTTGCCTCCCTGCCGTTTCATCCCACCCACATTGCTAAAGGAAGCCAGAGCGACGCGCGCCAGGTTCTCCGCGCTGCCGTTGCTGAACAGACCGACGATGTTGCCGTTGGATTCGACGTTTACCGAAACCAGCGTTCCGGCGCCGCGACCATCCTGCTCGCGCACAGAGGCGGATGAGGGTGCTACGAACTGCGTCAGGCCGCCCAGTTGCTCGGTGCTGGAAGCGTCGATGGCGATGCTGAGCTGGGGCGTGCCGTCGGAGGGCGTGAAGAGCAGATTCGACCCATCCGCCGCTTCGAAGGTGCGCAGCGTTCCGTCTTCGTTGAAGATAGCCTTGCCGTTGTTGCCGGCTTCGGGCGTCAGCCCATCGACCGTACCCACCCAACTCCACTCATTGTCGACCACGCTCTTGGTGAAGGAGACTGTCAGCGAATGGGAATTCCCCTTCTCGTCGTAAATCTGGGTATTAGTGCTGAACTCGAAAGGCGGTTCCTGACCGAAAATTCCCGAACCATTGCCCGTGTCGAGCAATGAAAAATTGAGTTCGAAACCGACCACCCGGTCGCCGCTGACTTCATCAGTGAGGATCAACTGACCCGTATCCGGATCGAGCCCGGCCTGCACCCCACCGTAGATATTCTCGATGACCTTGAAGAGATCTTCGACGGTATCGCTGGTATCCGGCTCAAAGGTGAAGCTGCCATCGAATCGCTCCCCGTTCGGCTTGACGCCCGAAAACCGCAGGATATCTCCCTGGGTCAGATTCTGGCCCACGTTCGCCAGACTGTTGATCAAATCGGTATCCGCTGCTCGCTGCCCCTGCACCTCGGTATCGGCGGCGAACCCCAATCGCGAGGCGACGTTGATATCCGGATTGGCATTGTCCACCTTCAGCGTTATATCCTCTCCCCCCTCTACGGTGCGCAGAATCAGCTCCCCCAGTTCGTTCGTCTTGAACAGCACCCTGTTCTTGAGCGTGCCGTTGGCGCTGATCAGGGAATTGAGTTCTGCAATCAGGTCAGTGCGCTGCTCGTAGGCCTTGGTGGGAATATTGAGGGTGCTTTCGGAAATCCCTCCTGCCTGCTGGAGCGTCACCTTCAGTCCGGCGCTTTCCAGATCCGACAGATCCAGGGGGAAACCGGGATTGGGACTGCTGACAACTCTGGCCGGCAGACCGAAACCGGTGTCGGTCCCCCAGACGGTTCCTCCGCTGCCGGTGCCGCTGGCGTTCAGATTCCCGGACAGGCGGATCTGTTCCGTCGCCCTGGCTTCCGATTCGCGATCCAGGGGAATGACGACGTCCTCCGTCTCGGATCGAAAACTGCCGTCGGCATTGGCCAGATTCCCCTGAACTACCAGGCCGGTTCCCGGGTCGTAGAGCTGACCATTGACGTCGAAGTCGAAAGTCCCGTCGCGCGAATAGAACCGGTTGGCACTATCTCCAAGGATGAAGAAGCCATCCCCCTCGATACCCAAATCGGTCTCGATTCCCGTGTACTGCAAAGTTCCCTGGGTCTGCACTGTATCGATGCTACTCACCTCTACTCCCAGACCGGACTGACGTGGATTGGTGGCCGCATTTTCTCCCCGCGCCGGCTGCCCTTCGTCCAGAGTCTTGCTCATCACCTCGGAAAAACTGGCGCGTCCTCCCTTAAAAGCAGTGGTGTTGATATTGGCGATATTGTTGCTGATCACGTTCAATCGCGTCTGGTGACTGCGAACGCCCGTGATGCCGATAAAGATTGAATCGATCATGGAATAAGCTCCTCACCCCTCACATAGCTGGGTGGCTGAGGTCCGCCTGCCCCTTCCTCGGGAGACGTTCCCGATCCACTCACGACCGTCCCTGACCGCAAGATGAATATCCGTTTTCCGCAAATCGGCGCACCGCTTGCGCCGCTTCCCGCTACCTACTCTCCAGCACGCCACTCAATTCGTGGAGAGACATCTCGCGACCGTCCGCCCAGATCGTGGCATCTCCATCGCGATAACGCACCGCCTGCACCTGGGCTCCCTTGAGTGCATCGCCGACGACCGGCGCGCCTCCGGCATCGACCGCCTGGACGACTACCAGATAGGCCCCGGCGGGGACTTCCCCCCCCGCATCGCTCTTGCCATCCCAGGAGATATCGCCGTAGCGAACGGAAGGGTCGAGTTCAAAATCGCGCACCAGTTGGCCCCGGGCATCCAGGATCCGAAAATTGGCGGTACGCGCTCCCTGCTCCAGTCGGTAAGTCATAGTGGTTGTATTCTCACCGTCGTATTCGATCTCCTGAGTGGGGATCTCTACCGATTTCCCCACCAGAGAGGTGGCCAGATTGTTCTGGAAGGCGGTTTGCAGCTGCGTCTCGGCACCCAGGTTCTTCTCCATCGACTGATTCATGTTCTGCAGTTGTTCGAGCGAGCTGAACTGGGCCATCTGCGCGATAAATTCGGTGTTCTCCATCGGGTTGAGAGGGTCCTGATACTTCAACTGCACCGTCAGCAGCTTCAAAAAATCGTCTTTTCCCATCTGCGCATTCGGGTTGGCGACCTGCTGCCCCTGAGATATTTGGTTGGTGATACTGCTGATATTCATGATTCCCTCGTATGTGATGCGATTAAATCGTTATATCTACGGCGTGGTCGCCGGCGCTTACCCGAACGGGGGCGGAGGCAGCTTCGGCCGGAGTCGGTTCAGCAGTAGAACGATCGCCGCCTTCTCCGGATCGCCCACCGCCGGAACGGGGTTGGGAATCACCCATACCTGCAAACTGGGCGTCTCGTTCCACGTTGACGTCGAAGCCCTCCAGCTCCAGTCCCTGCTCGGCCAGTGCGTTCCGCAGACGGGCCATCTCGCTTTCCAGCAGCTGCTTGATCTCCGGATGCTGGACCATCATCTCTCCCCGAACCATCCCTTCTGCGGTCCTGACTCGCAATTCGATCTCGCCCAGATCGGCCGGCTGGAGTTGCAGACGCATCTCGGCGGCGCCGTTGCGCATCAGGGTGGCCAATCCGCGGATTACCTGGGGCAACACGGTTTCGGCCATCTCTTCGAGCACCGGCCCCCCGGCGGTTCCCACCGCCTGCTGTAATCGCCCGATGACCTGCTCCGGCGCCTTCTCTACCACCAGATCCGGATCCATCAGCTCATTGGCAGTCAGCAGGTTGAAAACCGTCGGACCTTCTTCTACGACCCCGTTCTCCTGAACGGCCAGCGACTGCGAGGGGATGTCGTCGGACTGCTCTCCATCCATCTGCTGTTCCCCCTCCTCTCCGTCCTCTCCTCCCCGCAGCGACTCCGTCCTCTCGCCCCAGGCGACCTCTTCCAGATCGACGGACGAGTTTTCTTCGCTCTCTATGGCGACCTCTCCATCGACGCGGATCGCTTTGCCTGCCTCCTGAGCGGCGACGGCGGCCTGGGTCAGTGGTTCAAATGCTCCTTCCGCTTGTTTCTTTGCCGCCATTTCCACTTCGTCTGTTTCCTTCTCATCCTCCACTTCCGCAGCCCCTTTTTGAGCCTGCTCTTCTCCTACCTCTTCCGATTCCCTCTTTGCCGATGCTTCAGCCGCCGAATCATCGGCGTCTGGAGATGGAGCTCGGGGCCGAGTCGCAGGCTCGCGAGCGCTCTCCGCTTCCTCGAGCAACGCGGCAAAACCGAAATCCGAGGTCTGCTGTTTCGCCGGCCCGCGCTCTCCCCCTACCCCAACTGATTCCAGCCGTGGCGCGGAAGGGGTGGGCCATTTACCCATAAGTTCCAGCATTCACCTGCTCCTCATAAATTCCGCTCTCCGTCTTCGCTCCTTCGCCGAGCGTAGAGCTGTTCGCCAACTTCGTCCAGTTGAATCCGTTCCTGGCGCTGTTGTTCCTTCCTGTGTGCTTCCAGAGCCTTCTCCTTCAAAATCTCGTAGACCCGCCGCTCTTTGGTCGCCTCGAGCAATCTTTCCCGCCGCTCTGCGACGATCGCCTCCACCTGACCGATGTGCCCTTTTTGCTCTTCGATCTCCCGCTGCAGGCGCTGTAGATAGCTGGCATTCAATCCCAGCAAAGGAGCATCGAGACGGGCTGCAGGCGCTCCCCGCGAAGCCTCGAGATAGAGCTGCCGGGTCTGCTGCAGCCGATCGAGCTGCAGCTGTTCGCGGTTGAGCACCTCCACCGCTTCTCCCAGGGCGATCTTGCGCGACTCCTCCACGCTCTCCTTGAGTTCCAGAACGCGCTGGAAGCGAAAACGGAAACGTTTCATCTGCCCGTAGCAACCTCATCTTCGACCGCAGGTTCCGCGAGCAATCCCATCAGCTGCTGGACGTGACTCTCAAAACGGTCGGACGATTCCGTCCCCTGGCGCAAAAAATCGTTGATCGGATCGATAAACTGCAGGGCCCGGTCGATCTGGGGGTTGCTCCCTCTGGCGTAGGCGCCGATGTTGATCAGATCCTCCGCTTCTCCATAGGCGGCGAGCATCGATTTGAGCTCGATGCTGCGCTCCCAGTGTGCCGGACTGACAACATCCTTCATCACCCGGCTGACGCTCTCCATCACGTCCAGCGGCGGATAGTGGCCGCGCGTGGCCAACCGCCGCGCCAGAACCATGTGTCCGTCGAGAATTGCTCGCGAGGCATCGGCGATCGGCTCGTCCATGTCGTCACCTTCGACCAGCACGGTGTAAAGCCCGGTTATGCTCCCCCGCTGGGTGCTGCCCACCCGTTCCAGCAGGCGCGGTAGCAGAGCGAAAACCGAGGGGGTATAGCCACGCGTAGTCGGTGGTTCTCCCGCGGCCAGACCGATCTCGCGCTGGGCCATGGCAACGCGCGTCAGCGAGTCCATCATCAGCATCACATCCTTGCCCTGATCGCGAAAATACTCGGCTATGGTCGTTGCCACAAAAGCCGCCTTCAGGCGAATCAGCGCCGGCTGATCCGAGGTGGCAACCACCACCACGGAGCGCCTCAATCCATCCGGCCCCAGACTCTCCTCGATGAAGTCGAGCACCTCTTTGCCGCGCTCCCCCACCAGCCCGATGACGTTGACATCCGCTTCCGAATGGCGCGCCATCATGCCCATCAGCGTGCTCTTGCCCACGCCGCTGCCGGCGAAGATACCCATGCGCTGACCTTTGCCGCAGGTGATCATGCCATCGATCGCCCGCACGCCCGTGCCCAGCGCCTCGCGAACCCGGCGGCGACTGAGCGGATTGGGGGATGAACCGTGCACCGGACGACGCTCCTCAGCGTGGATCTGCCCCTGTTCGTCGATAGGACGCCCGAGACCGTCGACTATGCGCCCCTGCAGAGCATGTCCCACCGGGATATTCAACGCCGAACGCGTGGGAAAAACTGCGGTTCCAGGTCGAATCCCCTCGATATCTCCCAGCGGCATCAGCAGCACCCGCTGACCGCGGAAGCCAACGACTTCCGCCCGGATGCGACTGCTCTGGGGATCTCCCAGGATGCACACTTCACCCAGCGCCACGTCTTCGGGGCCAACTGACTCGGCAACCAACCCCACGAGTTGGCTCACCTTGCCGTAGCGGGTAAGTGGATCTGTCCGCTCGACGACGTCTAACAACCCCTCAGCTTTCATTGCCAGAACTTTCCTCACCAGTTTCAGTTTGGGCCTCCAGGCCTTCTCCTGACACCGTTTTGTTTTCCCCATCAAGGGCGGTGTGCAGAGCCTGTTGTAGAGATTCGAGTTGCCCCTCCAAACGGGCGTCGACGTTCTCCTCCAGTCCTTCGATCATGCATCCTCCGCGCGTAACGTGATCGCTTGGCACAACCTTGATTATGGCTTCTCGAGCGACTTTTTCTACCCAGCGGCTGGCAAACCTGCGAGCAACCTGCAGATCTTCGGGATGTACTTTGATCTCCAGATTGCTATGCTCGCTCAAATGTTCGAGTGCGGAGCGGATCACCCTCAACAGAACTTTGTGGTCGATCTCGGCCTGAATGCCGGTCACGCGCCGCGCCAGGGCGACCGCCAGATCCACCACCAACCCTTCAGCCTCTCTCAACAGCTGGGCCCGTTCCCCTTCAAATGCCTGATGCAGGACATCCAGCCGCTCCACCGCCTCTCGAGCTTCGGCCTCTCTGGCGTCCAGACCGGCCTGATGTCCCTCTTCATAGCGCTGCTGGTGGAGCTGTTCGCGTTCGGCATCCCAGCGCTCCTGTGCCTCCTGCAGACGCTGGTCCGCCGCCGCCTGCAATTCCTGCTTTTCCCTCTGCAGACGTCCCTGCCACTCCTCTTCGAGCTGGCGGTGCATGGCCGTCACCCGGGCTTCGAGCAGCCCGGTCAAATCGATTGTATCCGCTTCCGGGCTCTGTTCTTCCTTCAGATAGAGATCGCGCTCCGCCTCCCCCAGCGTGACTGCCTGCCCGGAGATGCGGACGGTACGGATGATCTTCGACACTGACTCCCCCTTTATGAGCGGAGCATCCGGGCAGCGGATTTTCACTTGCCCGGCGATGCGCTCCTCTTCTGCTGGATATATGGCTCAAATTCCCCGACTATTCGCCGTATATCCAATATACATATTCCCATGAGACGGGAACTCCTCCCAATCGGTATGAGGAGGCTGCGTCTCTATCTTTCCGTTTTATTGACATTTCCACTACCCGCACCTATCCACCCAAGTCCCCCGATCAGGCATTCTCCTCCATGAGCATGGTGCGGATCAGTTTGGCCGCATCCTCCGGCCTCTCGCGCACCATCTGCTGGACGCGGGTCAGAATCATTTCGTGGGGCGTTTCGGGACGTTCGAATTCTTCCTCATCCGCCTCGGGTTGGACTTCTCCCAGAACCTCCAGTTCCTCTTCGACCCCCACGCCGCGGCCGATCGCCTGGATGATGAAGCGCAGGGTAATCAGCGCGGCGATGATACCCAGAATCTTGGCCACGTTGATGGCGATATTCGTCCAGAATTCCTTCCGGGTTTCCGCCTCCGCCTCCTGGCGCGCCTTGAGTTCCTGCGTTTTATCAAAGGGCATGGGAAAAACCGTGATATTGTCGCCGCGAGTATCGTCGAAGCCGACCGCCTCCTTGGCCAGATCAGCCAGCCTGCTGATCTCTTCATCGGGACGCTTCTCCTCGATGTAGTCCCCGCTCGCCGCATCGATGACCACCTTGGTCTCGTCGATGGTCAGCGCCATTGACATCCGCGAAACCCCGCCGACCTGGCCGATGATGCTCGAGACGGTTTCGTTGACTTCGTAGTTGCGGACCGCCTGCTCCTCGGTGCCCTGTTCGGCCGAACTCTTCTCGTTCGTCTCCTCGCTGATGATCACCTGTGTCTGCCCCGGATCGACCGTCTTCGTCTGCGTATTTTTCTGACTGAAGTCGAGGGCAATATTGATGCGCACTCGGGACCGATCCTTGCCAATCACCTGATCCATCAGCGTCTGCACCTTGGTCTCGAGCACCTTCTCCACCTGCTGCTGCAGCTCAAACTGCTTGTTGGCCATCTTGACCAGCGGGTCTTTCTCCTCTGAAAGCAGGTTGCCCGCCGAGTCGACGATGACCACGTTCTCCACATCCAGTCCTTCGACGCTGGCACTCACCAAATAGGAAATGGCGTTAATCCGTTCCGTCTTCAGCTTGGTATTGCCACCCAGCGACAGGGTCACCGACGCGGTCACCGGATTCTGTTCCTCTGTAAACAGGCTCGGTTCGGGAATCACCAGGTGGACGCGGGCGTCGCGGACTCCTTCGAGCCCTTCCAACGTCTCCGCCAATTCCTCCTGCAAGGCCCGCTGAAAATTCACCTTCTGCAAAAAGTCGGTCATCGCCAGCTGAGCTTCGTCGAAAATCTCGTACCCCATCCGACCGCTCTGGGGATAACCCTCCCCCGCCAGTTGCAAGCGCAGCTCGCGAACCTGATCCTGAGGCACCAGGATGGCGCTGGCGTCCGAACTCAGGCGGTGCGGAATCTCCAGTTCCCCCAAGCGCCGGCTCACCTCGGCCGCCTCCTGATAGTCCAGCTGGGCGTAGAGGATGGCCCCATCCCAATCCTCTTCGCCTCCGGAGAAGGAGGTGAGCCCCACGACCAGGAGAATGACCAGCAGTCCAGCCCCTCCCATGATGCTGAAACGCTGCACCTGGCTGGCTTCGGTCCACCAGCCTCGCGATCGGTCGGTCAGGTCGGTAACTTGAGATGGTAAATTCATCTAATAGTCTGCCAGATTGAATGTGAGTATATAATTGTCGAACCTACTCTTATTCCCTGAAAAAAGGCTGAGATGAACCGCTCCAAATTTTTTGGAAACGGCCCGGGCCTCTTCTTCTATACCTGCATCCGGATGAGTTCCTGATAACCTTCCAACACCTTATTGCGCACCTCCAGCATCAAATCCATGGCGATGCTCGCTTCTTCCACGGCGATCATGACCTGGTGTACGTCGGCTGCCCGGCCGGTGGCCAGCATATCGACGGCGTGCCCCGCCTGAAACTGCAAATCGTTTACATCCCGGGTGAAATCCTTCATCAAATCGGCAAAACCGGGCTTTTCAACTCCGGAGGCCATCCCGGATTCTCTCCCGGGTCGAACCTGTACCCGGTGGGCGCCCTCTCCGCGGCCCGTGAAATCGCGAATGCTATCGACTGCCATGCCTCAACGCCCGCCTTGCATTCTGAGAGAACGTCGAAACCTGAACACCCTGGGAATGTATTCTTCCGTCTCCCGGGGCAAGCGCCCCTCCTCCACCGCTCCCGGCCCGGCATTGTACGCCCACAGCGCCACTTCCACCGACTGGAAGCGATCCAGAAGAAGGCGCAGATAGCGGGTTCCGGAAGCGATGTTTTGTTCCGGGTCGAAGATATCCTCCACGCCCATTTCTGCGGCGGTTGCGGGCATCAGTTGCATGAGTCCAGATGCTCCCTGCGACGAAACCGCCAGCCGGTCCCCTCCCGATTCCGCGCGGATCAGCGCTTCGACCAGGTCGGCATCCAGTTCGTACCGGTCGCTGTAGCGCTCGATTAATTCGCGATAGTCGCCGGCGCGCCCATTCTCCGCCCGTTTAGGAGCGGAAGAAACGGCCGCGCGCGTGCCTCGGGTCTGCCGCTGCCGGACCGGCGCACTGCGCCCCAGAATCCCCTTTACCGAGTGCAGTTCGTAGCTCCTGGCAGCGATTTCTGCCAGCCGCTCCTCCCCCCAAACACCGCTTGTATCCAACGACAAAAAGGCGAGGGACAGCAGCAGAGCGCTCAGCCTCCATTGCCTGACATGGGGAATTTCTCGCACGGTGGTTTTCATGATCTTCACCCCGTCAGGTCGACCATCCGTCCCAGCGCTCCGCCCTTGGCAGCGGTCGCGCCGGTTCCCCTCAGATTGTAGATACCCGAATTTTGTTCATCAGGACCGGAGAGGGTCGCATCTGCCGCCGCGAAAAAGCGATCCCTTAGCGCCTGTGTCTCCTCCGCGGAGAGCAGTTCCTGAAGCACCGGATTCGAAGCCACCGGATTCTCTGGCGTTCTGGCGACCTCGGGCTGGGGCTGCCGAACCGGCGTCTCCGTCACTCCCCGGTCCGAAACAGTCAGATCGAACGATCTGTTCACCGGTTCGGTTCGCGGCAGTGGGATCCCCGAATTTACCCTGTTGATGTTCATCCTTGCATCCTCTCACCGACCAGTCGTCCCCTGACTGGCAGCTGGCTTCATTGAATGTGAGTTTGAAGATATTTAGATATCGAGCGACCGGTTGATCATGTCCTTGGCCGCGCTCATAACCGTTACATTCGCTTCGTAAGCGCGCGAAGCGGCGATCATGTCGACCATCTCCGTTATGGTGTTGATATCCGGATAGAGCACCATTCCATCTTCCCGGGCATCCGGATGATTGGGATCGTAGACCATGCGCGGCTTGATCGGCTCTTCGCGCACCTCCTGGCTCAGCACTCCGGAACCGATGAAAAACTCGCCGGGGCGCGGATCTCCCTCCAGCATATGTTCGTGTTCGGTCCGTCTCAGTCGGCTCTTCTCGCGGCTCAGGAGGGTCGAAAATTTGCTCATCTTGGGCGCCTCGAGCATCACCACGCGCCGGCGCTTGTAGGGGCCCCCCTGGTCCGTTCGGGTGGTATCCACGTTGGCCAGATTGCTGGCGATGGCCGTCAACTTGCGGCGCTGAACACTCAGTCCGGAACCGCTGATATCGAGAGCGTCGAAAATCTGCATGGCTATTACCTATCTCGTAGTCGAATCGGTTCTAACTGCTTACCTGGGGCGACCGGTTATGCTCTTCTTGAGCCCATCGAACTGTCTGCTAATCAGTCGCTGCCCCGCATTAAAGAAAAGGTGGTTCTCTGCCAGATCGGCCATTTCCCTGTCCACATCGACGTTGTTCAGGCCGGAATCGTTCAACCCGGTTTCCGGCTGATAGACCTCGGGATTGGCGGTCGGTTTGGGGATGGGAATATGGCGTGCATCCCCGCGCCGCCCTTCGACCGGCGGTTTGCGCGTGAAGGAATCCAGATACTCCTGAAAATGGACGCTCTTCTTGCGATACCCCTTAGTCGCCACATTGGCGATATTGTTGGCGATGACTCGCTGCCGTAGCTGGGTCACATCCAGCACGGCGTTGAGCACCGGCACTTTGGTCTTGTTGAAGATCACTTTGTCGAGGAACATTTGGGCCTCTCCTGGAAACGGCTTCTCACACTTCTGGGTTGGCAGTGAGCAATATGCATGCCATTTCCGGAAAATGACCTATACAACTCTATGCAGGAGAATGAATTATGAAGATAGGCAGATGGACACTCCCCTCCTGAACAGGGTCGGGAAGGGAAACAAAGGATCGTTTATCAGTAGAGCAGGGAAAGTATTGCCAGGTGGACGGAGAAGAAAAGAACGGACAAAAACGGCGGGAATTTAAAGCTGTAAATAACTATAAATTATAATTTTATGCCGTTCTATATAACAGACCTATCGAGGGGGGGTTCCTCTGAGCCCCCGACGACATCAGAAGGCATTTTTTGTCAACCCGGAATCAGGGCGACCTCTATTCAATCTCCCCCAAGCCGACGCGCGATTCTGGGGGTGCGTCCTCCCCGCTGGTGGATGCTGGCCAGCATATCCCCCAACAATCCGGTGGAGAAGAACTGGATGCCGACGATCACCAACAGCATCCCCAACATCAGCAGAGGATGGCGGTTCTGAATGTTGCCGAACGCGAAACGCAACCAGGCAATGTAACCACAAATCAGCGAACCGGTCAGCATTGCCAGCAGCCCCATACTTCCAAATATGTGCATGGGTGTGGTCATGAAACGGGCCACGAAGGTGATGGTCAGCAGGTCGAGGAACCCATTCAGCAGTCGCTTTGTACCGAATTTGGATTGGCCGAACCGCCGCGGATGGTGCTGCACCGGAATCTCTCCGACCCGGTACCCCCCCCAGTGGGCGATGGCCGGCAAATACCGATAGAGCTCTCCATAGAGATACGGTAGCGCATCTTCGGCCACCTCCCGCCGATATGCCTTGAGCCCACAGTTGAAGTCGTGCAGGCGGATTCCGACGACGGCGGAAGTGACCCAATTCCACAATTTGGAAGGCAGCGTCTTGCTCAGCGGGTCGTGGCGCGTCTTCTTCCATCCCGAAATTAGATCGAAATCTCGATCCAGCCCCTCCAGCAATCGGGGAATCTCCTCCGGGTCGTCCTGCAGATCGGCGTCCATGGTGATGATGATCCGGCCCCGCGCCTCCTTGAACCCGGCGGCCAGCGCGGCGGCCTTGCGGTAGTTGCGCCGAAAGCGCACCGCTCGCACCCGGGGATATTGCTCGTGCAATTCCTCGATGACGGTAAACGACCCATCCGTGCTGCCATCATCCACAAAAACGATCTCGCTGGTGTGCGGCAGTTCCTCCAGAACATCATGGAGTTTGGCGCAAAGGGGCGGCAAGCTCTCCTCCTCGTTGAACACGGGGATGATCAGGGAGAGATGCACTCTATCTACAGATTCCTTTTCCACCGCGCTCATTGCATTCCCTCCTGTATTTGCCGGTGCACCATTCCCCTCAGTTGCCGGGCAATTGGATTGTCCGGATCGAGTTCGAAAACCGCTTCCAACTGTCTGGCCGCCGCCTCGCCCTTCTGCAGCGCCAGGTAGAGCTGGGCCAGACCGAGGCGCCAATTCACCTGCTGGGGCTGCAATTCGACCGCCCGCAGCAACGCCTGCTCCGCTTTTTCCACCCGTCCCAATCCCAAATAGACGTTCCCCAGATTCCCCTGGATCTCGCCGTCCTGGGGATGCAGGCGCTCCGCCTGCTCAAGCACGCCGACCGCTGTCTCAAACTGCTCGGCCTTTGCGTACTCCACTCCCAAACTCTTCAACAGACGGAGATCCTCGGGCTTGAATGCCAGGGCCTGTTTCCAGGTTTCGATCGCCTGGTGGTGATCTCCCCGCTTGCGATAGGCGCGCGCCAGCCACTCGTAGGAATCCAGTTCGAGCGGATCCAGCCACGCCGCCCGTTGCAACGGGGTCACTGCCAGTTCTCCTCTACCGTTCCAGTACAGCGCCCTTCCCAACAATCGCAAGGCAGGGGCGTTGTTGGGATGCAACGCCGTGCTGCGCACCAGTGCCTGCTCCGCCTGGGCGTAGCGTCCGGCCCTGAGATCGACCAGCCCCAGCATCTGGTGATAGCGAAAGTCGTAGGCTCGCCAATCGACTGCCCGGCGGAACTCCAAAGAAGCGCGATTGGGATGGCCGATTCCGTTTTGCTGCAAGCCGCGAAAATAATAATAATCGCCCATCAATACAGACAAACCGACATATCCCCCCACCAGGACGACCGCCGCAGCTCCCAGACCAGCCGACAGACGCAGCAAACGCCCCAGCCGGATATCGCAGAAAAAACCATCCCCGGGTGGTTCCTCCTCTTTGTCCTCCCTCCCCTTGTTGACAGCGACCAACAAGCCCCCGAGAAGCCAGAAATGGGCCGCCGATGTGGGGTCCTGCAGGTTGAAGCTAAAGAGAGAATGGACCAGCGTAGCCACCAGGCCGGCCAGACAGCTGCTCGTGATCGCCCGACTCGTGGAGTCATCATCGGCCTGAGTCTTCAGGAACCGGTATCCCACCCACAGCATGGTGCCCAGCAACCAGAGCAGGGCGGCCAGACCGAATATGCCGCTTTCGGCCAACACCTCCAGATATTCGTTGTGCGCCCGGAAAGCCACCTGTGTGCGCCCTCCCATCAGCTCCTTCCAGGCCCTGTGTCGGGTCACGCTGCGGTGTGCGGGAAGAAAGAGTTCGTAATTGCCCGGCCCCACACCCAGCCAGAAATGCTCCTCTATCAGCTCGAAGGTATCGGCCCACACGATGCGTCGCTGCGAGATGGAGAAATCGCGCCGCTCGAAGCTGCTCAGAGCCCGATCGATGCTGTTCTTGGCGATCCGTCCGAACCGATCATTCAGGCTGTCCTGCCCCCAATAGACATTGTTCAGAACCAGTTCAACGGCAGGACTGAGCAGTGCGACCACCACGACGGCCAGCACCGGACTGGTTCCCCACCTGAACCGCTTCCTCCGCGCCAGGAACAACACCAGCAGACCGACAGCGGTAGCCAGCCACCCCCCTCGGCTCTGGGTCAGCACCATGTGGCTGCAGGTCACCACCAGCGTTACCGCCAGCAGGAAACGCTCCCACAGTCGACGACGCACCGGCAGCAGGCCGACCGTCAGTAGAATGACCACTTCCAGATAGTGGGCGACAAAATTGGGATTGCCGAGAGTCGAAAGGGGCATATCGCCGACCGCTTCGGGCTGGGGAATCAGATGTATGCCGTTGTACTGAAGCAACCCCAGAGAGGCGACTACCAGGCCGACCAGGACGATGGTCCAGAGCACGCCCGATGCAGCCGTCGGATCGCGAAAATTGTTGATGACCAGAACATAGAAGGCCAGCAGCCACAGCTGCAGGAGCAGCACCTCTCCTCCCTGTTTGACATTGTGAGCGAAGAAGAGCGTCACCAGTGCTACGGTCAGATATATCAACAAAGGGAGATAGAATGGAGATCGTTCCAGGCGCAAACGGCCGCACACCGCGATATGGGCGAGCCAGATCCCGAGCAGCAGGCCGACCATGCCGAAGACCGCCCCCGTCTTGGGAATCATGTAATCGGTGAAATAAGGGGCGTAGAGCAGAGTGGTCAGGACTACCAGCGCGGGGACTCCTGCTTCGAGCAGCGCTTCCAGGAGATATCTTACTGTTTCCCGCGGCTCAGCTCGACTGCTTTGTCCCTGGCTCTCATTCGGGGAAGGTGTGGTGCCCATCGCTTACCATTCTCTCTTCAGGCCGTCTTTCTGTTCCCTCTCCCACCCCTTCCTCAGCTGGCTGGACGACAAAGCGCAGAATCAAAAGCCCCAGGCCTCCAGACAGCGCGTTCAACTGCACATCTTTCAGTTCGAAAAATCGCTGGGGCAGGACCCACTGTATGCACTCGTCCCCCAGCCCGATCAGCACAGTGCCGACAAAACTGACGATATAGGCGGCGCGATCGGAAAAATCGATCCGCAGCGCTCTGAACAGAACCACTCCCATAAAACCGTATTCGACCAGGTGCAGCCGTTCGGAGGGGAAGACGGCGTACCGATTCAGCAGATAGGCGTAGATCGGCACGATAAACGCCAGCGCCACATACGGTCCCCAGCGCCGCCGCTGGATCCGCCGCCATACGCCTCCCGCGATAGCTGCGGCGGCCAATCCCACCGCCAGAATCCCCAGGTAGCGAATCGAGCCCTGCGTGTACGCCTCCAGTATCTTCCAAACGGCGGGCATAACGGCAATAGTGCTATAGACGAAAGCGATGTAGAGCAGCGCTACGCTCCAGGCTCTGCAGCGCGCCACGCCCCAGCGCTGCACATAGGGCCAGAGAATCGCCCCTGCGATGACCAGCAGCAGAGCATAAGCACTCAGGTCGGCGGCGGGGACCGTCCCCGCCCAAAGATAGAGATCTACCGCTCCCCGTCCCAATCCCCAAATCAAGTTTCCCGCGTGGTCGATCCCGCGACTGACAGCATGACGCGCCATCAGAGCAACCCCCAGCAGAGAAATTCCCTCTTCTTTCCCGGCCTCGGATGAAGTCAAGTAAAAGGTGACCCAGTCGCTCTTCTCCTGTGGATTTTCGGGCAGATATACCCTGAATTTCCAGGGATTGTAGAGCACCAGCGCATTCCACATGTTCGCCTGGAAAGGACCGTAGCCAGGAGCAGATCTCGACTCGGTTGTCACACCCTCCAGATGATAGGCACCCTCCCCTATCTCGTATTCGATCACATAGGTTTCTGCATCCGGGCCGTCCCACTGCAGCCGGATAGTGTGGTCTGCGCCCTGATAACTGAGAGTGTCGCCATCCTGCGGGAAGAGTATTTCCAGCTTTCCTCCCGTCTGGTCGGCCGCACCCGATCGGGCACCGGTTTGCGGTCGGCTCTCCTCGGACGGATCCTCCTGGCCCCTGTACACACGACGCTGCGAAAACAGTATCCATTCATTCAACAAAACCCGCAGACTATCGACCATCTGAGGGTACTCCTCGCCGACATCCTCCAATTCTCCGGGATCGTCATCCAGATCGTACAGCGCATATGCCTCATCAGGACCGGCGTGGATCAGCTTCCAGCGCTCAGTGCGCACAGCGCGAAACCGCTGGCGGTACTGCTCTTCGTCAGCGGTGTAGCCGGCCGCCGACGTCTCGAAGAACAGCGGCTTCTGCGTCCAGCCATCCCGCTCCTCGATCAGCGGCAGCAGAGACTGGCCCTGCATCCCCTGGGCCAAAGGAAGATCGAGCAGATCGAGTATCGTCGGCGCCACGTCGATACACTGCACCGGCTCCTCGACGATCCGACCGGCCGGCAGCACGCCGGGGAACCAGAAGATCAGTGGAATGCGGGTGAGTTCGTCGTAGAGCCTCCCCTCCTTGAAGGTGGAGACGTGGCCGATCAGGTCCCGGTCGAAGAGTTCCTCCCCGTGATCTGCCGAGATGATTACCAGCGTATTCTCATCCAACCCCTCGCGTTCGAGCGTCCGCCGCAGACGTCCGAAAAACTCCTCGTCCAACCGGCGGATCTGGGCGTCGTAAAGCGCATCGATCCACGGCCGATCACGGGCATCGAAGTCCATCAACCCACGCGTGATCATCACGCTTTTCTTGACCACGGCCATCTTCTCGGCGGCCAAAAATCGCTTGAGGGCGCTGAGAATACCCAGGGGAGCGTCGAACGCATCGGGAAGATACAGCGACTCGTAAGATTCACCCGGCTTATAAGGCAGATGCAGGTCGCGATAGTGGTAGTAGAGGAAGAACGGCTCTCCGGCCACCACCTCCTCTTCCAGCCAGTGAAAGAGGATCTCGTCCCCCCGATCGATCAGTTCCTCCCGACGATCGTATATCTCCAAGCCCAGATTGCTGAAATTGGGGATCTCGGTCAGGAAGAAGATGTCCGGAGCCCGGTATCCTTCCGCCACGAGCAGATCCGGCAGCGTGATCGCTCTGGGATCCAGTCGCCGACCGCGGATATCCACCTCATGGGTGGGCGCATAGAGCGAGGTGAGAATCGATATCAAACCGGGCGTGGTCCAGGCGGAGGAGCTGAACGCCTGCCTGAAGAAGACGCCCTCCGCGCTGATGGCGTCCAGCTGAGGACTGGTCTGTCGTCGGTAGCCGTAGTAGCTGAGATGATCCGGGCGGAAGGTATCGATGGTAATCAGGACGATGTTGGGTCTGAAAGGCGCACCTGCGGAAGGACCGGCACTCAGGGCGAACAACGCGACGATGAGCGACCAGATCCCTCGAGTGCTGCCAGACAGAAATAACTTTCGGAGGCTTTGCAGGTTCACCAGGGGCCATCGACCCGTTAGCAACTTCCGCCAGGCAGCACTAGACAAAGCTGCGATCCTTTCTTTCTATCCAGATCGTTTCGGCCAACAACAGGACTCCTCCCCCGGCCATCAGCAGCATCCCCCAACTCCGACTGGTGAACAAATAGAGGTATCCTCCGCTGCCCAGCAGCGCATTGATCAGTAGCACCCACAAATCGATCTGCAGGTGACTCCACCCCAGCCTGTCCAGGCGCTGGTAGAGATGTTTGCGATGAGCGCGCAGGACGTTCTCTCCGCGCAGAGCACGTCGGACCAGCGTGTACCCGGTGTCGAACAGGTAATAACTCATGAAAGCCGCAAAAATCCACAGTGGCAGACCAACCCGTTCTCCCAGTATGCCCAATCCGGCCAGCACAAAGCCGACAAAATTAGACCCCACATCTCCGATGAAAATGCGGCCGGGGGGAAAATTGAAGATCAGGAAGCCGGCGGTCGCCCCGATCAGCAACCCCGCCTCTGTCCAGCAACCATCCAGGCGCCACAAACAGAGCAGCGCAAAAAAGCCGACGCTGATCGTCTGCGTTCCCGTAATACCGTCAATTCCATCCATGAAGTTGCAGGCATTGCACAAAGCGAGAAACCAGAACGCCGTCAGTACCCAGCCCCACGCCCCCAGTCCTACCCACGCCCCCGAGGGCAGGGTCAACCCATCCAGCGGCCCGGCCCCGATCAACCAGGCTCCGGTCGCCAGGCAAAGCAGTATCATCTTCTCCCCGACCTTCAGCGGACGGAGAAAATCGTCGGCCGCCATGACCAGCAGCGCAGCCGTGCCCAGCCCCCAAGTCACCAAGTTCTCTCGCCAGATCACCCCATCCCCCGCCTGGAAGATCGAAAGCAGTATCCAGCCTCCCCAAAAACCGACGATGATCCCCAGGCCTCCCCCCGTGGGCATGGGCACCTGATGAGCACTGCGCTCGTTGGGGCGATCCATCAAACCCCGGCGCCGCGCGAACCGCAGCACCGCCCAGGTGACCCCACAGGCTATCCCCAGGGCCACCAGCGTCGCTCCCACCCCGAGCATATTCTCTCGAAAGCTCACCCATCCCTCCCTTTCCCACCATAGATCTCGGCCAGCCCTTCGGCCAACGCCAGCGGCCTGTAACCGAGATCGGCACGAGCGGCCTCGATTGAATGTGCCTTATCCTCCTGCAGGCGGAGAATCTGTTCCCGCTCGATCCCCGTCCGCAGACCGACACATTCGGTCAGCCATGCCCCCCACAGAGCCAGCTTCACGGGAATATGCACTTTGACTGGATTTACTCCCACGGCTTCTCCCACCAGATTGACCACCTGGTCGTAGGTGAGCGCTTCGGCGCCGGCCAGAGCATAGCTGTTGCCCACCGCACAAGAGTGATTCGTAGCCGCCAGGATCCCATCCACGACATCCTCCACGTACACCGGTTGCTGGAAGGCCATGCCACTCCCAAACACCGGAAACCAGCGACGCTTGCGCAAAAAGGCCGCCATCCGACTGATATTTCTATCATCACCGGGACCGTAGATCATCGACGGGCGCAGAATGATCCCCGGCAAATCCGAGTCCGTCGCACATTTTTCTCCTGCCACTACCTCCTCCACCGAAGGAGAGGGCACGCGGGAAAAATACCTGAGCGAGCTGACCAGCACCGCGCACTCCAATGTTGAATCAGCACATGCGACCACCGTGCGCGTATAGCGGATGTGCGCCAGATGAAAGATCAGCCGCACTCCGGCAAACGCATGCCTCACCTCTTCGACCTCTTCCAGATCGCCGATAACCATCTCCACGCCCAGTTGTTCCAGCTCTCTCCGATCGCTGGAGGGACGCACCAGACAGCGCAGGTGCTCTCCCCCTTCAACCAAGCGGCGCACCAGAAAACGCCCGGTGTATCCGGTCGCCCCGGTGACCAGAATCATTCTCCCACCCATCTGGCCGCCAACAACTGCTCGTATTCCTCTTCCAGAAGCTTCAGCATCCGCTCCTGGGCGAATTCCTCGGCGACCCGCCGGCGCCCGGCTTCTCCCATCCTTGTTCGCATCTCACTGCTTCCCGCCAGTTGGCCAATCGCCTCCTCTAGAAGAGCGGAGTCGCGTGCCGGGACAAGCAGACCGTTCTCCCCATCGCGAATAATCTCCGGAACCCCTCCCACCCGGGAGGCGATTACCGGACATCCCATGGCCATCGCCTCCAGCAGAACGGTTGGCAGGCCCTCCCGGATCGAAGGGGTGACGAAAAGGTCGAAAACCGCCAGCCACGGCCTCACATCCGCTACGATTCCCGGAAAGTGGACGCGATCCCCGATGCCCAATTGTCTCGCCTCTTCCTCCAGCGAAACGCGCAGCGGTCCATCTCCGATTACGCAGAGTTGTATATGGGGATACCGCTGCACCAGACCGGATAGGGAGCGCAGCAAAACGTCGAGCCCTTTCTCCTCTTTCAGACTGCCGATAGTGCCGATGATGGGTTTCCCCTCCAAACCGAGGCTGGTCTGCTCAACCGACCTGTAGTCCATAAAATATCGCAGATCGATGCCATTGTGGATCATCCGGTATTGATCCGCTGTGCCGATTCCGCCACTCAGACAAAGCCGAACCGTCTCTTCACTCACGGCGATCAGTGCGTCCGACCAGCTAGCTGCCCTGCGCTCGCAGGCGCGGAAAAAGCGGCTTTTCAAAGAACAACCGTGCACCTCCTCGACCCGCCCGTGGTAGGTGTGCACCACCACCGGCACACCGGCGCAGCGAGCTGCCAGTCGTCCCAGTATGCCCCCCTTGGAGATGTGTGTATGGACGATATCGTACCCACCGCGCCGAATCTGTCGATAGATAGCGACCAGCGCCCGAACATCCGCCAGCGGTTTCACCGAGCGCTGGAGAGAGGGAATCCGCAAGGTTGCGATTCCCCGCACTTGGGCCTCCTGCCACAACTCCCCCTCTCCCGGCTCGCTGCGACCGGCCAGAACCTCGACGGCAAAACGCTCGGGGTCCAGTCCCGCCGCGATGGCGAGGACGTGGCGCGGCACTCCTCTTACGGCCAGTCGGGTGACGATCTGCAGAACGCGAATACGGGCCATCAGAAGCTGCGCAGGAAACGCCTGATGTAGGCCGGAGAGACCACCGTTTGACGTCGGATTTGGCGGCGCTTGCGCAGCGTGGCCGGCATGAGCCGAACCGCATCTACAAGCGCCAGAAGCAGATAGGGGAAGTCCAAAGGTCGGCGCACCAGCAGATAAAGCCAGACTAAGGGCTCGCTCAACAGAAAAACCGGCAGTAGACGCAACAACACGCCCGCCGAACCGTTTTTCGCCAGCGTCAAATAGCGGTTCTTCAGGGTCTGCCGCTGAAAAAAGGGCGGTTTGTCGACAAAACGGAGCTGTCCATCCAGCGACCCGGAGCCGACGTGGAAAGCCCGGGCATCCGGATGGAAGCGGGCCTTCCAGCCGCACAGCTGGGCGCGCCAGGCAAGATCGATGTCCTCGCCATAGCTGAAATAGGTCTCATCGAAGTATTCGCCGTCCAATTTTACCGCTTCGAGCATCTCGTGCCGGCACAGCATCACCGCACCGGTGCAGCCGAACACCTCTTCTTCAGCGGACAGGTTGCCGCTGTGGGCTATGCGGATCTGGGATCGCAAGAAAAACCCTCCATTTATCCATTCGCGCGTGCCTTCCTGGTAGATCAACCCGGTCGCAGCGCCCGTATCGGCGCTCTGTGCCAGGCTGCGGAGAGCATTTTCGACGAACCCCGGTTCCAGAAATACATCTGTATTGAGAATCAACACGTAAGCGGCGGCGCAGGCACCAATGGCGCGATTGTATCCGGCGGAAAATCCCTTATTGCAGCTATTTTCCAACAATAAGACCTGCGGATAGTACTCCCGGATCCACTCGCGAGACCCGTCCGTCGAGCTGTTATCCACAACCACGACCTGGCGGGGTGGCAGCGTCTGAGAAAAGAGCGCCTCCAGGCACCGCTCAATGTGCCGCATCCCGTTCCAGTTCGCCAGGGCAGCGTCTATCCCCTCTCCCACCTCCCAACCGGCATCACTCATATCCCTGCTTCTTCAGAGACCGCCCCGGTCTTCTGTTGCGCATGCCAGGCGGCGATCTCCTGCTTCAACTTGAGGAACTCTTCGGCGATCTCCTCCCTGTCCATCCCCACCGCCTTGACCATACATTCGTTGTAGCGCTGTGTCGCCTGGAAGTACTGCTCTGCAGTCGCCTCTCGATTTCCCCCGGTAGCCGATAGTTGAGCGCGCTTCCAGCTGGCCCGGGCCAGCCGGTGCAAATAGTGGCGCTGGATATCGTTCACCTTGCGTATGCCGATGAGGGCATCGCCGGATTGGGTGCGCTGGTAAACCATCGCCAGTATCTCAAAAGCCCGGTCTGCGTAAAACTGCAGTTTTTCCCTGTCTTTGGTCTCTTGTTCGGCCCTTTTCAGATATTGCTGGCCCAGTTGCAGCAACATCTGATTGAGGGATTTCCTCAAAATATCGCTACGCAACAGCTGTGGGGCGGCACTCGACTGATTTCCCTCTCTCTTCCTGCGCACCATCTCCTCGCGCCGAACGATACGCAAATGCCGATCGATCGCCGTTGCTTCGAGGATTTTCACCTGCTCAACCAACCCCGGCTCTACTTTCTCTCCAGCCTCCCGCGCCAGTCTGCTCAGGATCTGATTCATGGCCAACAATTCCTTAAAAAAAGAGGCCATAAATTCCTCATCTATATTTTTCAGCCCCTCCTTCTCCTGCTTCTCTTTATAAAGCCCCAGGGCCAGATTCCCTCTACATTCACTCTCGATCCTCTCTTTTGTTGTCTTAGAGGAATAGATTTCGCTACGCGCCAAGTTGATAAAATATCGCGGGTCGGTAGAAGGGATCTTTTTAGCCCTCTTCTGTTCGGCTTCGTAGGCCCCCAACCGCTGTGCTCCCAGATTCAGAAACCCCTCTAAATACTGCTTCAGCGTCCCTTCATCGCGGATATATTGGCAAATCCCGGCGAACCACTCCAGATCCAGATGCTCCGGCGTCGTCGCGATCCGATCCAGCAACACGCGAGTCATCAGCCGCTTGCGCTCAGCTTCGGACAACGGCTGCGTTTCGGGCACTGGAGCCGGTTTGGGCTTCTGTGCCTTCACGACCGATTCCTTTGGCGTTCTGGTCTGGGCAGCTTTGGGCTTTTTCTGCTTCACCTTCTTGGGTTCGTCCTCTTTCAACATCTGCATCCCCGCTCCGACCAGGGCGGCGACCAGACAGACGATACCGACAAAGAGCGGCAGAAAGGAGATGAGCTTCTTTACATCCATCTATTCCCCTCGCGAAATCCTAGCCTATGCTCTCTGTTTAATGTAAGTTACCTCAGTTTACCGGGCAACAAACCGCGACCTTGACAGGGAACGGAAATTCTCGGAAAATAGTAGATCTCCAGCGGGTAAATCTCAACGCTGTGAGGGCGATATCTCTGCAGATAAACGGAACATCCCCTTACGGGGAAGAAAGACAAGCAAGATCGTTCAGAAGCCAATCTAAATGGCTATTAAATATTTTCCTCACCCCAATGCAGGCCGCGATGCAACTTCCACCTTCAGCTCATATCCACATGATCGCCATCTGCGGCACCGCCATGGGCTCGCTGGCCGGAATGCTCTGCGAGCGAGGTTACCGCATCACCGGCTCCGACACCCACGTCTATCCTCCTATGAGCACTCTTTTGGAGAATCTGGGCGTCGAGATCAGAGAGGGCTTCGCTGCCGACCATCTCGGCAGTCCCGATCTGGTCGTCGTCGGCAATGCGGTCTCACGGGGCAATCCCGAGGTGGAGGCTACTCTCAGCCGCAGACTCCCCTATATGTCCCTGCCGGAAGTCCTGCGCGATTTCTTTATTCGGGACAAACGCTCCGTGGTCGCCACCGGCACCCATGGCAAGACGACTACCACAGCGCTAATCGCCCATTTGCTGACCCAGGGACAGCTCGATCCCTCTTTCATGGTTGCCGGGATTCCGCGCAATTTTCCTCGCTCCTACCACCTGGGCACGGGGGAGTTTTTCGCCATCGAGGGAGATGAGTACGACAGTGCTTTCTTCGCCAAGTTCGCCAAATTTTTCTTTTACCTGCCTGAAATCCTGATCATCAACAACATCGAGTTCGACCACGCAGATATCTATGAAGACCTGGACGAGATCAAAAAAGCCTTTCGCCAACTCATCAACCTGGTGCCGCAAAACGGCCTGCTGTTGGCCAACAGCGAAGATCCGGTTCTCGCCGAACTACTACCGGCTTCCTTTGCCCCCGTGCAGACCTTTGGGCTTGCTGAAGGCGCGTACTGGCGTGCCTCCGAAATGAACTTCACTCCGGAGGGCGTCTCCTTCTCGCTGCGCTGTCAGGAGGAGCGGATTGCCGATTTCTCCCTGCCGATGAGCGGCACCTACAATGTGCGCAACGCGCTGGCGGCGATCGCCGTAGGGCTACACGTCGGCCTTACCCCGAAGCAGCTCTGCGAGGGGCTGCGCACCTTCCAGGGAGTCAAACGGCGCCAGGAGATCGTCGGTCAGGTCGGTGGCATCACCCTCATCGACGACTTCGCCCACCACCCTACCGCCGTCGAACAGACCCTCCTGGGCCTGCGCCAGACCTACCCGGAAGCCGGTTTCTGGGTCGTCTTCGAACCGGCCAGCGCCACCAATGCCCGAGCGACCTTTGAAAGCCGCTACGTGCAGGCCTTCGCTCCGGCCGATCACCTGGTCGTAACCCGAGTACCGCGCCCCGAAAGGGCGCGCACCGATCCTCCTTTTTCCCCCGAAAGACTGGCCGAAACTATCCGCCGCCGGGGCGGCTCCGCCCTGTCCATAGCCGATGTTGACGAGGTCATCGATCATCTCACCCCCGGAGTGGACCCCGGTGATATCGTCGTATTCATGAGCAACGGCGCCTTCGGCGATATCCAGCACCGCCTCCTCTCTGCTCTGCAATATCGCTTCGGATCAGAGATCTGAATTGCGTTTCTGGAACCCGGATTCCCATCGAGAATCTCTACTAGTAGTCGACCACATTGAATTGTGAGTATGTGGTCATTCCGTAAGTGTCAGTTTATTCTGGTATAATGCTGATACGAACTTCTCCATATTTATTTGGAGGAGCACTACTGATACTCGGCTTTTCCCCTCCCGATCAAACCGCTGGGCTCTTTTCCTTTTCTGCCGACATCTACACTGAGTGCTTGACCTCGGGATCAAGCATGACGATCTTTCGGCTAAGGTTTTGTTTATAAGGATTATAACCCTATTTCAAAAGAAAAATCTGTGAAGCCCATCTTGCTCTTCTTGCTCTTCTTTCTCGGTCCGAGCACCCTTTTTGCCCAGGATCGGCATATCGCCCGTCTTGCCCAAGAATTGCAGAGTTCCGACGTCGCCATCCGCCGCCAGGCGGCCATCGCCCTGGGGCGGGCGAGCTATCCGCAAAGTGTCGACCTGCTGCGCAGATCGTTCCCAAACGAAGTAGAAACTTCCATCCGTCTGGAAATCGTTCGCGCTCTGGCCAACATCGTCTTTCTGCGCTTCCCGGGATATCCCGAAGCCCTCCGTGCCCTCGGCGATGCGGCCGACGGCGCAGTAGAGAAGAATGAACTGGTGCGGCTGAGAGCCACGGAAGCGCTGTGGGAAGCGGCCAAGAAGGATCTTCTCGATCCCGTTCCCTTCCTCGAGCGCAATCTGGGGGATCGCAGCCAGCGTCTGCGGCTCTCAGCCGTGCAGATGCTTCGGAAGCTGGGCAATCCGGCCACCGTTCCTCCTCTGGGGAGAGCCGCTCTCGACAAAACACAAACCGAGACCATCCGCCTGAAGGCGATCGAAGCACTGGGAGCTATCTCCCTATCGGATCCCGGCCCAGCGGGAAGAGAGGTAGCTCGAGCCAATATCCGCACTACCGGCCTCCTGGGCGTTCCCCAACTGGCCGATCCCGGCCTCCTGGAGCGTCGCCATCAGCTTCAAATCAACTTTCTGGCTCAGGTCGCCCGCGACTCGGGAAATAGCCCTTCCCTGATTCTACGAGCCGTCAAATCGATGGGGCAGGTCAAGCACAAATCCTCGATCCCCGTACTCAATGAACTCATCACAACTCACCCCAACCCGGCCGTCCGTAAACAGGCCACCCGCGTCCTCAGCCACGTACTCGCCCGTCAGTACGAATAATTCCCTTTTTTTGTTCAGGTGGGATCAATACGAAACAAGTCTGTGTATTAAACTGCACACTATTCTTTTTTTTTAGAAAAATAATCGCTGTTTTTATTGATCTTACCTCATTACGTAAGATGGCACACGTCTTGCCCTGATCCGGTTGGAATGCTACCACCACCCCAAAAAATTCCCATTCAGGAGATGAGACATGCGCCTACTGATCCCCTTTTTCTTTTTTCTTTGGGCTACTTCCCTGTTCGCCTCAATGCCAGGGGCAATCATCTTCAGCGAACTCATGTGGATGGGCAGCTCTGCTTCGAGCGCCGACGAGTGGATCGAACTGTACAACTGCGGAAATCGGACTGTCGAATTGGGTGGTTGGGCCATCACCCGCCTCACCAGCGAAGGGGAACAGCCCATGCTGGAACTGGAAGAGGGCCATCTCGAGCCAGGAGAAACCTTCCTGATCGCCAACTATGCTGCCGACAATCCCCGCTCACGCCTGGCCATCTCTCCCGATCTGGTCGCCACAGCGGTTAGCCTGGCCAACGCCAGGCTGCAGTTGCGCCTCTACAATCGCCAGGGACAACTCATCGACCTCGCCGACGACGGCCGGGGCACTCCTCTGGCCGGGGATGCCCGTTTGAAACGCTCCATGGTGCGCATCGCCTTTGACCAAGACGGCTCATTGCCCGCTAGCTGGGCGATCGCTCAAGAGGCCAGCGGCTGGGACGCAGAGAGCTCTGAACTCGGCACTCCCGGCCTCATCCCGGCGTATCTGGAGCCGGTCTCCCCAGAACGTCCAGGTACGCCAGTGCATTCCATCTCCTGGGCTGAATTAAAGAACAGGCCATAAAAAAAGGCCCGGGGAAAAAACCCGGGCCTTTTTTCGTAAAAAAGAGCGCGATCTATTGCGTAAACTGGGTCACGTTGGCGATACCGCCCGGCTGCGTCAGTGCGTAGACGATAAGATTAACTCCGAACTGCAGCCCGCGCTCCCGGGCATCGGCGAGGGGATCACCCCAATACCAGCTGACGTTCAAATCACTGAACACCACGGCCACTCGACCGCGCAGTTCCAGCATCTCCAGATCGAAGACATTGCCTCCCGGAGCACCACCCATGGGAGGACCGTCCGGGAAATCCCAGAAACTGAAGTATAGAGCATGGTCTTTGCCCACCTTCTGCCACTTGGAGCCATCGCTGCTCAGCACCAGAGGATCCTTCATTAGTGCCTTGAACTGGCGATCGAAGGGGGTGCCAGAAACGCCGGACTCTTTGTTATCCAAGCCATTATCCGGGTCGCTCTGACGGATCTCCTCGGCGTAGAGGAATCCACCATTTTTCAGATAATCTCCCAGATTTTTCTTCTCCGTATCGCTGATCTGCAGGACCGCGTCGTTCCCCGTCATATAGAGGAAAGGAGCACCCATGATGCTGGGATCGCTCAATTCGACCGTGGTTCCCTCGATCCGGGCGTTGATCTGGGTATTATCCCGCATGTAGCGCATCAACTCCTCGACCGCCGTGGGGAATCGATCCCTGTTTTTGTCGGCAATGTCGTAGTCGATGACCGTCATGTTGAAAAATCCCCGAATAGCCTTTTTGTCATCTGGATCCTGGATCAGGATGGCCTGGTAGCGGCCGATATCCAGATCGCCGACATTCAGCAACTCGTGCCGAAGGCTGAGCGCCTCCTGCACGGGAGCAGCAGTTTCGGTTAACTCGACCATCTCGACGTCGTCGAATGCCAGTTCCTCGGCCTTGGCCCCGCTGAAGGCACCCAGCGTCTGGGACCCGGGCATCACGGCACTCAGCAAGTCACTACCAACGGCGCTCACGTCAGCCATGGCCGATATATCGGAGGGTAGATCCGGAGGAGCCATGGAAGCCAGCATCTCCATCTGCACCTCGGAGATCTCGGGCCGCTTGGCCAAATCGAAGTTCTTCTCCAGAATGGGGGGCGGAGCCTGGAATCGCATCAACTCTTGCCCTTCTTCCTCTACCACACCACCGAAGTAATAGGAATAGACAAAAACGCCCGAGTGGGCCAGAATGGAGATCAGCAAGGCCAAATTCAGACCCAACCGGCGGCCGGTGGTAGCTTTCCACAGCGCCACCAGCAGCAGAGCCAGACCTGCTATTCCGACCCCAAAGGCCACCCACTGAGAGAGAATGAACGCTATGTGGATGACGATGGCTGCGCCAATGAACTTATAGGCCAGCGTCTTTCGTCCATCCAATAGGGCTTTTTTGTATTCGTCCACTACAGTCCTTCCCTCTTTTTTAGCGAAGGCAAATGCCTTCTAGCGAAGGGAATGCCTCTTTTTAGAAAGATTCCCGTCTGCCGACGAAGAAACCCTTTCTAATTTCTCTGCGGTTCGGTCGCAATCACTTGATCGACGATGCCTACCTGTCGGGCGATATCCATGATCTGAACAATCTGCCCGTGCGTGGCCCGCTCATCTCCCTGAATAATGATCATAGTGGTGTTGTCCAGTAGCCTGCGTTTCTCCTGGAGTTCCTCCTTCAAGCTGGCAAATGTCACTGATTTGTGGTTCAGCTTCATATTGCCATCCTGATCCACCACGATAAAGAGATTCTCCTTTTCCGGGGCCTGAGCTTCCTCTGCTTCCGGTAGCTTGATATCGAGACCCGGCGTGATGGCAAATACGGCGGTAACCATGAAGAAGATGAGCAGCTGGAACACCACGTCGATCATCGGTGTCAGATCGGGCATGGCAAGCTCGGTTTTTTTCTGTTCGACAGCCATCTATTTCTACCTCCAGCTATCAAGCAGCCTGAGAGCTCTGCCAGCGGCGCAACAGCGCGTCGACAAAGCCGTGGCCGTACGGCTCGAATTGGATTGCCTTACCCGAAGAACGGTTGTTAAAGTAGGTGAAGATCGCCAGAGACGGCACGGAGATCGTCAGCCCGGTGACCGTAGTGATCAGTGCTTCGGAAATACCGGCCGCGACGATGGTCGGCTCACCCAACCCCTTTTCGGCGATACCTTCGAAAGCGTTGATCATTCCGTTCACTGTTCCCAGCAGTCCCAACAACACCACCGATTTCGACACGAAGTCGATGACCGACAGATAGCGCTCGAGATAGCCTATGGCCGCGCGCTCTACGGTGCCGTTCATTTCGATGCGCATCTCCTCCACGGTCCGTTGCTCTCTGGAAAGGTGCTCAAAACGCTCGATACCCTCTCCGTATACCTCCCCTTCCATTTTGCCCACCTCCACGCAGTATTCTTTCAACTGCTCAAAAGAGGTCCCCGAATCGATGCGGGATGTCATGTCGTTGGTCACTTCGGCGAGTTCATCCTCAGAACGCATGCGGGCATAGGTATATACCCGTTCCAAGAAAAATCCAAGCGACATGACCGACCAGAGAGCAAGTGGCCACATGAACGGTCCGCCATCCTGAAAGAATTCTAACATTTCTCTATATCCCTCCTTGTTGGACGCGACGGAAAAATTCTCTCATCAAAAATTCGACTACACGAAATTTAGGTAAAACGTGGCAATCTCTGCAAGAAAGTCAGGCTGACTACAAAACTCGCGCTTCCTGCATAGTCTCGAGCTGCTGCCGGGAAAAATCCACCTGTGGCGAAAACTTGGGATTTTCACCGTAGATCTCGACCACTTTCTGGAACGCAGCGCCAGCCTGGCGATAATCTTCCTGCGCCATGTAAGCAGCGCCGATATTGACCGCAGCGTTGACCGCCTGGTCGCTCTCCGGGTATTTCTGCTGCACCTCCTCGAAGATCACGACCGCTTCGTCATACTGCTTCTGGTCAAAGAGCTTTTCACCCTGAGCGTACAGATTGTAAGCATCGATTTCGGCCAGGTGCCCCAGCAAAACCGTCGCCTTGCGCGGCAATCCCCTGTCCTGGCGATCGTACGCCTTACCGGCGAGTCTCTCTTCGGGGAACAGCTCCAGAAACTTCTCGTAGCTCGCAGCGGCATTGGTGTAGTCTTTGAGCCCGTAGTAATAATCCCCCAGCGTGAACTGGCTGCGCGGGCCGTAGCGGGCGTTCGAGAATTTCTCCACGATCTCTTCAAAGATCGGCACCGCCTCTTCGGTCCGCTTCAGTTCAATCAGACACCACGCCATATTGTAGAGCGCATCATCCATGTAATCGGACCGGGGATACTTGTCGATAATCGTTTGATAATATCCCATCGCTTCCTGGAGTTGCCCTTCCCTCTCGGCGCTCCCCCGCTTGGTCATATTGAAGATGGCATCTCCAGCGCGGAAGAGCCCCTCCGAGGCCTGGCGGGATCGAGGATGCTTGACCGCCAGTTCGTTAAAGACCCTACTGGCATCGCGCCACTTACCCAATCGATATCTTGCCCAGGCATCGTAGTAATAGGCGAAAACGGCCCTCTCGTCTTCCGGATACGTATTGTAGTAGATCTCGAAGGCCTGGGACATGGCCGGAAGCACTTCCAGACTGCCGATCTTCTGGTAGCACACGCCGATCTGGAACTGCGCATTCTTGGCCCAGCCGATCTGCGGATACGCCTCGATGATTTTGCCGTAGGTGGCGATCGCCTTGGGATATTCTCCGGCTTTGAAGTAACTATTGCCCTGCACGAACAACGCATTGGAGATACTCTCGGCATTGACCGCCAGATCGATCAACTGCTGGGCGGCATCAATGCTCTGCTGGTACTGATCCAGGCGAAAATAGGCGCTTGCCAGGCGGATCAAGACTCGCTCTTTTTCCTCGTTTGAAGTGATGCCTGCGAGCATCTCCTCATAGATGCCGATCGCCTCTTGAGGATCCTGCTTTTCGGCCATGGAGATCAACTGCAGACGAGCCGAGCGCGCCAGGCTTTCGTCCCCCGAATCGATGACATCCCTGAGCAGTTCCTTGGCCTCGTCGTCGCTCCCCTGCGCAGAGTAGGAAAGCGCCATAGAGAACTCTACCTTGAGCTTCATGGCCGCCGGCAGTTTGTTGTTCAACAGCCACTTGTAATCGATCAGCGCTCTATCGTAACGCCCGGTCCAGTGGTAGGCCAAGGCCCGGCCATAGCGGGAATCCCTGATCACTTCGCTGTTGGGATATTCCTCCAGGACCTTGGTATAGCGATTGGCGGCATCGACGTAGTTTTTGTTATTGAGATCGAGCTGAGCCATCTGGAAATGGGCTCTAGCCTCCAGCGTTGGATCTCCCGTAACGCCCGCCAGAAGCTGATTCAACAGCGTTCGCCCCTCGTCCGGACGCCCCTCGCTGATGTGGATATTGGCCGCTTCGATCAGAGCGGCGATGTAGGTCTCACGTGCCCCTCTATCGACCTTGGAAAAGGCCACAATAGCTTCGTCGAAGCGCTCTTCATCCCGATAGAGGATGCCCAGACCGTAGTAGGCATCGGCAGCGTGAAGGCCCTCCTGATAATTATCGGTGATGGCCTTGTAGGCGTCGGTGGCCTCGGAAATCTTCTCCTGTTCATAGTAGAGGCGCGCCATGCGCAGCAAACAGAGAGGAGCCTGCTCGGAGCGCGGAAAGCTCTCGACCGCCTGTGCGTAACTCGTCAGAGCTTGTTCGGGACTCCCCAGCCTTTCAGCCGCCCACCCGGCGCTGTACAGAGAAGCGGCACGCAGGCCGGTTTCGCTGTCCGGGTAGTCACCCAGGACCTTGAGGTAGTCGTTTCTCGCCGCCTCGTAGTTGGCCGCAAAATAGCGCGCTTCCCCCTTCTGATACTGAGCATTGGGGGGATAGGGCGTATCGGCGTAGAGCTCGATCACCTGATTGTACGCCGTCCAGGCATCGTCCAAACGCTCGGGAACGATTCGTCCCCACTCCATGTAATTATCGCCAATGCGCATCTGCACTTTGGCTTTGTAGAAACGCTCTTCGGCGGTCTCCTGAGCCGCGATAAGCTCTTTGTAGGCATCTTCGAACTGGTCGGTTTTGCGGAAGATTTCAGCGACGCGCAGCGATGACGTTTCAAACAGCTGGCGATAGTTCTCGAAATCTACATTCTTACCTTCGCGGAACGAACCGCGCAGCAGTTCAAACATGCGATCGTAGAGTCCGCGCACCTCTCGATAGGCGGCAATCGCCTCTTCATCCCGCTCCATCTGATCGAGGGCATTGGCCTTCAGATAGGTTGCCTGAGCGATGACGGGACTGCTGGGGAAATTGTTCAACACCCCCTGAGCCTTATCGATGGCCAATTCGTACATCCCCATTTCGTAGTGGGCGCTGGCGATCCGGAACTGAGCATCGGGCGCGTAACGATCTTCGGGGTACTTCTCCAGCATTTCCTGTAGCGTGGCGATCGCAGTCTCGTATTCCTTGAGATTGAATTCGCTCCATCCACTATAGAAGAACGCTTTCCCGGCCACCTCGGAATTGGGGAAAAGCCGCACGTATTTCTTGTATTCTTCAGCCGCCTCGGTATACTCCTTCTGCAAAAAACGGGTCTCGGCGATCTGAAACTGCACCAACGAGCGAAAATCTTCGATAACGCCCGTGATGTCTACAACCTGCTGGTAAGCTTTCACGGCCTCGCCGTGCTGGCCACTTTTCTTGTAGGCGTTTCCGAGCTGATACCAGGCCGCGGCAACCACGGGTAATTCGAGGTCGCGGCCAAATCTTACCAGCACGCTATCCGTACGCACCGCCCGACTCTTGAATTTGACAATCTTCGAGTATTCGAGGATCGCACCTTCAAATTCCCCGAGGGCGTATAGTGACTGACCAGCATCAAAGTTGGTCTTGAGGTTCTGGGGCACTGGTAGAAACAGACTGGCTCCCATTCCCAATCCCAGCGCGAGAAGTCCGACCCAGACCGTCATCGGTTGATCTCCTTTAAGTATGAGTCAAAGAGAATCTAAATAAATCTTTACTTATAAACTCGCAATAGCCCGGCAAAACACCACGCGGATCGCTCTACAGCCCTGTTATTAGAATTCGTAGGCGAAAGAGAAACGATGGGCGCCGTTGGTCTCGGTCAGATCCAGCGGAATGTGGTAGCCGTAGTCGAACTGCAGCTTGTTCCACCGATACCCCAGACCCGCGTTCAGATCCCCCGTCGCATCCTCCTCCAACAGCTTGGCCCCACCCGCTCTCACCTGCAAACCCTCCACCAACTCGATCTCTCCACCCACCACCACCTTGCTGTCACTCTCATCCCCCGTCACATCCCGCATCACCCACTGCAACGACACCAGAGACGTCCCCCGCAAACGATGCGACAGACCCACCGCCAGATCCATCGGCAGCTTCCCCGCATCCGCATCACCCGCCACCGTTCCCTTGGCCACGTTCGGCTGGTTCACATTCTTCACCATCAAACCCAGCTGCGTTCCCTCCACGGGGATCTTCCACAATACCCCCAGATCCACACCCACTCCGCCGTTGCTCGTGTTCGAAAGGGGATCGGCACGACCGTTGTCGGCGGGGATGTCTCCCACGCTCCAGAACAGATACTTGCCGGTCAAACCCATCGAAAGGGACTTCGACAGCTTGTACGACAGCGACAGAAAGGCGCCGTTCTCGCTCATCAGATCGCTGCCGATGCGCTCGTAGCCCAACCCCAGACCCAGCTTCGAGCCCAACGGCTGGACATAGCTGACCACGTGCTGACCCAGATCGTCCCCTTCGATGCCCCCGAAAAACAGCGACACGTTGGTATAGGCCAGCTGTTTCTTGGTCAACTGACCCAGACCTGCCGGGTTCTCGAATACCGCATCTGCATCGTCGGCCACCGCCACGAAGCTGTTGCCCAGGGCCGCCGAACGCGCTCCCGCGCCCACGTTCTGGATGTTGACCACCGCCCCCGCAGCGATGACGGAGCAAAGCAGCACTGCGGCAACAGTAGATATGCCAAAGCACTTGGGGGTCTTCATCTGCAATTTCCTCCTTGTTGATCGGAATGTTCCCAAATCGCTAAAATTCAGAAATCAATCGGTGAACTCCACAACACCCCTCAAACCCTTCCCCGTGAACCGGCGGCAAATGCCAAAAATGCGCCGCAAAAAAATTTAATTTCCTTGACTCAGGACGACCTTGCCGTCCTTGTAGATTCTACCGATATCCCGGATAAAACGGTAGTTGATATCGGTGGATTCCACGGGTTCATTGCGGAAATCGAAGCGCAGAACCACGTCGTGGACCTGGACTTCGACATCGCTGACATCGTGATGCAGGGCGGGGAATACGACGAAACCATCCGCCTCCTGAGCGCTGAAAATTTCCTCGTTTTTGAACATGGTGCGCCGCAGGAGATCCCGGCGTTCCTGGTAGCGAGCGTATTCGTTACCCCTATAGCCAATGGCGTAAGCTCGGTAATAAGTATCGAGTTGTTCAAAGCTCAGGGTCCAGTATTCCCGTTTATTGGCCGCCTTCAAAACGATCTTGGCGGGATCGATTTTGACCTTGGGATAGGCGTAATTTTTGACGCTGATGCGGAAGACGGTAAAGCGCTGCTTCTCCTGATCGGTCCCCCAGAAAACAGTATTGCCGAACGTATAGGGATTGGTCGACTGCGGACCGGACTGGGAGTTATTGAAAAACTGGCGGTTCAATTCTTCTTCGCTCATCGGCTTGAGACGCACCTCAAAACGATCCTGAGTAAAAATCACCGTGCCGTCATCGGCGACAGTCATGGTTTCGCTCTGATTCTCCGTCGGACGCAGGGGACCGGCGAAGTAATGATAACCACAGCCCGAATAAAAAAGAATAGCGGCCAATAAAAGAAAAAAACGCTTGTACATAATCCCACTCCGCTCTTGCTTGTCGTCAGTGCGGAAAAGAAGCTTTAATACGCCCCCAGGAGGTTCCACCCACTGCTGTCTCAAAGATACCCTCAAAAGGCATGAGCATCAAGTCCGTAAAACGCTCGGAGAATCTAAAGGCGTTGTGACCTCCCGAAAGAGACCACTTGGCATCGTATAACTCGGAGCGCAGATCAAAGTCGTTGAACTCGATATTGAAACCCAGTATCTCCCCTTCCCGCATGTGGTGCTCGTCACTCAGAAAAACGGCGTTGATATCGATCCGGTCAAAGGGAACGAGCATCAACTCATAGGTCATCACCGCAGTTCCATCCGCCGTTTCGTCCAGGTGAAAAGCCGCCTGGGAAAAGGGGCCATCTGTCAGAGCGTACCAGGAAGCTGCTGAAAAATGGACGAAAAAATCGCCGTCGGGCGGCGGACCTGCAATGACGAAATGACTGGCTTCGGTGCCGTTTTTACGCAGTTGCTCTTCTGGTCCGAGTTCGCCAAAATCTGCGTATTGCCCGCCAGAGTGATCCGCATCCAGGAAGATTTCCATCGCATCGTCCTGGAAAATCCGATAGCCAGCTGTTTCGCTCGGCCGATCGATCTGATGGATGTCATCGGTTACGCGGGCACCAAAAAAAAGCTTGTTCTCTACCCTGTTCCAACCGACCATCAGGCGGATCGAAAAATCGTCGGTATCCATCTCCTTTTCATCGACCAGATCGCGAAAATCGAGCCCTGAAACCTGGTATGCCTCGTCCACCAGTTCCCAATCATCCAAATTTCCATCTACTATGGGTTGCAAATGATCGGGAAACTGAAAAGCGCGGAACCCCCCACCAACCGGTGAATGTCCAATTGCGGAAGAAATCGGGCCAAAAAATAGAAGGCAAAAAACAACGCCTGTGACGGCATTCAATCCCTTGGACAACGAGCCCCTTACAGACCTTTTTTTTAGATTTTTCAAGTTTTTGTTTTCTGGCGCTGTATGATAACCAATGACCCAATGCGTGTCAAGCTAAATATAGATATATACGGGCGTTGGGAATTGCACAATGGCATAAAAAACTCCGCTCCGGACGTCGAAGTCGACATCCTTGCGTTGGGCAAACGGAATACCTGGAATCGTCGCTATAACAGCTTGCAGAAAGTGTTCCAGAAAATGCGCGCCTCGGAGAAGATGTCGCCGCACAGTGGCATCACGACGTTCTTTGCTGTTGGGCAACTTTTACTCTTCACCCCTTCCGGAGTTCATGCGCTTTTGGATCGACTGCAGCATAGCTTCGACGATCTTCTTGTTTCCTCTGGGACGTACGTGACAGAAGTCGATGTATACGGGCTGTTCGACGCCGGCAAAGAGGTCTCCCAGAAAGACCACTTCCTCGCTGTTGACAAAGCGCTTTCTGGCTTCCCAGTAAATGGCGTGCTGCGATTCGGCCAGGACGTCGTCCGCAGCTTCGAGGATCTGCAGTTCGTAGGGTGTCAGTTTTTTGTCGAGGCTGAAGAGATTGGGTTGCCAAAAGAAAAAGACCTCAAAATCGTACACTGCAGCGATTCCCTTTACCTGCCGGACGAATTCTTCGTAGGCATCCAGACTCTTGCGGACATTCTCTTCGATGTCGGGGGCGACTCTGGCCCCCCACTCTTCCAGTTCCGCTTCCCGGTAGTCATAGATATATCGATAATTGGTCTTGGCAAAAACTCCGTAGGCCAGCAAATCGAAAAATCCCCCCTTCTCCCACCGCTCGCCCATCTGTCGTTCCATCCTGACCATCTGTGGATCTCGGGGAATCGCCGGCGAATAGGCGCCCGCATAACCATCGTTCACACCGTCGTAGAAAATGGCGATATCCGGCACGTCTCCAAAGGACAGCCGTTCCAGCAGGAGATTTTGCTCCTGCACTGCGACAAAGGCCATTTGTCCCAGATTGTGGAGATTGTAGTCGCCGCCCAGATACGCCTGCAACATGGAAGGTATCGTGTATTGGTCGGGCACTCCTCTCCCCCACATCGTCGACCCTCCCAGGCAAAAAACCCGGGCAGCCCCCTCTCTGGAGGATTTGACCGTTTTCCGATACCCCTCTGCATCGACATTCACCATGCTTCCAGAGGAAGGGTTTCCCTTCCAGTGATAATACGGCTCGAAGTGAACCTCGATGGCTCTTTCGGTCTCCCGGTGAAATTCCCGCATCTGCGATGAATCCTCCTCCAACCCTTCCAGCTGTGCACTGTCCCGAATTGCGATCAGGCCGATCAGAAAATGCCCGCATGCGAGCAGCAAAAATGCCGCACCAATCGAATAGGCGATATATCTGATGAAATCGACAGCTTTCAGAAAGTATTTTCCCAACCAACTCATACCATCCGGTCCTCTTGCTCGGGGGCGGCAGGCAATCTACCCTCTTTGTCGCACCCACATCCGCCAAAAAAATCGGCGAATCGATTAAATCGCCGCCCTTCCTCTTCCAGGGCAACGCCGATTACCTATTGTGTTGCGGTCCAATTTTTTTTATCGTTTATCTGAATGTCTTATATACAATTATGGACCGATTGCTCTCTCCCAGCCCTATCGGTCCATTTTTCACCAGGGGATAGATTGTCATTTATCCCGAGCACTGGATCACCTCCGTGGGCTCGTGCCACGGAGAATCGCTAACTTTCTGGCTTCTCGGGCTTTTATTATCTACTTGTGACCGGGCCCGAACCCAGAGAGCCCGTACCGACGTCGAGAAGGGGTACCCAAAATAAAGGGCACCAAAGGACTCGGGCAAAGGGCGACCAACATACAGAGTGATGTTCGCAACCCGCCATCAGGCCAAAGCTGGAGGACTGTAATGAGCAGACCGTTTCTGCTGAGTTTGTCGATATTGATCCTTCTTCTCTCCATCGACGCGGCTCCCACTCAGGCCGAAATCAAACGATGGCGAGTGGGTGATTCGACCCACCCGTGGGATCTCACACCGGTCACCGGTCGCCTCTCGTGGGGACAGGGATGGGCAGCCGAAATCCTCACCGACGACGACGGCGACGGACGCATCGACGAAGATCCCATCGAGTTGGTCGACAACGACGGGGATGGACGGATCAACGAAGATGGACCCGATCCGCAGATCGACAACGACGAGGACGGACAGATCAACGAAGATCCCATCGATCGCCAGGACAACGACGGCGATGGTCTGATCGATGAAGATCCGATCGAGGCGTTCGACAACGACATCGACGGTCTCATCGACGAGGACGGCCCCGATCCACAGATCGACAACGACGGCGACGGCCTGCTCAACGAAGACGGTCTGATGAGCAATGGCGACGACGACTACGACGGAGCCAGCAACGAAGACCCACCCGACGGCGAGGACAACGACGGCGACGGTCTCATCGACGAAGACGGTCCTCTATTGACAGACGATCCGGTGGCCCATGTGACCACCTGGCTGCGGCCGATCCAGTTGGACAGTCTGCGCAATCTGACCACCCTCCTCAACGAGCGCTACTTAGAAGGAGAGTTCGGCGGGGTTCGGGGGACTACCGACTTACTCACTCCGTTCATGGATATCCCCAGCGAATACGGCTTCCGACGGGAGCGATCCGATCCGTTCTCGGCCGACTTCTTCGGCGTCGGCAGTTCGCGCTCCACCTATGGCGACATGGTCGACGGCAATATCTTCACCGCCAACGGCACGGCCGAGTGGCGGGGACGCACCCCGGCCATCAACTTGAAGGGATTCTACTACATCAACCGGATCATCTTCCACCCCCGTCCCACGCTGCCCAACTCCACGGCCGACGACTACTGGGTGCGCTACGGCGATCAGACGACCATCGACGAACGCAACGAGATCATCCAGGCGTGGAAGACCATGGTCAACCGCATCAGCGGACAGAAGGGGGTGGTGACCAAAGACATCGCCTTCCCCCAGCCGATCATGGCCGGCCGCATCGACATCCGCGCTTTCGACCTACAGGGCGTCTACGTCGAAACGGCGGAAGGGATGGTCTTTGGCGAGGGGTATCCGCTGGATGCCTCCTTCTACTCGGAGATCATCGACGTGGGCACTTCCACGCCCCGCTTTCGTCGCTACAGCAAGGAGATGGAGCAGTTTCCCGCCTCCCAACGCAGCAGTTTCGAAGGGGAATATCCGGATCGCCCGGGCAGCGGAGTCAACTGGGGACGGGTGCGCTGGCGCGGACGGCGGGTGGGCGAGGAGGGCGATGTGCGCATCCAGTTTCGCGTTGGCAACACCCCGGACACCCATATCTACCAACGCCGTCTGGGTGCCGGCCTGACCGACGACCGGGATGCCGACGGTCTGCCGTTGGATGTCTTCGCCTGGCTCAAGCTCTCCGAAGGTCAGGTGCAGGAACGCTCCCTGCCCTACAACGAGATGGGTCTCGATCTGGGCGTCGATGGTCCGCAGGGATGGAGCTTCTGGAGTGCTCCTTTCAAGTTTGAGGACGGTCTCATCGACGACTCTCTGCCCCCTGAGCAGTGGAATGAGATGGGGGTCCCCCTGCCCCTGCCGGGTGGCACTCGCTACGTCCAGTTCCGCATCCTCTTCGACAGCACCATCGATTCGGCGGTGCAACTGGACTTCATCGAAGTGGACTACGATGTCCCGCTGGTGACCGGCGGCGTGCTGGCCGAGATCTTCCCTCCCCGCGTGCCTCTGGGAGAGCAGGTTTCCTTCCAGTATTTCGTGCGTCCGCAGTTTGAGCGGGGAGAGCGCACGACCTTCAATCGTCTGGAGATCGAGGTTCCCGACATCCATACGCGGATCGACACCCTCCGCTTTGACGGTCAGGCCTGGCACGAGGTGGCGGTGCCCACTTCGGCAGAGGGCACGGCCGATCCGTTGCGCAGTCTGGAAGTCCGGCGTCTGGCTCCGGAGACCGGCAGCATCGACTCCCTGGGCGAATTCGCCCAGACAACGGTGCTGAATGAGGAGACCGGCTCCCCCCGTCTGCTGATCAAGCTGCCCCCCATGGAGGAGAAGCACTTCCGCTTTGGCGAGAACATCGAGATCGTCTTCAGCTCGA
>Ga0233431_1001310_pt1 | contig 43965 bp, 46 predicted proteins | sample SI_118_April2016_FD_179867 | JGI IMG/M metagenome (GOLD analysis project Ga0233431, IMG submission 179867) | Seawater microbial communities from Saanich Inlet, British Columbia, Canada - SI_118_April2016_200_MG | ecosystem: Environmental > Aquatic > Marine > Inlet | place: Canada: British... | reverse complement strand
CAAGTAAATATACAATTATTGAGACTCCTTTTTATAAAAAGGTAACTTCCACTTCTGAAAATTCGTTATGCTTTGTTAATTGTAGCGTAGAGAAGTTTTGAATTGAAAAATTAAGGAAACTTTAGCAGTGTTATTGGATTAACAGATATTTTTTGCCTTCAAATTCGGTTTCGTTGCCACTAAATGCTTTATGGGGACTTCTAAAATTAGTAAATTTCAAGGCGTAAGAAATTTTAAGACCGTAGTTTACCATTGTAAATGAGGATTTTAAAATTTTGAAACAACGAAGAAATTTGCATTTTTAGATGTTCCCTTATACATAACTTTATCTCCTACAGCAATTTCCGAATTTTCTATATTGCTCATAGCAAGTACATTGGCAATGTTTTTCTTTTCTTTTGCAGAATCGGGAATGAATATTCCTGATGCTGTTTTTTGTTCTTACATGTCGTCCGAAACATCAAGCAAAACATGTTGATTGATTGGTTGTAATTCGTTTATTTTTATTGGTTTTTAAAGTTTTGAATATAATTAGCAGCACTAAGTCCGGCTATTGTTCCATCTGCCACGGCAGTAGTTACTTGTCGGTATTTTTTTGCAATGCAATCGCCAGCTGCAAATACGCCCGCAATATTTGTTTTCATATCTTCATCTACTAATATTTCTTTTCTGTCGTTGAGCTTAATAATTTGCTCAAACGCTTGAGTATTTGGTTGATATCCGGCAAAAATAAAAACTCCGTCAGTTTTCATTTCGGCTATTTTGCCTGTAGGCAGATGCTCAATGCTCACTTTTTCTAATCCATCTGTCCCATAAAATCCTCTTAATTCCGACTCTAAAATAAAGCTGATTTTTTCATTGTTTTTGGCATCACGAATAGCATGTTCGAAAGCCTGAAAATGATCGAACTGATGAACTATGGTGATTTTTGTAGCATATTTGCTTAAAGAAACTGCTTCTTCGAGTGCCGAATTTCCGCCACCTACTACAATTACTTCTTTGTCGGTGAAAAATTCTCCATCGCAAGTAGCACAAAATGAAATTCCTGTCCCCTTAAATTTTTCTTCGCCCTCAATATCGAGCGAACGAGGTTTCCCACCCGGAGCAATTATTACTGATTTTGCCTGAAAACTTCTACCGTCTTCTAACTCAACGGTTTTTATTGTTTCTTTCAACTGTAGATTGGCAATTTTTACGTTAGACTTGATTTTGCAACCAAAATCTTTAGCCTGTTTTTTCATGGTGGCGGCAAGAGAATATCCTTTGGTCAGCTCAACTCCAGGATAATTTGCTATTTCGTTGGTAAGAACCATTTGTCCGCCAATTGCACCTTCGTTCAGGATAATAGTTTTCAGTTTTGCCCTCGAAGAATAGATGCCGGCAGTGAGACCTGCAGCACCGGCACCGAGAATCATTACATCATATATTTCTTCCATTGTTTAGACCTAACTAAAATTTTCGTCTAATATCGAAACAATTTGTTCTCTGCTCTGAATGCTTGTAGTAGCTTTCACCATTTCGCCATTTTTGTAATAAACGGTAAAAGGCAATCCCATAAATCCGCGAGTCATTGGAGCATATCTTATTGGCTCAGATTCTGGCCTGTCGAAACCCATTGAGTAAAATTTTATGTTTTCTCGTTCTTCTTCAAGTTCTTCCATAGCCTCATAAACCGGAATACACATTGGTCCCATGCGACCACAGCAAACCATTGCGCTTTCGTTTTCGCTAATTATTTTCGCTAATTCTTCGGATGTTTCAATCTCGTGGATGCTTGTTTGTAAAACTTTCATTTTTATAAATTTTAATTATTAATTATACAATTTGTTGATTTCTTATTTAATGATTTATTATTTCTTTAATTATTGTATCATCAGATTTTAGGTTTCCATTTAAGTATTTTGAAATCAATTTTTGTGGTGTATCTATTGACACGCCTACAAAAATGTTCACTTTTGAATTATTAAATAATTGAATAATCTTTTTATTCATTTTATAAACAATTACATCTGTGATACCTTCTTCTGTAATCCATTCCGGAAGTTTATCAGTCTTAATATTTTTTGAAGCAAGATTTTTTTCGTTAATAATATTTCCATCATTTAACTCAAAAATTGCATAGTTTTCGCATTTGCCGAAGAACTCGCTCAATTTACCTTCAAAAACCGGAATTGCTACTTTTTTCATCTTATAAGTTTGAGGCAAAAATACTGTGTAACAATTTGCTGTACAAAATTTAGGGCTTGAAGTTTTATCTTAAAATTATTATATTTTCATAAGTTTTTTCTTATAAAAATATAAGCTATAACTTATTGGAACTTCTAAGAATAGTAAATTTCAAGGCGTGAGAAATTTCAAAACCGCAGTTTACTATTGTAAATGAGGATTTTGAAATTTTGAAACAACGAAGAAATTTGCATTTTTGGAAGTTCTTTCTAATTCTAAAAACATAATTAGTTTTGTTGTTTCATTTATGATGTAAATTTTAGAAATATTTTAAAGAATTATGAGTGGCATAGAGGATACTTTGACTTGCTTTAAAAATTTAGATTCTGCGGATTTGCAATTTCTTGATGAAAGAAAAACGCAAATCGCATATTTAAAAGGCGAAACAATTTTTAAGCAAGGTGCATTTTCACCTCATGTAATTTTCATAAACGATGGGCTGGTTCGGGTATTTCTTCAGACCGGAATCAATAAACAAACAAATATTCGTCTTGCGGTGAAAGGAGATTTTATGGCTTTTTCGTCTATTTTTTACGAAAATATTTATCAATACTCGGCCATTGCCATAAAAGACTCGGAAATTTGCATGATAGAAAAAGAAGCAATGAAGCAGTTGCTTTTGCGAAAACCCGAATTTGCAATGCAAATAACCTCAAGAAATTATCAAAACGAAAGTCGCTATTTAGAAATTATTAACAATCTTTCGTACAAACATATGCGAGGGAAATTGGCATCTGCAATATTATATTTGTCTTCCGAAAAATTTGAAGCTGAGAATGTTTTCAGATATTTAAACCGTCAAAATATTGCCGATTTTGCATCAATTACTCTTGAAAGTGCTGTGAAATTTATTAAAGAATTTGAAAAGGAAGAGGTTTTGGAAATTAAAGGCAAAGACATTTTGATAAAAAATAGAGAAGCAATTATTGAGATTTTTAACAAAGGTTGATATTATATATGTATGCAAAATGTTAAAATTTAGAAACTTGGCACTAATTTGAAAGAAAATGGAAGATCTGGATTTCGGCTGGGGATTGGCAGTTACAGTTTTATTAATATATGGAATAGTCTATTTTTTTATAGTTGCTATAAATTATATCATAACTTATTTCCTTGGCAGGCAATTGAAGGTTTTATTGGACAAGTTATTAATTAAAAGATGGCGAACAGATAAGCTAACTTTTACCGGTTTGCCATTTTTCATCGCTTCAGCAATTATTTGTTTTACGATCATAAAGTTTGTTTTATTTGCATTTAATGAGGCAAGCAACCAATATACCGCTCCTGGAGGTGTTTTGTTTTGGGAACCGTTTCTTTTTTTTTATAATGGATACATTGGATATATTGTCGGATTAACATGTTTATCCCTAACAAGTTTTTCTTTTACAAAAGACTGGTCAGTAATTGGCAGACTAAAAAAAAGAATGATAATTTCCAATTTTTTTCTTTGGACTATTCTTAATCTTTTCAATACTTTTTTCTGTAAATACTTATCTGATTTTTTCTTTTCCTACACTCTATTCATATGGATTTATTCAATAGCGACAATCATAACTACTTTTTCATTTATAAAATGGCGCAATTTGAATAGGCCAATAAAAGAGAAAAAAACAATTTCAAATAATGTTTAATAATAGCCTAAATAGTAAATTTAAGATTAATAGCTGTTTTCAATTGTTCTGCAGTTTGATAGGAAGGGAAACATTAAACGACTCATGTTATGCTTTCATATGTGTAAAGTTTTATGACAAAAAAAATACTAAAATATAAATCGGAATAATAAATATTTTATAATCAAGACTATGACAAAAAATAAAAAACCTCAATTAAGTTTTTGGCAAATTTGGAATATGAGTTTCGGATTCCTTGGAATTCAGTTCGGATTTGCTCTACAGAATGCCAATGTTAGCCGAATTTTTGAAACTCTCGGAGCAAATATCGAAGACATCCCAATTTTATGGATTGCTGCTCCTGTAACCGGTTTACTTATTCAGCCCATAATTGGTCATATGAGCGACAAAACCTGGGGAAGACTTGGCCGCCGCCGACCATATTTTCTGATTGGGGCAATTTTTGCTTCTCTGGCATTGTTCATAATGCCAAATTCCCCGGCTCTATGGATAGCTGCCGGAATGCTTTGGATAATGGACGCATCAATAAATATTTCTATGGAGCCTTTCCGTGCTTTTGTTGGCGATATGTTGCCACCGGAGCAACGAACCAGAGGTTTTGCAATGCAAAGTTTTTTCATTGGTACAGGTGCAGTAATTGCCTCGGCTCTCCCTTATATAATGACAAATTGGTTGGGAATTGAAAATACTGCTCCAGAGGGCGAAATTGCACCATCTGTAAAGTTTTCTTTTTATATTGGAGCTCTGATTTTTATACTTGCAGTTGCATGGACTGTTTTCCGAACAAAAGAATATTCGCCCGAAGAACTTGAGGCTTTCGAAGATTACGATTCAGAAAATATTTCAAATGATGAAATTCAGGAAATTAACAATAAAAAATCTGCCCAGATATGTTTCAAATCCGGTGGCATCTTACTCGCTTTAGGAATTATTGTAACAATCATTCTTTACTTTACTGTTGTAAAAAAAGAGGTTTATATTCTTGGATTCGGCATGATGATTTTCGGACTGGTAGAAATTGTTGCGGGAATTTTACAGAAAAGCAAAGCTTCCGATTCTGGCTTAGTTTCAATAATGAACGATCTTAACAATATGCCAACTACTATGAAACAATTGGCTTTTGTTCAGTTTTTTTCGTGGTTTGCGTTATTTGCAATGTGGATTTACTCAACATCTGCTATAACAAATCATGTTTATGGAACTTCCGATACTACCTCAGCACTTTACAATGAAGGAGCCGATTGGGTAGGAATACTGTTTGCCGTTTATAATGGTTTTGCCGCAGTTTTTGCATTTCTCTTAATATATTTGGCACGAAAAACCAATCGAAAAATTACTCATATGATTTCGCTACTCGTAGGAGGTGTGAGTTTTATTTCTGTATTTTTTATAAGCGATCCAATTTTATTGGTAATTCCGTTTATTGGAATTGGCTTGGTTTGGGCAAGTATTTTGTCTATGCCATATGCAATTCTCACCGGTTCGCTTCCCGCAAAAAAAATGGGAGTTTACATGGGAATTTTCAATTTTTTTATAGTAATTCCACAGATTGTAGCAGCAAGCATACTCGGGTTTTTTGTAAAAAATCTTTTCGACGAAAAAGCAATTTATGCTCTAATCCTTGGCGGAATTTCATTGTTTATTGCCAGTGCATTGGTTATGATTGTTAAGGATAAAAACTAAGTTTGCTGCATTTGGATTTGAATTTTGCAAAATACCTGAAATATGAACACATATATCACGCAATAGGCTTGATGAGATTGTTAATCTTTTCGATGAGATGGATATTTAAAACAAAAAATAATAATAATGAAATAAACGGAATTTTCTGTTTATACTAATGTTAGGCACCATAAAATGAAATAAATGGCTTTGTCAAGTTTAGCAGGAATATACCATAACTCAAGTTGGAGAGAACATAGTTATGCTTGCCTTTTAGGAAATTCGATTAAGTACTTCCAAAAGTCTTATGTGATTTCTAACTTTGAATTGCTTGAAAAGCAATGGAATGAATCAATATCTGGAATAAATCCGCTTTCTATTTCACATAGTTTCTTTGAAGAAAACTTAATTGACAAGATAAAGATAACACTCTGCTTTGAAAACTATTTCAAAGGAATATTTATAAAGAAAGGGTATTTAGTTCATTTAATAGATACGAAAATTGGAGATAAAAAATTCAAATCTCTTGGAGACATTTCGAAACATCCAATTAAAGTTAGTAGTTATAAGCAAATTGAGAACTTAGTATTTGACCAGGAAAGTGGGAATAAAACATACCGAGGATTAAAAAATCAAACAGTAACTTTAAACGTATTGCTTAATAACCCATCATATATTGACATACATAAAACCCCACAAAACATTCTCGACATTATTAAAAAAATGAATAAAGAAAGAAATAGTTTACATTTAAAAATTATCAATGCTGCATCATACAATGAAGAATATATTTCGAACCTGAAATTACTAATCGAATTTGTAAACAAAAAAATGATAAAAGAATATAATAGGTTGGTTAGAAAATTCAGAGCACCAGAATATTGGGAAAGGTTTTATTACAAAGAAATTACGGTGCCTAATCGAGTAGGCGGCTGATGGCAAAATAGCCACCAGTGCACCTCTCACACCACTAAGCGTACGGGTCTCGTACATAGCGGTTCATCAAGCAAAAGAAAATTTGAGTTGATGCAATACTGGCAAATCTCTAAGGGATAAAATCAAAGGAAAAAAGATAAAAATACTTTGCGAGAATACAGAATTCTTATATTTTTGCAATGGTATTTTTAATCTAAATTAATTTATAACAAAGCCAATCAATAATAGAACATGAATCGAGTGCAACAACAGAAATTTTCGCACATGTATCAGGCACAAAGTTCAATGATATTAATAATCCTTTCGATGAGATTTAAATATAAATTTAATAATAATAATGAAATAAACGGAATTTTCTGTTTATACTAATGTTGGCATTCATTGTAAAATCCGTTTCCAAATAAAATACAGACATAAAAAATATTGATTAGTTTTGAATTTGACTTTTTGAAAAAAAATATGACAAAAGAAAATGCAATAAAACTATTTCAAGACCAGCGAGTTAGGATTCACTGGAACGAAGAAAATGAAAAGTGGTATTTCTCCATTATTGATGTTATTGGAGTTCTGACTGATAGTGAAAACCCAAGAAAATGCTGGAGTGTATTGAAAACCAGACTTAAAAAGGAAGGAAGTGAAGTGGCTACAAATTGTAGCCGTTTGAAATTATTAGCACTTGATGGTAAAATGCGACTAACTGACGTTGCAGACACAGAACAATTATTACTTTTAAAAAATATCAGAACAATTTTGTAAATTTGCTAAAAAAAGAGATGCCTAAACTTTATGAATATTTTGGATTAATTGTTTTATTCTACTCCCGTGAACATGAACCAATTCATGTACATTGCAAATATCAGGGAAAAGAAAGTAAAGCTGAAATAATATATGAAAATGGAAAATTTGTGGAAGTCGAAATAAAAACCGTTTCAGGGAAAGAACCTCTTGATGCACAAAATTTAAAAAAATTCAAAAAACTTGTTGAATATTATAGAGATGATATTATTCGAAAATGGGTGGACTTTTTTGTTTTCAATAAAGAAATTGCGACAGAAAGAATAACGAAAAAAATATAGGGCAATGATAGTATCAATTCAAAAAGCAGATTATTTGGGAGAATACCGAATTAAATTTCAATTTTCTGATGGTATTGAAAAGACCATTGATTTTTGGGAATTTCTAAAAAAAGCTAAAAACCCAATGACAAAAAAGTACCAAGACAAACAATTGTTTCAGTCTTATTCAATTGAATATGGGGATATTATTTGGAATGACTATGAAATGTGTTTTCCAATTTGGGATTTGCATGAAGGACAAATATAAACGCCCTGTAACACCAAAGAATATAAAAACAGCGAGAAACTACTGAGCCGGGCATAGTCCCGGTGAACATTCGGGATTGAACTATACGCAAGTTAGCAAGATTTTGAGTAGGTTTTTTCTTTTTAATATCAAAATATCAAAGCTAAAAGAGGAAATATTCAGATGAAAATTCTAAATTTTGATCTTTTATTTTAAACTGAGCTTGTATGCAAACTTTTGAAATTCAACAAAATAAATGATCCAAATCTAATTATTTAAAAAAATTAAAAAAAATGTTGAATTGTAATGTTATATAATTCTATCTTTGTGTTAGATATTAATAACATTTTTAAAGTTAGATTATGAAGAAAAGTAAAAAAATAATGTTGGTAATTGTATTTTCAACCATGGGATTTGTTTTAGGTTTTATTATACTTAAAAATGGAACTGACTTGTTTCAAGGTTTAAATATTGTGATTTTTGCCTTAATTATTATCGGTGGAATTATTGCATTCTTCAATGCTAATAAAAAAGAACAGCAAGAAAAAGATGGATTGCCAACTGATGATGAATTAAGCACCCGCATGAAATATAAGACCGGGTATTATGCTTATATGGCATCAATGTATATGTGGCTTATTATTTTTGTAGCAAAAGGAATGTTCCCAAATGTAGAAACTATGTTAGGAGGTGGAATTTTGATTTCTTGTTTAATTTGGGCAATTTCAAAATATATTGTAAAACTCAAATTCGATGAATAATAGAATTAAGGAGTTGAGAGCACGCGAAAATCTAACGCAATTAGATTTAGCAAAATTGGTTGAAGTTAGAAGAGAAACAATTGTTTTTCTTGAAAAGGGAAAATACAACCCATCCTTGAGATTGGCATACGATATTTCTAAAATCTTTAAATCAAAAATTGAAGATGTCTTTATTTTTGGAAAGGAATTATAATTCCATTACACAATACTTGTGTATATAAAAGCAGCCAAAAACTGCTGAGGCTGGAATAGTCTCGATGAAAATTTGGGATTTAGCTAAGCTAAAGCCACCGAGATTTTGGGTGGATTATCCTTATGTAATTTTAAATGTTCAGGATTCTTGGTGGAAGGAAGAATTTCCGGTTCGTTATCCAACAAAAAGATTTTCATAAATAATAGCATTCTGAAAACCCCTTTTTTGCATCTTGCCTAAAATGTCAGACAATACTTTTACAGATAATTCACTTTTTTTCTCCATCTTTACTTCTTTTAACCCAACTTGAGCATTTTTCCAAAATTAATAAAATAATGAAAATTTTATCTATCTGATATTTAGGCATATGACGTTATATAGAATCGTTCTAAATACCATAATGTGCAGATATACAGTTATATAAGTAATTGGTGTTCGTTGTAGTCCCAGAATATCATCTTATTTAGAACTATTCTAAATAATATTTTGTTAACTTTGCAACTTGAAATTTAGTTCGTTGAAAATATTGAAATTACAAAATCCGTAGTACCCGAAAAACGAATCCTATGAACGTAATATGTTCATATGTAGGCAGATATAAAATATTGTTCTCAACTTGGGTTAAGAATTAATAAATATGATGCTGCGGAATTATACTGAACTTGCTGGCTTGGGTATAGTTGGACAAAAATATATTTGCATTTGACAATTAATGTAAAAAAAGATGATAACAATACACAGATACTTCAGCATATTGAAAAATTGGAGCCCTGAAATGCTAAATGAAACATTTTTAAGCCATTGTATAAATCAATAGAATGAATTATGTCTAAAAACAACAAAATATATTGGTTAGATAATCTTCGAACTTTCATGGTTTTTTTAGTAGTAGTAACTCATGTTGCTGTTACATATGAAAGATATAGTATGGGCCAAGAGTGGTGGATAGTTGTAGATCCATCAAATAATGATTTTGCCGGTATATTGTTTCTTATTATGAACATTTTTGTAATGGCTACGATATTTTTTATATCAGGTTTTTTCGTTCCATTATCACTGAAATCGAAGACGAATATAGAATTTGTTAAATCAAAATTTATTCGGCTAATGATCCCTTGGTCATTTGCTGTTCTGACATTAATACCTGCTTATAAATTTATATTTTTGTATTCGCGCAACATGCCCCAGGAAGATTGGACAAGCTATTTCCATTGGAATTCTATGTGGAGTCAAAATTGGTTATGGTTTTTACCTGTTTTGTTTTTGTTCAATATAATTTACCTGATATTTTCAAAAATAGACACAACAAAAATTAAACTTGGGAAATACATTTTGCTAACTATTATCTTAGGCCTCATTTTTAGCTTTTTCATGGACTATTTCAGTCTGCATGGATGGACAAAATCTATAATATTAGATTTTCAAAATGAAAGAATACTTATCTATTTTCTAACATTCTTAACTGGAAGTCAATGTTATAATTTAAAAACATTTGAATCAAGTGAAAGAAATAAAAAGGTTGAGATCATTATCCATAGTCTTGGCTGGATTCCTATGAACATATATATTGGTGGAGTAATATACTCTCTGGTAAGCCCTAATGATTATCTTATTTGCAAATCTATGGATATTTTTATTGTTAGGCTATGTTTTTTGCTCTCAGTTACATATTTGATTTATGCTATGGTTGTTAGCTTCAAAAATTACGTAAATAGAAAAAATAAATTCTGGATTGAACTTAATAGTAATTCCTACGGAGTATATATAATTCATGTAATAATAATGGGTATTATAGCAACATTTATGCTAAATAGCAATATGCCTTCAGTTTTAAATATTTTGATTTTGACAATATCTACCTACCTTATTAGTAATCTTTTTGTCTATTCATATAAAAAATTGAGAAAGAAGATTAAACAATCATAAAACATTTTACATAAACGGGTGCTTTGAACTGTTTCCAAATCCAAAGAAATCATGAAAATGAGATAATCTCCAAAAAAAGATTAAATTTGAAATTTTGACATGTTACTAATGTATTTCAACAATTCATTTGGCTTATTATAGAAATATTTTCTTAATAATTTAAAATATAAAACAATGAAAAAAGCAATTGGAGTTTTAACAGTTTTAACTTTGAGTTTAGCAATTGTATTTACTTCTTGCAAAAAAGAAGGCGATTTGTTTGATGGATCAACTGAAAATATTATGCTTAAAAGCTTAGAACCTGATGTGAAAGTCAAGGGAAGCGGAAACATAAAAGATTACAAAAAAGTAATAGTACAGGAGTTAATTAAAAGTGCAAATTGCAAAGACGAAATTGTATCCGGTATTGTCAAATTTTATTACAAAAACGAAATGGTTTTCTCTGTTGATTTTGGAGATGGAAAATGTGACGGTCTTGCTACGGTAAGTTGGTTAGATGAAAATAACAGCCTGCAAACCAAAGTTGTAGATGTATGGAAACTTTTTAAAGACTATAATGGCAAAAAATGTTTTGAAATGGTATATCCGGTAAGCTATACCATGCCTGACAGTACTACACAAATTGTTTTCGAAAATGATGATGATTGGGATGAAATTAAAACTTGGTATGCGAACAATCCCGGATTTGAAAAGGCAGAAATAATTCTGAACTTTCCTGTTGAGATTAAATATGAAGATGGCACTATTTTTACGATAGTTAGCTATGAAGAAATGTTGATAGCAAAAAAGAAATGCTACGACAAATAAATACCAAAATTCTTTGATAATGAGATTAACTCTATTCACTTTTATTCTTTCAATACAAATATTCATGCTTAACGCACAAGAATATCAGAATTCATGGGAGTCGCTTGACACAAGAATTATCCCAACATGGTTTGAAGATGCAAAATTTGGAATATTCATACATTGGGGAGTTTACTCGGTTCCTGCATGGCGAAAATTGGAACCGGGACTATATGCATCTTATGCAGAATGGTATTATGCACGAGTTATGTACAATCAAAAAAATGGAGGAAAAACATTTCATGATAGTAATTATGGTAAAGATTTTGAATACAGGGATTTTGCACCTCTTTTCAAAGCCGAGCTTTTTAATCCTAACGATTGGGCAGATTTGTTTAAAAAATCCGGAGCAAAATATGTTGTATTAACAAGCAAACATCACGATGGTTTTTGCTTATGGCCCACCAAAAGTACGTATAAGAAAAATTGGAACTCTTCGGATATTGGCCCCAACAGAGATATAGTAGGAGAATTGACAACGGCAGTAAAATCCGAAGGTCTAAGGATGGGATTATATTATTCGATTATCGAATGGGAAACCACTAAAACCAAAAGAACAGAATCAGGATATTTTTTGCCATTAGATATAATTAAAAAATACAAAATTCCTGAAGGTGAGTACGTTGATAAACATGTGATACCACAGTTAAAAGAACTAATAGAGAATTATAAACCTTCTCTAATTTTTTCAGATGGAGGAGAATGGGATGGTACTGATGATTATTGGAAAACTAAAGAATTTCTTTCTTGGTTGTATAGCTATTCTCCTGTGAAAGACGATGTTGTGGTGAACGACCGTTTTGCAAAAGGTATGCCTGGTAATCATGGAGACTATTATTCAAGTGAATATAAAGATATGGACGATAGTAAGCTCAGCCATCATCCTTGGGAAGAAAGCCGTGGAATTGGCGGATCATATGGTTTCAATAGAGCAGAAAGTATTGAAGATTACAACAGTTCAGAAGAACTTATTCATGAGTTGATAGACATTGTTAGCCGAGGAGGAAATTTGTTGCTAAATGTTGGTCCAACATCAGATGGAAGAATCCCTGTGATTATGCAGGAAAGATTGATGGATATAGGTCAATGGTTAGAAGTAAATTCTGAGGCTATCTACGAAACAAGAAAATCATCAGTTGACAGACAAGAAAGTACGAATCAAGAAGTATATTACACTACTAAAGACAAAGCACTGTTTTGCATTTTCACCAAATGGACTGACATAATTGAAATCAATCTGGTTGATGGAGAATATGTAAAGAATATAAGTTTGTTGGCCTACAGTGGTAAAATACATTGGGAATTATCTGACGGAAACAAGTTGCGAATTCAAATCCCGAAACTCACAATTAATGAATTGCCTTGCTTTCATGCTTGGTCATTGAAAATTGAGCTTGACGAATGAGTTTAATTTATAAAGTAAGAAAAGGTATTTTTTAGCTACCCCTAAATTATTTCAACCTCTTTCCAAAATATCGGGTAACAAAAGTGGCAAAAGCAACCACAGAAACTGAACTTACTGGCATTAGGATAGCAGCTACAACAGGCGAAAGATTTCCCGAAATTGCATAGCTAATTCCAATAATATTGTAAAAAAATGAAATAGCAAAACTCATTTTCACAATTTTCATTGCTGTTTTGGTGAAATTTATAAAATCGAAAAGTTTGTGAAACTTGCTTGCTTCAAGAATAGCATCGCCGGCTGGCGAAAAGTGATATACATTGTCGGCAATTGTCAGAGCTACATTGCTTTGCATCAATGCTCCGGCATCGTTTAAGCCATCACCGGTCATTAAAATTGTTTTGTTTTGGCTCTGAAGTTTTTTTATAAAATCTTTTTTGTCTTGAGGCTTTTGATTGAAATGCAAATGACTTTTTTTGAAATACTTAAGTAAATTGCTTTTTTCCGAATCGTTATCGCCCGACAATAAGAACAACTCAAATTTTTTAGTTAATGTATTTATAACATTCTGAAACCCAAAACGATATTTGTTATTGATTTGCCAAAAGCCTTTCATTTTTTCATTTATCGAAAGATAAACTGTAGTTGAGCTGTTAGCTTTGTTTTGTTCGGTATTTGCTACAAATTTTTCAGAACCTATCCTTATTTTAAGATTATCGAATTGGCAGAAAATCCCTTTTCCTGCCATCTCTACATATTGCTCAGGTTCTATATAGTCGCAATTTTCGTAGAACTTATATATCGCATTACTCAATGGATGGGTTGATTGTTTGCAAATCGACATTATTGCAGATTTCTCATTTTCAGATAATTCACCACCTATAAATTTAATATTGTTTTCGTCAGGTTTTGTGATGGTTCCAGTTTTATCGAAAACTATCGTGTCAATTTTTGTGAGATTTTCGACAACCGATGTATTTTTTAAATACATTCCGGCATTACCGAACAGCCGCATTGTATTTCCGAAAGTGAAAGGGATAGAAAGCGCTAAAGCACAAGGGCAAGCAACAATCAGCACTGCCGTGAATGAAAATATGGCAGTTTTCACATCGCCCTGAAATAGCCAGAATGTTGAGCCAAGAATAGCTATAAACATTACTACAATTGTAAAATATTTACTTATTCTATCAATTAGATCCGATAAAGAAATCTTTTTCGAATCTTCGTTTTCGCTCTGATTCCATAGTTTTGTGAGGTGGCTTTGAACGACTTCTTTTTCTATTTTCACGGTGATAGAACTTCCGGTTTGCCTACCACCTGCATACACAAAATCGCCAACTTTTTTCAGTACTGGCTTCGATTCGCCCGATACAAAACTGTAGTCGATAATTCCCGAACCACTCGATATTTTAGAATCTGCTGGTATTAGTTCTTTGTTTCTAATTAAAATTTCATCGCCTTTTTTTATTTCATTAAGTAATAAAACCTCCTCTTTTTCCTCAGAAATTTTTGTAACAGCTATTGGAAAATATGATTTGTAATCTCTGTCGAATGAAAGGGCATCGTAAGATTTTCCTTGATACCATTTTCCGAGTAGAAGAAAAAATATTAGTCCTGCCAGAGAGTCGGAATATCCTGTACCGGTGCCGGAAAAAATTTCGTAGGAAGTTTGCAGAAACAGCACTAAAATCCCGAGAGCAATAGGAATGTCGATGTTAATTACTTTTTTCTTCAGGCTTTTGTAAGCAGAAATTATATATCCGTTTCCACTAAAAAAAACTACTGGAAAAACCATTACATAACTCAAAATGCTTAAAAAAGAACCTAAATTTCCCTCTAATTGTTTTCCATTGAAATATTCGGGCAGAGCATAGAGCATCACATTTCCGAAAACGAAACCGGCTACGCCAATTTTGTAAAGCAGAATTTTGCTCGAATTCTTTTGAGAAGATTCATCTTTTGCGTTAAGAGAAATTTCCGGTTCGTAGTGTATTGATGCCAGTAGCTCGACAAGTTGCCGCAAACTTATTTTCGATTTGTCGAAAGTTACACTTACTTGTTTCTTAGAAAAATTTACATAAGATATTTTTATGTCGGGATTCAAAAGTTTCAAATTTTCGAGTAGCCAAATGCAAGAGGCACAATGAATTGCCGGAATGTAGAGACTTACTTTTGCGATTTCTCCTTCGTCGAAATCAAATAATTTTTCATGAACTTCTTCGCGGTCGAGAAAATCGTATTTGCGGTTATACTTATTTTCGTTGGGCTTTATGCCCGGTGTTTTTTCAATTTCGTAATATTTGTAGAGCTTATTCTCATTCAACAATTGATAGACTGTAAGGCAGCCATTGCAGCAAAATTTCAAATCGTTCCAAACTACTGGATATTTTCCGCAATCTGCCCCGCAATGAACGCATTTATGGTCTGTCTTCGAATTGCTTTTACTCACTACAGCAAGGTTTTATTTTTGCAGCTTCTTTATACGAAATTGCTTTATTTTTTTTGAGTTCTTTATCGAATTTCATTTTGATTTTTTCTTCAGGAGGGCTGAGGAATGGAATGCCAAGATTTAAGCCGCGAAGAATAAAAACTATTCCGACAAAAACTATTACATAAGGAATAAGCTTATTGATTTTGTTTCTTAACGAAATACTGATCAGATTTCCAAGAATGGAAACTACCAGTAGCATTGGGATTGTTCCAAGCCCGAACAAAACCATAAAAAGTATTCCTTGAACAAGCGATTGAGTGCCAATGGCTCCGGCAATTGCAATGTAAACCAATCCACAAGGCAAAAAGCCGTTCAATATTCCTATCCAAAACAATGCGCCAAAAGACCTTACAGTGAAAAGTCGCTGAAGTGCATTTTTTAGTTTTGTGAAAATTGAAAAGGCACTTTTATTTAAGTCGTATTGTTTTTTGAAAAGTGATGGGAACAGAACAGAAAGAACCATTATGGAACCCATAATTATTGAAACCCATCTTTGAAATCCTATCATTTCGAGGCCTTGCCCAATCATTCCGAAAAATGCTCCTAAAACTCCATAAGTTATTGTTCGTCCTAAATTGTAAAGAACAGCGCCGAAAACTTTTTGAAAATAGTTGTTGCCCTGCAAAGGAAGTGCAATTGCGATAGGCCCGCACATTCCAACACAATGAAAACTACCCATCAATCCGAGAATTAAACCTGGTATAAGAATTTCCATGATTTACTATAAAAACAGTTAATAACTCTAAGTTTTATTTTATGCTATATTCTTTTTCGACAAGATATTGCTGATTGTCCATTTCCCAAGAAATTTTGATAATATACCTGCCTAAAGATAATTTATCTTTAGCAATTAAAATTTCATCGAAACTTTTATTAGGCTTTGCCTTAAAATCTTTTTTCTTATCGGAATGTCGAAAAAAATGAATCAAACAGTTTTCGATTTTTCTCGTTTTAAAATTTTCAAAGGATACAATTATATAATCTTGGTTCTCACTGATTTTTATGTTATTGAAATATTCAGCCGAGCGTTTTTTAATTTCAATCTGATTTGAATAATTTACTCCTTTTTCGTAATAATCGTCATGAACTAAGTTTGCATCGAATTGTAAAGAAAAAATGATGAAGCTTATTGCTAAAGTAAGGAAAATCATAATAAAAATGAAAATTCCTGTTCCCCAATTAAATTTTATTTTCATATTGTATTTGATTCAATAATATAAATTATCGTTTTTTTAATTATTTGTATTTACTATCTAAGGGTCCTACGAAACTTATTTCATAGTTTTCTATCAACTCGTTTTCGGCATAAATGCCAAATTCAACTTTAGTATTTTCGCCCGAAAGTTGGTTTTTATCAAGAGTAAGAACAAAAACCGATTCATACAATCCATGTTTTTTAACTACTATTTCGCCACCTGCCAATTCAACTTTTCCTTGGTGCGATTCTAATTTCATTGTTAATGGAATATCGTCGTAGGTTTTATTTATTATTTTAATATTATAAATATTTGATAGTTTATTTTCACCCCGTTCTTGGAAAAGAGTTCCGGGTGTCCGCAATATTGTAGTTTCTATAATTGGCCTCGTAAAAAGCGTAACTATAAAGAAGGCAATTAAAACCAATAAAACAAAAGAATACGCTTTATTTCTGGTGTTCCATATAGTTTTATGTCCTTTTTCAATTCCTTCAATCGAATCGAATCGAATTAAATTTTGGGGTTTTTTCACTTTTTCCATTACAATGTTGCACTCGTCTATGCAGGCAGTGCAATTTATGCATTCAAGTTGAGTTCCATTTCTAATATCGATTCCTGTGGGGCAAACTGCTATACATTGCTTACAATCAATGCAATCACCCTGATTTTTGGCACCTCTCAGCTCACCTCTTTTATAATCGTATGCAACAATAATTGATTTTGAATCTAAAAGAACTCCTTGCATTCTGCCATATGGACAAATCATTGTGCAAATCTGTTCTCTAAAAAAGGAGTATATCCAATAGAATATACCTGAAATGATAAGCATAGCACTGAAGCCTGTGGTATGTTGATTTATAGGGTCTGACAGTAATTTTAGCAATTCTTCAAAACCTATAAACCACACTAAAAATACATTGGTTATTGTTATTGAAATGGCAATGAAAATGAAATGTTTTAAAATGAATTTGACTGTATTCCAAACGCTTATAGAGTCATTTTTTGAAGATTTAGATTTTCTGTAAGATCCATCAAAAATGTATTCTATTTTTCTAAATATCATTTCCAGGAAAATGGTTTGAGGACAAGCCCAACCACACCATATTCGTCCGTATGTAACCGTAAAAAGAACTATAAATAGCACAAACGACAGCATCAGAAGTGCTAAAATTACCGTGTCTTGAGCCCAAAATATTATTCCAAAAATTATGAATTTTCTGTTTATAATATCTAAAAGCATGAATGGATGCCCATTTATTTTAATAATGGGCGCAAGAACAAAAAATATGAGCCAAAACCAACTAACAAATGTTCGCCATTTGTACCATTTGCCTATAGGTTTTTTTGCATAAATCCATTTTCTTCCGCCATCTTTGTCCATGTTTATAGGGCGGTCTCTATAAGTGTTTTTGTCTTTCATGATTTATATTTTCAATATAAAATATGTAAAAACTACAGAGTTAAATCATTAATTTTATTTTTATAAAAACAAAAAATGCCATAACCAATCATCAATAAAATTTTGATTAGTTATAGCGATTTTTCTGTCGGATATTGGAAAGTTCAGAAAATTCTTCGATTTATTGAAGCCTCCAAATTTTTTTATTCGCAAATTTCACCTTGTGGCTCTTTTGCATTTTCAGGATTGCTATCTTTTAAGCTTACTAAGATGTAGCTTGCCGCTTGCTGAATTTTTTTTTCGTTCATTTGTGCTTTAAACGGAGTCATTCCTTTTGTAGGATTTCCGTTTTTGATAATATTAAAGACGCTTTCAAAATCGCAACCCGACAACCAATGCTTATCTGTTAGATTTGGACCTATTGCATTTCCTTCTCCATTGGCACCATGGCATACGATACATGTCATGGTACTAAATAATTCTTTACCGGCTTTCAGAGATGCTTCATCAGTGAGGGTAGTCAATTTAGTGTCTTGTGCCTTATTTTTCGAATAAAGTAATGAGGCTTCTGCAACTTCTTTTTCGTATTCAGCATCCTGTAGATCGCCTTGTGTGAAAATGAAATAATGCTCGACATAAATCAATGAAAAAACTATAGTTATTATAAATATGGCAGATATCCATTTTGGAACAGGATTGTTTAGTTCCTTAATGCCATCATAGTCATGCTCCATCAGTTTTTCATCATATTTTTCATTATAAGTATAATCTGGATTGTTTTTTTCTTCTTTCATCATTATTGAATTTTATATAATTATTTGTCATTTTTAATGTCTAAAAGTTCTTTTTCGTCGAAAATAGCATTTTTTCTATTTGACATTTCAGAATTTGGTGTGCTATAGGTTCTAACTACTATTACGATAAATAAAAATAGAAAAATCAGCATTCCTACTATGTAATATGTCTGAATTCCAGCTATATTTTCTAAAACATCGCTAACAATTTTCATGCTTAATTTTTATTTAGTTCAAGTAGTACAAATGCTGTCAATTGAGTAATTTCTTCTTCAGAAAGTACGCCTTTAAAAGGTGTCATCCCTTTTTCAATCTTTCCATTAGAAATATTCTCATATACTCCTTCCGGAGATTTTTCAATAATCCATTCATTGTCGGTAAGGTCTGGCCCAATTACATTTCCTTTCCCATCTGGTCCATGGCATATGATGCAATTTTTTTGAAAACTTGCTTTTCCGGCCGGAATCATTTCTTCAGTAATATTAACAGAAGTAGTTTTTACCGGTTCTGGTTTGGTTTCGACTACGGGTGTTATATCTCTACCGAGTTTGTGCAAGTATGCAATCATTGCAATCATTTGCTTTGTTGGTTCAATTTCAATTCCTGATTGTTTCAAATCGTCAGCTATTATTTGTGCCTGAGCTTTTAAATCGTCGATTGCTCTTTCGTCGAATCCTTCTTCGTAAGGAACTCCAAGAGTTTGCATAGCTCTAATTTTTGCCGGAATCATATCTAAATCAATGTCTTTTATTGCAAACCAATCGTATTTTGGCATAATCGATTGTTCGTTCATTCTTTGTGGATCCATAAAGTGATTATAGTGCCAAGAAGCTGTTTTGTACATATTGCCGGTTATGACTCCTGTTCTGGCCAAATCTGGTCCTGTTCTTCGTGAGCCCCATTGGAATGGATGATCGTAAACAAATTCGCCAATTTTTGAGTATTCTCCGTATCTGTCTGTTTCCCACCTGAATGGTCTAACCATTTGCGAATGACAAGTATAACATCCTTCGCTAATATATATGTCTCTACCTTCTAATTCTAAAGGAGTATATGGTTTCACAGATTCGATAGTTGGTACATTAGATTTAACAAAAATCATTGGAATTATTTCTACAGCACCACCTATTGCCAATAAAACGAATGCCACAATAGCAAAACGTACGGGTTTTCTCTCTAACCAACGATGAATAGTTTCTCTTGCTGAGCTTCTTGATTCTTTATTTTCTAATGGGTAAGCTTCAGCAGCCTCGTTTGCTTCCATTGAACCTGCTGCCATTGTTTTAACTAAGTTCCAAACTAATAGTAAAAAGCCAACTAAATATAAAGTTCCACCAATAATTCTGAATGTATATAATGGAACAATTTGAGTAACTGTTTCTAAGAAATTAGGATAAGCCAAAAATCCTTCAGGAGTATATTCTCTCCACATTAACCATTGTGTGATAGCTGCCCAGTATAAAGGAATTGCATAAATTAACATACCGAGAGTTGCAATCCAAAAATGTGTGTTTGCAATTTTTTCTGAGAAAAGTTTAGTTCGGAAAAGTTTTGGAACTAACCAATATAACATTCCAAATACTAATCCTCCGTTCCAGCCCATTCCGCCAATATGAACGTGAGCAATAGTCCAGTCGGTAAAGTGGCTGATAGCATTTACGTTTTTCAATGACATCATTGGTCCTTCGAATGTTGACATTCCGTATGCTGTAACTGCTACTACCATAAATTTTAGAGCTGCACTATCTCGTACTTTATCCCAGGCACCTCTCAATGTTAGCAATCCATTTATCATGCCTCCCCAGGATGGTGCTATGAGCATAATTGAAAAAGTTACTCCAAGTGCCTGTGCCCAATCTGGCAATGCCTGATATAATAAATGGTGAGGGCCTGCCCACATATAAATAAAAATCAATGCCCAGAAGTGAACAATTGATAATTTATAAGAATATATCGGTCGTCCGGCTGCTTTCGGAAGATAATAGTACATTAAACCAAGGAATGGTGTTGTTAAGAAAAAGGCTACTGCATTATGGCCATACCACCATTGTACAACTGCATCTTGAGCACCTGCATATATTGGGTAACTTTTAAATAATGAAACAGGTAATTCAAATGAGTTTACTACATGGAGCATAGCTACTCCAAGGAAGGAGGCAAGATACCACCAAATGGCTGCATAAATGTGTTTTTCTCTTCTGATGATAATTGTTCCTATCATATTCCAGCCAAAAACCACCCATACTACAGTAATCATAATATCAATCGGCCACTCTAATTCTGCATATTCTTTTCCGGTGGTAATTCCGGCAAAAAATGTCAAGGCTGCACAAAGTATAATAAACTGCCAGCCCCAAAAATTTATTTTGCTTAGAACATCATTGAACATTCTGGTTTTCAGCAACTTTTGCATTGAATAATAAACTCCTGCGTAAATTGCATTTCCAACAAAAGCAAAAATTACAGCATTCGTATGAATTGGTCTTATTCGTCCGAAAGTTGTAAATTCTAAACCAAAATTGAAAAACGGGAACGATAGCTGAAGTGCAGCTAAAAGCCCAACCAGGATTGCAACCACTCCCCAAATTATGGTTGCTAAAATGAATAGCTTGACAATTTTGTTGTCATAATTAAATTTTTGAATCTCCATAGTTAAATGATTTAGTTAGTATCTTTTTTTATTTCTTCATCGTCAAATAAAATTCGGACAGAGGGAGTAAAGTCATCATCGAATTGCCCATTTTTTACAGCCCAAATGAATATTGCTAAAAAAATTAGTGCTATTATGAGACTTGCTCCTATTAAGAGGTAAAATATATTCATTAAATTTAATTTCAAATTATTATGATAAATGTTTTTGGTTTCAATTGGTTCTAAAATTACTTTTAGTTTTTACTTAAAGCAGAAACCCAATTATAATTATCATATTTTTTAACAAAATTTCAAAATAAAATCGTGGCAATATATTAAAAAATTATAAAAGTTTTAACAAATATTTCAAAATATGTCAATTTTATAAATATGAAATTATTATAAATTTGTAAGCAAATCATGTTGGAACTCCTTGATTAATGCTTAGTTATTGATATTTAGCAATTTGCATATATAGATATGTCTATATGTAATTTCAAATAAAAATATAAATAGCTTCTAAATATTTGTTAATTTTTTTTTAATTCATGGGTGTTGTTATTATACCAGACAAAATTTCAAAAAAATAGCCCCTAATTCATAAATAAGGGGCTATTATAAAATTACAGAAATCAGGTATCTTAATTTTCAAACATAACCATATCGTCGTATTCGATTTCAAATCTCAGTTTATGTTTCGCTTCTTCTTGAGCCAATGCTTGAAATGTTTTTTTCAGTTCGTTGTTTGGGGCAATTTGAGAAAGGTGAGTATAAAGTTTGTAGGCTGCTTTCTCTCGTTTCATAGCAAGCACCAGTACATCTTGATAGCTCATATCATCACTTGGTTTAACAGGAATTTGATAATCAGCAATTTTTAGGTCGCTTATTTTTTCGGGTTCAAATTCGTAGGCACGTTCCGTCTTTATTTTTGTAAGTCGGGTTTTATGACTAATTTCTTCTTTCGCAAATTGCAAGAAAGATTCCTTAATTTCCTCATTTCGTGCAGTTTTGGCTAACTTAGTATAGAAATCAACTGCCGATTGTTCAGCAGTAATTGCAAAATCTAATATTTCTTCTATAGTTTCAAATTCTTTCATAATATTATTTTAATAAAGAGTTCATATATTGTACTTATAAATAAAATTTTCAGAAAGTAAATTTTCAAAAGTAATTATTCCATTAATAAATTGGTGAAAAAATATTTCTTCTTAACTTAGATATTTATTTTAATAATGCAAATATGCGGTATTATTAGAATTTCTCGCAATGAATTTGTCCGGGAGATCTCTTAGAGTGCTCTCTCAAACCTCTTGACTCAAGAATTTCGGTTACAGCATCTATCATATTTGGATTTCCGCAAATGAAAACATGTGAGTTGTCGGCAGTTGGACGCTCTCCCCATGTTTTTTCAATAATTCTGTCGGCAAGCATATCCTGAATAAATCTTGTTTCGCCTTTCCAGCCTGCCGGTTCTTTTTCGGGCATTGTGATTGTTGGGATGTAATGGAAATTTTTAGACATGCTCTCAATCAGCCTTAATTCTGAAGAGTAGCCCAAATCCCAAGAATTAGCAGCACCATGAATTACGCATATTTTTCTATCAATATTTAGTGCATCTGAACGAAGCATACTCATATATGGTGCAACTCCAGTGCCTGTTGCTATCAAAACTACGTTTTTATCAATTGGAACTTGGTTGAGTGTAAACATCCCAACAATTTTTTTTCCTACACCAATTCTGTCTCCAATTTTTAAATTAAAAATTCTTGGCGTGAGAGTACCCGAATGTACAAGTGTAATGTAAAATTCGAGATAATCTATCTCTTTTGCTGAAGAGGATATTGAATAAGCTCTTTTTATCATTTTGTCGGGAGCTGTTTTTTCGAGCTCTTCTGTGGCTTCAGGGCATCGTTCAGCTGAGCCTGGCAAAAATAGTGCTACAAATTGACCTGATTCAAATTTTGGTAATTCCCAACCGTCTGGTACAATTCTAATAATCTTCATTATTGGTGAAACTTGCTGCACCATGATTACAATTCCGTTTAATTCATTCATTGTTTTATTATTTAGTGTTATAGTATTCAAACATTCTTCTAGATTTTATTGTTTTTGCAACAAATTGAGGAACCATTGTCTCCCATTCATTATTTCCTTCTTTTATAAGCTCAATTACTTTTCGTGGAAATATATGTAACAAACTTTTATCAAAGTTATGAATATTTATTATTTTTCCGGAGTCTATCAGATACTGATGGATATTTTTTGTATTATTGTTTAGAGTAATATTTTCTGAGCAGATTAATTCTTTTTTGTTTTCAACTTGTGTAGGATAAACATACATTTTTACATTATTCTTGAACAATCTGCCAAAACCTTGCAGAATCCCTCCACTTAGATTTGTATAATATTCACGATGAAACAGATTTTGATAAGTTGTTGAACCAATGATGATGCCGATTTGGTATATTTTATAAATATCGAAATACGAAACAAATTCGTGATGTTGTTTCATGTCAGAAATAATAACATTTATACCTAATCCATTGAGTAAATCTACACGATCTAAGAAGTCCTTTTCATCGAAATCGCCTTCCATGAGCAGATTTTCTAAGCTAATTTCGCAAAAAAGTAATGTATTTTCTTCATTGCAATTGTTTTCGGTTTTGAACAGTTCGAAGCCTTTTTTCAGCATATCGACACCAACCAGTGTAATTGGGCGAAAGCTTCCTCTAAGAACCATGATGTTTTTTTTGTAAAAAATATCTGAAGGAGGTCTTACATTGTGGTCGTTGTCGAAAACTGTAGCATTTGTCATTTTGTTTTTAACAAGCTGTACGCTAATCAACCTATTGTCTATGTAGTCAAGATCTGGACCAGTCATTCTAATCATATCAATTTCTAACTGGTCTCTAGAAAGAAAATCCATTAAAGATCGCAGAAAGCTACTGGGATATTTATTGAAATAGAAAGCTGCATAAATTAGATTAACTCCAAGAATTCCGATAGTTCTCTGTTGCAGAAGATTGTCTTTTTCGTACATTTTTACATGAAGCAAAATTTCGTTTGCTTCATAACCAGGGTGTAGTTGAAATTTTATCCCAATCCAACCATGACTTTCGTTAGTTTTCTGAAAATTTATTGCTGAAACTGTATTTGCAAAAGCAAAAAAGCATGTGTTTCCTTGTTTTATGTTTTGTAGCGAGCTTACGATTTGTTTGTACTCAATTTCGAGCATTTTTTTCAATCTTTCTTCGCTTACATATCTTTTACTATGAGTTTCGCCATAGAGATTGTTGCTTAAAGCCATGTCGTATGCAGAAATGGTTTTGGCAACTGTTCCCGAAGAACCCCCGGCAGTGAAGAATCGCCGGGCAACTTCTTGTCCTGCACCAATTTCAGCAATTGTCCCAAAAAAACGATTGTCAAGATTTATTCTTAGTGCTTTTTGTCTGGGACTATTTATTGTTTCCATCAATTGATTGTTTAGCTTGTTAGTTTCGTATTATGGCTTATTCTTCCATTAATAATATGTCTGGATATATTTGTGCAGCATGATATTTAGTTTTCACTTTATCAATAACTTCACTGATTATTCCATCCTTATTTATAATGAAAGTGGTTCGAAATACGCCTTCTTTAATTTTTCCAAACATTTTTTTCTCGCCCCAAACTCCATAACTTTTTATTATTTCTTTTTCTGTATCGGCTAATAAATCGAATGGTAAATTGTGTTTTTTGATAAACTTCTGATGAGATACTTCACTGTCAGGGCTAACACCAAGTATTTCGAAGCCCGATTTTTTTAGGGCTTCGAAATTATCTCGTAAGTCGCATGCTTCTGCTGTACAACCAGGCGTATTATCCTTTGGATAGAAATATAGTACTAAAGTTTTTCCTTTAAAATCAGCTAAGGAGATTTTTTCGCTGTTCTGATTGTTTGCAGTAAAATTTGGTGCAGTGTCTCCACTTTTTAAACTTATCATCTACTTTTACTTTTCTATTCCTCAATAAGTTCAAAATCTTCTTTGCCAACTCCACAAATTGGGCAAACCCAATCGTCTGGAATATCTTCAAAGGCTGTTCCTACGGCAATCCCACCATCGGGGTCGCCTATTGCTGGATCATAAACCCAATCACATGGGATACATACATATTTTTTCATTATATTTAATTTTAATTTATTAATACTTTATTGTTTATATAAATTTGGGATAGTTTATTTAGTTGAATTCAAAAAAAATTTGGAATGCCGAAAATGCTAATGGTATTGAAATAATGGATGCTATAAAACTTGAAATTACAAATTGGTTTGATTGTGATGTATTTCCTCCTTCTTTGTTCACCAAAATCGGAACTGCTGTAATTGGAGGTACGCAACTTATAAGAAATATTAAAAATGCAATTGAAAATGGGGGCTTTATTAATATCAATAAAAGCAAAATTATAAAAGGAAATAAGAAGTTTTTTAATGCTACAAATGTTAGAATTGGCTTTAATTTCATTTTGCCTTTTCTTTTAAAATCGACATACACATTGCCACCTATCAAAAGCAGGATTAGTGGAAGTGCTGTGTTTCCCAAAATTTTTGCTATTGAATAGAATGCCTCAGGTACATTTTGGTTTAGTCCGCTCAATCTCAAAGTAATTGCTAAAAATGTAGCTATCAGAATTGGATTTAAGAAATTTCCTAAAGTGAATTTGTCCTTTTTTGTTTTTTTCGATCTGTAGAATAGAAAATAGGTATTAAACAGAAAGGCAGGGAAAAACAATGAAAACAAGAATAGTTCAACTAAAATTTCTGAGTCGCTTCCGAATAATTTCTGAATTATTACCATTGGCACAAAAATTATGTTTGGATAAAGTAAACTCATTCCAATTTCTGCTTTGTACTCTTTTTTGGCTAATTTCATTCCCAAAAATGAAAGAACTACTGTAATAACAGTAAATGCTGCCCACCAAAGGGGTAGCATCCACCAGTTTGGAAATTTCGATGGATCGAATCTGAAAATAATATTTGTGAAAATTAAACAAGGTAAAGCAATGTCAAGAATCAATGGGGAAATTACTTCGAGTATTTTTATTGGCACAATTTTTCTGGCAATTATTGCAAAACCAATAATTCCTATTCCCAGTAAAACTACTATTGCTTCGAACACATCCCAAAAAATGGTCATTTTATTCTAAAAAAATGATTGTTTAGTCTTTCAATTTTTTATTCTATTCCGCCAAAATATTTCATATATTGAATTCTTTCGAAGGATGCTGTATTTTCTTTTCCGCTTAGTTTTCCTCTAAAATCGTCAATGCTGTTGAAATTTTTCTTTTCCATCCAAGTTGTCAAGTCGTTTAGAATTGTTGAAATATACTCTGGTCCGTATTTGTAAATAACCGAAACAATTTGGACTGCAGTAGCTCCTGCAAGCAATTGCTTAATTACTCCTTCGCCAGAATGAACGCCTGTTGAAGCAGCTAAATTGCAGTGTACTTTATCTGAAAGTAGGGCAATCCAGCGCAGCGAAATTGAAATATCTTCGGGTGTGCTAAATACTCCTGAAGAGGTGATTTTGAAGTTGTTAATATCAATATCAGGATTAAAGTAGCGATTGAAAAGAACAATACTATCAATCATTTTAGTCCAACTTAATTTTCTTACCAGATTTGAAAGTCCGGCAGAAAAGTGGCTCATTTTCAAAGACAAGGGTATAGATATTTGAGGTTTTATCTTCTCAATAATCTCAAAATATATTTGTTCGTTTTCTTTACTGGTTCTGTTTTCTTCTGAAGGAAGCATAGACACATTCAATTCTAAAGCATCTGCACCTGCACTTTCAATGTTTTTCGCAAAATTTGTCCATTCTTTTGTAGAAATGCAATTGATGCTTGCTATTATTGGAATTTCAACCTTTTTTTTTGCTTCTTCAATTAAAGTTAGATATTCAGTAAGATTATTTTCCTTAGTATAGGCACTGATATAATCGAAGGCATCTGGAAAATATGCCAGGTTTTCTTCAATATTTTTTGAAGTTTCTGACAATATTTGCTCTTCAAATAATGATTTTAAAACTATTGCTCCTGCACCATTTTCGGCAAGTTTAACAATTTTTTCAACTGAATTTGATTGCCCTGAACTACCAATTATTATAGGATTTTTCAAATTTAATCCCATATACTTTGTAGATAAATCCATTTTGTCTTTTTTAATTATGATTGTTTGAAAAAAAATAAAATTTAAGCAATTGGCACAAAAACTCGTTGCTTCATTTCTCTATCGAGCATAAAAAGACCTGCGCCTTTTCCTTCAATAAGGTTCAATTGTTCGAGAATATCAGAAACAGTTGCCTCTTCTTCTACTTGCTCGGAAATATACCATTGAAGCAAATTGACGGTCGCATGATCTTTTTCTTCCATTGAGAGATTTACAAGTTCATTTATCATTGATGTAATTTTTTGTTCGTGTTTAAAAATATCTTCAAAAACGTCTATTACATCTGTCCATTCATTTTTCGGACTTTCAATTTGTTGAAGAAGGACTCTGCCTCCTCGGTCTATTATGTATTTATACAGTTTTAGAGCATGAGCTTGTTCTTCTTCGAATTGAACTTTCATCCAATTTGAAAAGCCCGAAAGATTTTTTGTTGCTAAAAATGATGACATTGATAGGTACAAATATGCCGAAAATAATTCTGCATTAAGTTGTTTATTTAATTCTATTTCCAATTTTGTGCTTAACATGGCAAGTGTTTATTAATTATTTGTTAATATCGTAAAAACATCTTTTAGGAGAACAGATTTTGTCTTCGCTTTTCAGAGCTTTTATTGCTTTATCGATGTCCTTTTTTTCTATACCGGATAGTTCTGAAATTTCTCCAGCTTTCAATGGTTTATTTGCATTAGATATAGTTTCAAGTACTTTTTCTTTGTTATCCATTTTTTACTTTTTTTCACATTTAAAATTTAACAAAATTAGTATTTTAATAAAAGAAAGGCACAGAAATTAAAAAATAATAGTAAAATTTCTATGCCTGAAAAAAAGAACAGTAATTTTTATACTTCAACTACAACTTCTTCGCTTTGCCATAAACCATGTTTAGTACAAAATGCTTGAGCAGTCAATTTTAATTCTTTAGTAGGAACAATATAAAAATCTACTTCAAGATTGTTTGGTGCATTACCTAAAGCTCCTTCAACAAAATTTGCCTGTGCTAACATTTTTTCTCCATTCCATAGTTGAACCCATGCAATGTAGTGGTCTGTATCATCGGGGTGCATATATTCATCGCCGACTTTTATTTTTACTTTGAATTTTTCTCCAACTTTTGCACTTTTTTCACAATGAACAAATGCTGAATGTCTGTCAATATAATCTTTTTTTGCTTCTCTATCTAATGTTGAAATATCAACGTACTTATTAATTTTCATACTTCTTATTTTAATATTTATAATTTATTTAAGTTTTTTTGAATAATTGATACTTGATTTATAATTTACAATATCAAATTATAAATCAAGTATCCTAAATCTAAATTAGTGCGTGCTTAAATAATCAGCAACGCCATCTTGTGTAGCTTTCATTGCATCTTCGCCTTCTTTCCAGTTTGCTGGACAAACTTCTCCGTACTTTTCAAAATGTTGTAGTGCATCAACCATTCTCAATGCTTCACCAACACTTCTGCCAAGAGGAAGATCGTTTATTACAGAATGTTTTACTATTCCTTCTTTGTCAATCAAAAATAATCCACGATAAGCAACTGGAGCTCCGTTGAAAGTTGCTTCACCTTCGTCATTATAATCCCATTCGCCTGCTAATACGCCATAATTTTCGGCAATTGTTTTCGATAAGTCAGCAACTACAGGATATTTTACACCTTTTATTCCACCTTTGTTAAGATCGGTTTGTAGCCAAGCTAAATGTGAAAATTCAGAATCAACTGAACAACCAACAACTGCTACATCTCTTTTTTCAAATTCTTCAATTTGTTTTTGAAAGGCTACTAATTCTGTAGGACAAACAAATGTGAAATCAAGTGGGTAGAAGAAAAAGACTACATGTTTTTTCCCAAGATATTGATCCAAAGAAAATCCTTGTACTATTTCGTTACCATTTACTACTGCATTTGCCTTAAATTCAGGCGCTTTTTTACCTATTAAAGATACCATAATTTTTAATTTTTAATTTAAAGTTAATATTAAAGGTTAATTTAATTTATTTGCATTTATCGCACATACCTTTTATATATAGGTGTGTTTCATCAATTTTATATTTTTCTATGTTTTTTGTATTTATTTCGGAAAGATCTATATCAAAATCTAATATATTCCCACATTTTGTACATTTGAAATGTCCATGATCTGTAGTATCCGCATCGAATCTTAATTCGTTTTCTTCAATATTTATTAATAATATAATATTCTTTCCTGAAAAAAGTTTTAAGGTGTTATAAACTGTTGTTTTAGACAATGTTGGAATTTCATTCACAAGCTCTTTATATATCATGTCAACAGTTGGGTGATTTTTGTTTCGATATAAATATTCAAAGATTTTTATTCTTTGATAGGAAGGTTTAACTCCTTTATCCTTTAAATATTCTCCAAAATTATCCATAAATACTCTTCATTATTTAACAAGAAATTACATTATTGTAATCATTGCAAATCTATATCAATTATAAATATGAACCAAATTTATTTTAGATTTTTTTCATTTATTTTTTAATATTGTAATTGGCTGTATGCCTGGCATATAGGCTGTACTTGTTTGTTGTTTTTGTAAACGAAGGAAATAATCTAAGCTTTTTTTATGATTATTTTATTCTTAGAAAGTAAAATTTTGGTAAATATTTATAAAAATTGGATTCCAAGTTTTTTTTATTTCTATATATTTATGAAATGATAAATGATAAATGATTAAATCTTATAACTATGATAATATTGTTTAGAAAAGAATTTAAGCAATAGAAATATTATAATGTTAGAATTGAATAAGCACAAATTATACAATCATTTATCATTTAGTCATCATTTTTTTGTTGTTGTATCTTCTGTCATGAAATATGTAGTTGCAAATGAGGTAAATAATGATTTAAAAAAAATTAAAAAAAATTAACAATTATTAACAATTATAAAAAAATATGTTTTATATTTGTTGAGATTATGAATTTAAGAACTTAAATACCGAAATGTTTTATTATTTAAATACTTAGATAATATTTAATGAACAAATTATGACAAATTGCATAAAATTTTGGTACACATTTAGATTTTTTGAATTTGAGTTCAATTGTAGTTGAGTATGACAAATTTTATATTAAAAAATATATACCTTATATAATAATAGAAATTTTATAAAGAATAGAATATGAAAAAGAACTCCAACTCCTCATCATGGCGAATAATATTTTCGATTTTATTAGGTGCAATTTTCGGAATTTTGATATTCACATTGTATATTTCAAAAGCATCATCATATCTTTCCGATGAGCCTGAGACTTGCGTAAATTGCCATATCATGGCCCCACAATATGCCACATGGAATCATAGTTCCCATCGCGAGGTTGCAAATTGCAACGATTGCCATGTGCCGCACGACAATGTTTTAAATAAATATTTTTTTAAAGCAAAAGACGGTATTAATCATGCCTATGTTTTTTCAATGAGAAACGAACCTCAAGTTATTACTATAAAGGAAGAAAGCAAAGAGGTAGTTCATCAAAATTGTATTAGATGCCATACTGAAAGATTAAATGATCCGAAATTAGCACTCATGGTTGATAATCACAAAGAGAAAATGGAGGCGAGAGTTTGTTGGGAGTGTCATCAAGAAGTCCCTCATGGAAGAGTAAAAAGCTTGGCAAGTACTCCAAATGCAAGAATCCCTTTACTGAAAAGTCCAGTGCCAAATTGGCTCAACAATATAATGAATTAATTTAACTAAAATGTATTATTATGACAAAGAAAAGAGGAACTATTAATTGGATACCATTTATCATCTCCTTGGTAGTGGTATTTATTTTAGGATTATTTGCATCGTCGATTTTGGAAAGGCGGGCAGAAGCAGTTTTTGCATATGCTCCGCAAACTAAGATTGCTGATTTCGAACCGAGAAACGAAGTTTGGGGGAAAAATTTTCCAAGGCAATACGAATCTTACTACGAAACTGCAGATACTACTTTTTATAGCAAGTATAATGGTGGTGGAATGATTGATATGTTAGAGGTTGATCCTCGCTTAGTGGTGATGTGGGCAGGATACGGTTTTGCAAAAGACTACAATCAAGGAAGAGGCCATGTTTATGCTGTGGAAGATCTTAGGAAATCATTAAGAACAGGAGGACCGACTAATAGTAGCGACGGACCAATGCCAGCAACATGTTGGACATGTAAAAGTCCTGATGTTCCAAGAGTTATGAACAGAGATGGTGTTGCAGAATTTTACTCCGGAAAATGGTCGAGAATAGGTTCGGAAATTGTTAATCCAATAGGTTGTGGTGATTGCCACGATCCTGAAACTCAGGATTTAACAATAACAAGACCTGCATTGATTGAAGGATTTGAAAAAATGGGGAAGGATATTAACAAAGCTACTCATCAGGAGATGAGGTCTTTGGTATGTGCACAATGTCACGTCGAATACTATTTCGATAAAAATAAAGTAAAAGGAAGTGCATATTTAACCTTACCTTGGGACAATGGTTTGAAATGTGAAGATGTTGAAAAATATTACGATGATTTAAATTTCAAAGATTGGACACATAAAGTAAGTAAAGCTCCAATGTTAAAAACTCAACATCCGGGATACGAGATTTATCTAACTGGTGTACATGCAGATAGAGGTGTTTCTTGTGCCGATTGTCATATGCCTTATAAAAGCGAAGGCGGTGTAAAATTCACAGATCATAAAATTCAAAGTCCATTAAATAATGTTGCTAATTCTTGTCAGGTATGCCACCGCGAAGAAACTGACAGATTATTAGAAGATGTTTATGACAGGCAAGACAAAATTATCGAGAACAGAGACAAATTGGAAGAATTGATAGTACGTGCACATGTTGAAGCAAAATTTGCCTGGGATAAAGGAGCTACAGAAGAGCAAATGAAAGATATTTTAATGGATATCAGACATGCTCAATGGAGATGGGATTATGCAGCAGCCAGCCATGGTGGATCATTTCACTCACCTGTTGAAGTTGGTCGAATTATTTCTACCGGAATTACTATCGCTCAAGAGGGCAGAATAAAATTAGCCAGATTGTTTGCCGATTTAGGATTTAACCAAGAAATTCCATATCCAGATATTACAACAAAAGCAAAAGCTCAGGAATTTATCGGACTCGACAAAGAAAAAATGGATGCTACTAAAGCAAAATTCTTGAGAGAATTAGCTCCTAAATGGGACGAATTAGCTAAAGAAAGAGAAAGTAAAATGAATATTTAAAATTAAAAAACAACAAAATGAAATTATTATTAAAAACACAAATTTTTATACTATTAGCACTTTTCAGTATTAACTCGTTCGGACAATTTTCTTTAAGTGGAGAATTCAGACCACGTACCGAATTTAGCCATGGATATAAATCATTAGCCTCTCCTGACCAGGAAGCCTCATTATTCACAGCTCAGCGAACAAGATTAAATTTTGATTATAAAAATGACCTTTATAAAGTGAAATTGACACTTCAAGACGTTCGTGCCTGGGGAAGTCAAAAGCAATTAGTATCAAACGAAGATTTTGCTACTTCTGTACACGAAGCTTGGGCTGAGGTGTTTTTTACAGAGAAAATATCTTTAAAAGCAGGTCGTCAGGAATTGGTTTACGATGATCACAGAATTTTTGGAAGTGTTGGTTGGGCAAATCAAGCACGTTCGCATGATGTTGCTTTATTGAAATTTAAATTGGACTGTGATGTTCATATTGGGTTTGCTTACAATGAGAATACAAACAGAACCAATAATTTTTATGATGGACCAGATGCCTACAAAGCAATGCAATTTTTCCACTGGAATCGTAAATTTGAAAAACTTTCAGCAAGCATTTTGTTTTTAAATAATGGAAAAGCCTTTGCCGATGAAGTAGATAGCTTAGGAAATGTTACAGCGCAAGGAGTTCAATATAGCCAAACAATTGGGGCAAGACTTGCTTATAAAGCAGGGAAATTAGGAGTAGCTGGATATTTCTACTATCAGATGGGTAAAGACGGAACAGATACAGAATTAAGTGCATACGATGCTGCTCTAGATCTTTCTTATGGAGTTAGTGATAATCTTTCTTTTAATGCAGGATTTGAACTTCTTTCCGGAGACGATGGTACAGATGATAAAAACAATTCATTTACTCCTTTCTATGGAACAAATCATAAATTTAATGGATTTATGGATTATTTCTATGTTGGACAGCCAGGTGGATTTGGTTTACAAGATATTTATCTGAAAGGAAAATATAAGCATGGAAAAATGTTCTTTGCACTTCATGCACATCTTCTTTCAACTGCAGTAGATATTAGTGAAGATTTTGATAAAGGACTTGGTACAGAAATAGACTTTTTCTGTGGATATAACCTTTCGAAACAAGCAAATATCAAACTCGGATATTCCCAAATGCTTGGAACAGAATCTATGGAAGCAATCAGAGGTGGAAGTATGGATGAAACAAGCAACTGGGCTTGGTTGATGCTTACTGTTAAACCAACATTTTTCAAATCTGAATAAATTTGAACTTGAGACAGCTTAGCTTAACAAATTATTGATTGTTAATTTTTATTCTATATTTGCGATCTGAATTTGAAAAAGACTATCATAAAGATAGGCGAACCTTGAGTTAATTGAAATTTATGGATAAAGATATAAAACAAAATAAAGTTTTATGGAAATTCCCTTGGGGCTACCCCGAGGGTTTTTTTATAGCTTTCATACTATTAATAGTTGGTTTCGGAATTGAATACTTTTCCGGAGGCAAAGGAATCGCTACACTTTCATGGAATGTGAATGCCATTATAGGAATATTGTTTATAAACGTTTTAATAACAGTAAATTATTATTTCAGAGAATCTAATATTGTCAAATTTCTATCGGGTATCCCTGCCTCTATAAGTGCTATAAGTGTATTTACTTTTGTTGTATTACTGATGGGTTTGACCCCTCAATTCGACGATCAAGTTGGTGAATTCGCAAGAAAATTAGGATTGTCGCATATTACTTCAAGTTGGCAATATTTATTGATTCAAACATATTTTCTAATTACACTTGGCTTTGTTACTCTAAAAAAAGCAATTCCGTTTGAATGGAAAAATTTTGGATTCATTCTCAATCATGCAGGAGTTTGGATAACAATCGTAACTGCATCTTTGGGTACAGGCGATTTGAAACGGCTTCATTTGAAACTTGATGAAACACAAGCCGTTTGGCATGCTTTCGATGGAGAAAATAATAGTTATAAGCTACCATTTGCTATGAAATTGTTGGATTTTAATATTGAAGAATATAATCCAAAAATTGCCTTGGTTGATAATTATTTAGGCTCAATTGTAGTTGATGATAGAGTTAGTGCATTTACAATAGAAAAAGGTATTACCCAAAAACTGTTAGATTTTGAAATTAGCATAGAAGAATATTTACCACTATCTGCGACTTTAGGTCAAGAATTCAGAATTTTTACGGAAAAAGGAGCAGCACCTTCTTCCTTTATTAAAGTGAAAAATATTGTTTCCAATGATACAATATCAGGTTGGATTTCATGCGGAAATTTTGCGATAAAAAGGCGTTCCTTAAAAATCAGCGATAAATATTCTTTATATATGTTATCTCCTGTAGCAAAAAAATATAGTTCAGAAATTGCTCTATATTATCATGAGTTTTCGGAAACAGATACTACAAACATTAGCGATACAATTTTAATAGAAGTCAATAAACCATTCAAATTTGGTGGTTGGAAAATGTATCAGCAAAGCTATGATGAATATCTTGGAAGATGGTCGGAAACAAGTGTAATTGAGATTGTTAGAGACCCATGGTTGCCTTTGGTATATTTTGGCATTTTTCTTATGATTGCCGGTGCAATTTATATTTTCTGGACTGGGCAAAAAATTTCACTCAAAGAAGATAAAAATGAAAGTTGAGATTAAAAAACAACTTTCAACTTTTAGAACTTTCAACTTTTAACTAATTAAAAATGGTTTGGATAAATTTTCCCGTATATGCTACAATTACAATTGTCCTCTGGGCAATTAGTATTATATTTTACACACTCTCAGCTAAAATAAAAATATTGCATGTATTTGCTAATATTTTTGTTTTACTCGGGATAGCTGTCTTCATAACTTTCGTAACAATTTTGTGGATGAAACTTGAGCGGCCACCTTTTAGGACATTAGGCGAAACAAGACTTTGGTATGCCTTATTTTTACCCGTAATCGGAATTGTAACTTACATTCGTTGGAAATACAAATGGTTCATAAGTTATAGTCTTGGAATGGCAATTTTGTTTTTGATTTTGAATATTGCACACCCCGAAAATTATGATAAAGCTCTGATGCCTGCACTGCAAAGTCCATGGTTTGTGCCACATGTAGTGGTGTATATTTTCGCTTATGCACTTCTTGCTGCATCTTCTTTAGTTGCACTGAAAGGCTTGTATTTATTATATTTCAAAGAATTTCAGACTTCGCTATTGAAACTTGCTGACAATCTGGTTTATATTGGTTTTGCATTTCTTACTCTCGGATTGATATTCGGAGCATTGTGGGCAAAAGAAGCCTGGGGACATTATTGGACTTGGGATCCTAAAGAAACATGGGCTTTCCTAACCTGGATGGGATACATGATTTATATGCACTATAGATATCATCGTCCCGCAAATATCAACGGACCATTGTGGACATTAACTTTGGCTTTTGTAATTTTATTGATTGCCTGGTTTGGAGTTAACTATTTACCATCGGCACAGTCGAGTGTGCATGTTTATAGTTCATAAAAGTTGAAAGTTAATGAAGTATAAAGTTTGTGAAGTTAGCTATTATCCTCTAACTTAATAAACATTCTACTTTCTATTTTCCATTTTCTAATTTCAAACCTCCAACTAATAACTATTGTAGCTAACAATTTCATCAAAATCTTTTCGGATTTTATTTCTAATATCTTCAGTTTTTTTATAACCAACTGTAATTATCAATTCTGCTCGTTTCCTTTCGGGGATATTAAGTAGCTTCTTCACCTTTTTTTCGTTGAACCATCCTAAAATGCAAGTTCCGAGTCCTTCAGAAACTGCTTGCAAGCAAAAGTGTTCAGTAGCAATTCCTATATCAATCAAAGTATAAGGCTTTTTCTTTACAATTGTTCCGAATTTTGAAGTGAAATTTGCACCTTCTCGTACTACCACAACCAAAACCGGGGCTTGAATTGTAAAATGATTTAATGGCAAAATCTTATCGGAAGTAGCTTTTGCAACTTCATTTTTCAGTTCGGGATTGTCAACTACAATAAATTTCCAAGGTTGAGAATTACAAGCAGAAGGAGCCAATCTTGCAGCTTCAAGGCATCGCTTAATTTTCTCTACCTCAACTGCTTTGTCTATATATCCTCTATCGCTCTGGCGAATTGATGCTAATTCTAAAAAATTAATTTGTTTCGTCATGTTTTATTAAATATTTGGATACAAAAGTAGTTTTATACTTTTAAAATTAGATATTCTGAAAAACAGATTCAGTTAATATTTTTAAGACTTATTAAAACAAAACAATTTTGCAGTTGCAATAAATTTGCAAACATGCTGAAAAACAGGAAAATAGCTATGTCTGCAATGACAAGTTTTCTTACTTTTGATTTTTTTATATAGTCGCTACTGTACAATATTTTTATACTTTTGTACTCTAATTTATTAATTTGAGAAAAATAATTAATGTTAACTAATACTTATTAAATGAAACAAATTTACATTTTTAGAAAGATGTTGTTGTTCGTTTGTCTGATTTTGATGGGACAAATTGTGTTTGGCCAGGCAAGAACGGTTAGTGGAGTTGTAACAGATGCCGATGATGGTACTACATTGCCGGGCGTAACAATTTCCATAAAAGGGACAACTCAGGGAACTATTACTGATATTGATGGAAATTATCAGATAAAAGTCGATAAGGCTGAAACTCTTGTTTTTTCATATGTTGGTTATTCAACACAAGAAATTGCTGCTGCGAAAGATGTTATAAACGTATCTCTTGAAGCAGAATCGAAAGGAATTAATGAAATAGTAGTGATTGGTTATGGTGTGCAAAGGAAAAAAGATGCAACCGGTGCTGTTACAGCAATCGGCTACGAAGATTTTAATAAGGGAGCAGTTACAGCACCAACGGATCTTCTTGTAGGAAGAGTTGCCGGTGTACAAATTACAACAGGTGGCGGTGCTCCCGGAAGCGAGGCACAAATTCGTATTCGTGGAGGTTCGTCCTTATCTGCCAGCAACGACCCTTTAATTGTGATTGATGGAGTTCCAATTGACAACGAATCAGTTTCAGGAATGAGAAATCCATTAAATATTGTTCATCCGAGCGATATTGAAACTTTCACCGTTTTAAAAGACGCATCTGCAACTGCTATTTATGGTTCTCGTGCATCAAATGGTGTGATTATTATTACAACAAAAAAAGGAAGATTTGGCTCTCCTTTGAAAATTAACTATTCAGGAAAAGTTTCGTTTTACACTGTTCCAAACAGAATTGATGTTTTGTCGGGAGATGAATTTAGAACATTGATTAATGAAGAAGAAGCAAATAATCCAAATGCTTTAGCCTTGTTAGGTACAGCAAATACTGACTGGCAGAAAGAAATAATTAGTCCTTCCGTTGGCTTCGACCATAATATAAGTGCATCAGGAGCTATTCAAAATACACCCTATAGAGTTTCAGTAGGATATTCTGATGAAAGCGGTATCCTTGAAACTTCAAAATTAGAAAGAATCACAGGTTCTATTGGAATAAATCCAAAGTTTTTAAACAACCACTTGTCCATTAATGCAAATGCAAAAGGGATGAATATTCAGAACCAATTTCCTGATATGGGAGCAGTTGGTTCAGCTTTAGCTTTCGACCCAAGCCAAGCAACAACAAATGACAGCCCATTTGGAGGATACACAACATGGTTGAATGCTGAAGGAAATCCTATTGACATTGCTGTTAAAAATCCTATTGCTATGATTCAAATGCGTGAAGATTTGGCTACTGTTAATCGTTTTATTGGTAATGCTCAAGCCGATTATAAATTTCATTTTTTGCCTGATTTGCGTGCCAATCTTAACATTGGATATGACCATTCGAAAAGCGAAGGTTCAATCTATGTTCCACAAAATGCACCTATGAATTATAATGCTTTAAGAGGTGGTGGTGTTGATAGAGTTTACGAGCAGGAAAAGAAAAACGAACTACTTGATTTTTATTTCAATTATAAAAAAGAAATTAAATCAATCAAAAGTAAAGTTGATGTAATGGCAGGATATTCCTGGCAACATTTCTGGAGAAAAGGCTCTGCATTTCAAACAAATATACCTCTTGAACCATCATTGTTAGATACAAGTGAAAATACAGATTATGCAACAGAGAGTTATCTCGTTTCATTTTTCACCAGAGTAAATTACACTTTTTTAGATCAGTTTTTATTGACTTATACTTTACGTAGAGATGGTTCCTCTCGTTTTTCGCCTGACACTCGATGGGGGCTGTTTTCATCATATGCTTTTGCATGGAAAATCAAAAACGGACTATTGAAAGATGTTGAGGCAGTTTCTGACTTAAAACTGCGCGTAGGATACGGAACAACCGGACAGCAAAATATTGGACAGGGAGATTATCCTTATCTTCCAACATATACCTATAGCGAACCCACAGCACAATATCAGTTCGGAAATAATTTCTATACTGTTCTTAGACCAAACGGTTATGATTTATTTTTAAAATGGGAAGAAACAACCACTTTTAATATTGGATTAGATTTTGGTATTCTAAAAGATAGAATCATAGGTTCTGTCGATATTTATCAGAGAGAAACTATAGATTTATTAAATGAAATTGATGTAACTGTTGGTACAAACCTCACTAATAGAGTTTTAACAAATGTAGGAAATCTTGAAAACAAAGGAATTGAATTAGTGCTTTTAGGTCGCCCTATTGTAAAAGAAAATATGTTTTGGGAACTTGGTTTCAATTTAACATATAATGAAAACAAAATTACAAAACTTACTGCTCGCGATGATCCAAATTATCCAGGAGTCGAAACTGGCGGAATTTCAGGTATAGGAACTAACATTCAGATACATTCTGTAGATTATTCTTCTAATTCATTCTACGTTTATCATCAGGTTTACGATATTGATGGGAATCCAATTGAAGGAGCTTATGTTGATATTAACGCCGATGGTCAAATTACCGATGCCGACAAATATCATTTCCAAAAACCGGCTCCTGACTTTTTCATGGGTTTCAGTTCTATGTTTGAATATAATAATTTCAGTTTTGCATTTTCCGGACGTATAAATCTCGGTAATTACGTATATAATAATGTTCTAAGCGGTAGCACATACAGCGGACTTTATCATCCTTCAGGCTATTTGAACAATATTACTTCAGATGCTGCAAATCTTGGTTTTCAGAACAGACAATCTTATTCTGACTATTTTGTAACAAATGCATCATTCATGAGAATGGACAATATTACTTTAGGATATGATTTTGAAAAGGTATTTAAAGGTAAAGGTTCATTCAAATTAAGTGCTACAGTCCAAAATGCTTTTGTGATAACTAACTATGAAGGATTAGATCCTGAGGTGCAAAACGGAATTGATAATAACATCTTCCCTCGCCCCAGAACTTATGTATTAGGTGTTAACATTAGTTTTTAATAATTTATAAAATTTGATATTATGAAATATATAAAAATATTATTTTCAGTTGTAATCATGTCAATATTTGTTTTTACAGCTTGTGTTAAAGATTTAGATACAATACCTATTGATAAAGATGATTTTAGCTCTGCTACTGTTTATAAAGATTCGGAATCGTATGTACATGTATTGGCAAAAATCTATGGAGGATTTGTTCTTACAGGACAACAAGGACCAGCAGGAAATGCTGATTTAAGAGGAGTTGACGAAGGTTTTTCAGAGTATTTTAGAAACTATTGGTACATTCAGGAATTTTCTACCGATGAAGCCATAAGTGGTTGGGAAAACGATGAAGGATTGTTCGATATTAATTTCCAAACATGGGATGCTACAAATCCTTTTGTTCAAGGAATTTATACAAGAATATTTTATGAAATAGTTTTAATAAACGAATTCCTAAGAGAAACCACCGATGCAAAACTCGAAGAAAGAGGACATGGCGATCTTAAAGAAGTAATTAAAACATACAGAGCCGAAGCACGATTTATTAGAGCTATGAGCTATTGGCATGCTTTAGATTTATTTGCTAATGTTCCTTTTGTTACCGAGGATGACGGCATAGGCTCATTTTTTCCGGTTCAAACAAATTCTACAGACTTATTTAATTTTGTTGAATCAGAATTAATTGAAATTTTACCAAATCTCGTCGATGCCCGACAAAATGAATATACCAGAGCCGATAAAGCTGCCGCATGGATGGTACTTGCAAAATTGTATTTAAATGCAGAAGTTTATATCAGCCATCCGAAATATTCTGAATGTTTGACTTATTGCAACAAAATAATTGAGGCAGGCTATAGTATTGAAGAAAGATATCAAGACCTTTTTTGTATAAATAATGAAGGATCTGATGAAGCAATTTTCCTAATTGCATTTGATGGAGAGAGAACTCAATCGTGGGGCGGAATGACATTTCTGATAAACGGGAGTATTGGTGGCTCAATGAACCCTTCAGAATATGGTGTTGAAGGAAGCTGGGCTGGTTCAAGAGCAACCAAAGCTTTATTCGATAAATTCGATGTAAATGATGGCAGAGGTTTATTCTATACAACAGGCCAAACTCTTGAAATTGACAATGTTGTTGAATTTACACAAGGAGTTGCTGTAACAAAATATCGTAATTTGAAATATGTGTACGATAATGATGGAAATGTGATAGAAACAATTCCTGGTTCAAATTCTACACATCCCGATGCCGATTTTCCCATGTTTCGTTTAGGCGATGTTTACCTGATGTATGCTGAAATTGTGGCTCGCGGTGCCGGTGGCGATGCAAGCACAGCTGCTGGATATGTCAATCAACTTAGAGAAAGAGCTTTCGGAAATTCAGATGAAAATATTACTGCTGCCGATTTAACCGAAGAATTCATTCTTGACGAAAGAGCAAGAGAATTGTTCTGGGAAGCTCAACGTAGAACTGACTTAATAAGATTTGGCAAATATTCCGGTGGCGGTTATTTATGGCCCTGGAAAGGAAACGTAAAAGATGGGACAGCAACAGATGCAAAGTATAATTTATTACCAATCCCTGCTACTGATATTGCTTCAAATCCTAATCTTATTCAAAATTCAGGTTATTAGAATTTATAAATAAAAAAATTAATGTTATGAGAAAAATAATTTCAATAAGTATAATTTTAGTTGGATTTGTTTTATTGTTTTCTTGCGAAGACGATAAAGAAATTACAATTTTTGATCCCATAAATGCTACTGCACCGCAGTTAATTACACCAACAGTGGATAGTAGTTATGTTCTTGATCAAGCTTTTTCTGAAGACACTATATTCTTTTTTGAATGGACAGAAGTAAATTTTGGTTTTGAATCGCCTGCAACATATTTGATTCAAATGGATGTTGCCGGAAACAATTTTGCAAATGCAGTTGACGTATTAACAAGTTTCGAATTAAGTGCAAGCGTAACAGTTGGAGCTATGAATGCTCTTTTAGCTCAATTTGATTTATTAATTGGAGATATTAATTCCATAGAATTTAGAGTTCGGGCTCTTTTTTCAGATACTGAAGGGATAAATTCTGATCCGATAGCAGTTGATATTACCCCTTATAAACCATTTTCAGTAAACTTATATATTGCAACATCAATAGACGATATTAACGATGATACACCAATAATTGTAACTGAAGCTCTCGATGGTATTTATTTAGGTTATGCGCATTTTGATGCAGGAACCGAAGTATTTATTATAGACCAAATCTACGATGAATTATTTGGAGACGATGGTGCTGGAGCAATTGTTCTAAATGGTGCAGCAATCGTTATAGCCGATACCGGTATTTATCGTATTTCTCTAAACTTGAACGACAATTCTTACGAATTTCTACATCAGGCTTGGGGTTTAATAGGCTCGGCAACGCCAGATGGCTGGAACTCTGATCAGGATATGGCATACGACCCGACAACAAATCTTATTACAATAACAATTGATTTGGTTGCAGGAGATTTTAAATTCAGACCGAACGATGAATGGGAACCCTATAATTATGGAGACGATGGAACAGATGGCACTATGGAAGATCACGGTGCCGACATTCCTTTATCCGGTGGAGACGGAAATTACACAATATCAATGGATTTATTCGATCCGCCGGTTTTCACATATAGTGTTGTGAAAAACTAATTTTTAGAAGTCCCCTTTATCTTGAAAAAAAAGAAAAAGCGTAGTTTAAATTCTACGCTTTTTTTGTTTTCAAACTTCCGATTTGTTTTGTTATACTTCTAACCTATTTTTACTGCTAAAATTTTGCATATGAAATTTGCCTCAATTATTTTTACTCTTTTTATAAGTCTGCAAGCATTTGCACAAAAAGAAAAGATTCAAAAACATATTCTTGCAAATCCAATTGAGAATAAGGCTGAATTTGATTCTCTGTTTCAAATTACTGAAATTGATAGATTTGCAAGAAGTGAAGCTGAAAAAAGTGTTATTCTTGAAAACGGATATGCAAAATGGCAAATCAAGAACCGCAACCATTGGAAAGCAAATGTAGCAAACCGGCAAGTCAGACAAATTGATATTGTTTTCACAAAATATCCAAAACATAAAAAGGACTGGATAACAAACTATTATGAGTTGTTAGCCAATCGTTTATTAGAATTATTTAGCATTGATTCTGCTTTAAACGACAAACAAATAAAATGGAATCTGGTTTTGCAAACAGCTTGCCAGACAGCATCGAAAGCAAAAAATATGTTTCATGGAATAGTTGTTTTTTACGATTTGACTGAAATTGAAAAGGAAGCTGAACCAAAAAGAAAAATATCAAGTTCTCAGATTTATAAAAAACCGCTTGAAGATACAATCAGCAATGCAGAGTTTTTGCGACAATACGAAATTGAATTTAAAAAGCAAATTGAGGAAGATGAGAATTTCAGAAAATCTAAATTAAAAAAGAAAAATAAGGAACGAAAAATAGAGTCAAAATGTCCTGATTTTAAACAAAGAAGGAGAATTTTTAGATGGAGGAAAAAATAGGATAACAGGGATTTATTTCGATAGAATGTAAAGGGGGCTTCTAACCTGAATAATTCATAAATATTTCTACTACAAGCCCAAACTGCACATCATCTTTGACCGTCCTCAATTTTTATTCCATCAAAATAGCTCGCTATTACTCAAAAATAAAAATCTGTGGTAGTTC
>Ga0233431_1001305_pt1 | contig 44118 bp, 38 predicted proteins | sample SI_118_April2016_FD_179867 | JGI IMG/M metagenome (GOLD analysis project Ga0233431, IMG submission 179867) | Seawater microbial communities from Saanich Inlet, British Columbia, Canada - SI_118_April2016_200_MG | ecosystem: Environmental > Aquatic > Marine > Inlet | place: Canada: British... | reverse complement strand
TGTTTAATGTGATTTTCTTGATTTTGCCTGTCTTTTCTGTGACAAGTGCCGTTCGATCATCAATAAAAACTATTCCCCATGGATAGTGTAAATTCTTGGTGATTATTTCAACTTCAAAGGGCTCACTTCCGAGGATGTCTAAAACATTAAAGGTGATGAAAACAGCAATGATCAATATCATTTTTATCATGGTGGTTATTTCGATAAAGGTTGCATAACGTTACAGACTTGTTTGTTTCGGGCTTTATAAAATTCCCTAATTAGTGTTCAAACGAAAAAGCCATTATTGGATATCAAACCGGTAATTGGGGGTATCGCTACGAAACCTTACGATCCTCGTAACTATCTGGTATTTAATTGTAAAGCCTTTACTAACAATTGTACACGTCCCCAAATTACTTACTTTTCGTTCAGACACTAATTAAACAAATGTCTTGCAGTGTTAAAGTTTATTTGTTATACATGATTAAATTACTCCTGTTTAAAAATGAAGTCAAATTTGAATTTTCAAATTTGGCATGGGGTATATTTATTAATTCAAAATAGAAATTGGTCATGGAACAGGATTTATTAAAGAAGGTATTTGAAGCCAAGTCATATGGAATATCAGCCGATGACTGTCTGGCATATCGAAGAAATGAAAATGAGCAATCTTTCGTCATCGATCTGAGATCAAAGGATGAATACGATCAGGAGTGCTTGATGGGGTCATACTCATTACCGGCAAATTATTTACAGGACTATGTGACTCAAATGCCAAGCCATTCAAAAATTATTTTATACGCTGATGATGAAGACACTGTCATTGAATCGCTGAAACTATTAATTGAGCATGATTTTGAAGATGTCCAGTATGTCGTTGGTGGTTTTTCAAAAATACAGGAAGCATTAAAGGCTTCTGATCAGGAACTGTTTTTGACCGATTTTCCACCAGATCAATGGGAGAGGCAAATCAGCCAGGTATTAGCGGATAAAGTGTTACCGGTTTTAGAAGCAGATGGTGGAGGGTTAAGTGTTGATAAAGTCGAAAATGATAAAGTTTTTATCCAATTTCAAGGTGCCTGCAATGGTTGTCCCAGTGCGACATCTGGAGAATTGAATTTTATAAAAAATACATTGGGAATCGCTTTAAATCATACCATTGATGTTGAAGTACTATAGCGTATTGTAATAGTGTTGAACCTTGTTAATTAAAGCGACTGTTGTCTAATCCCTACGACTTCGCTGAGCTTACTGATAGGGTTAATTAAATTGAAAGTTGGTGTAGGCTAAGTATTATTGCATCTCCAAGTTCGAGAACGGGTGGGTTTGATAGTGTCATTATCTATTTCAACTTGTTTTATTCCTTTAATTGATGCAGTTTAGAAGTATTCAATTCTTTAATTGCATCAAGTAATAGCATAACTAACAAGAATTAATTAGCCGATGGACGAAGGTTACGTAAAATTTCAGTCCCAGCTAAATGAAAATTATCCTCCTTCAGACTGGGATTTGAATGAGGCTTTTCTGTGGCGGGATAAATTGTATCGTTTGAAATATATCGGTGCTTATGAGAATGGTATCGGTTATGGGAATATCAGTATTCGTTCCCGATTTACCAAAGAATTTATTATTAGCGGAACTGCCACTGGTAATGTCGCTACACTACTTTCGGATCATTTCACCAGGGTCTCCAGTTATAATCTGAAAAAAAATCAGGTAGTTTGCTCGGGAAAAGTTCATGCTTCTTCCGAATCAATGACCCATGCCGCTGTTTATGATTGTGACCCTACGATTAAAGCTGTTATCCATATCCATTCAAAAAAATTCTGGCAAATATTAAAATACCAACTCCCTACTTCCGATCCATCGGCTAAATATGGAACACCTGAAATGGCAAAGGAAATTATCAGACTTTACAACCACTCTGCATTTAAAAAAATTGGTGTTATGGTGATGGGTGGCCATGAAGAAGGTATTTTATCCTTTGGATCTACACTTGATGAGGCAGGAAAAAGGCTATTGGATAAGATGCCTCTATCACGGTAGCTTTTATGTTTTAACGTTTTTATTGTAAAAAGTATTTGTTAAGGTTTTTTAATATACGGAATTTAAAGGTATTCATTCATGGTTTGATGTTGTCATTCACCCTATAGCAGTTAGCAATTGGGTTGAACATATTACCTGAAGAAACATTTGAAAAGCGCTAAAGAGAGAAAGAAAATGGCCCAGATTTATTACAATCCTCATTGAAGTAAAAGTAGAGCGACATTGGAAGTGTTGCAAAAAAATGGCATTGAGCCAGAAATTATCAAATATCTGGATACCCCACCGACAGAAAAAGAATTGCAATTAATAATAAATAAAATGGGTCAAAAAGCGACTGATATTATTCGTTTTAATGAAGCTGTTGCTAAAGAAATGGCAATTGGCTCGAGTGATCAGCGTAGTGAGACCGAATGGATAAAAATCATGGTGGAAAACCCCCAAATTATTGAACGTCCACTTGTCGTGAATGGCGATAAAGCAATTATGGGACGTCCACCGGAAGGTGTCTTGAGTATTTTTTGAATTTGAAAAAGTAGGACCATAGGAATAATTTTTCTATAAAATAATCAGGTAAGCGTTTAGGCACTACGATTTTTCATTAAAACAGATAAAAACCTGGATCTGAGGTGCTGACTCATCAATGATTTTTTTACCGGTGACAGTTTTAAAAAGCTGCCAATCAGGGTTCGTAAAAACTGATGGGTTATTTTGTGAGGATGTGTAAATATAAAATTTTGTAAGGTACCGCGTTCTAAAGCCTGAAGAATAATGCGTTCGGTTAAGTTTTCCGGGTGTAGAACTTTTTGGGGACGATGGATTAATACAAGGCTTTTTGGCTGGCAGCTCAAAGCACAAACACCGCATCCCAGGCAAAATTCAGTATCTATTTCCGGTAATTTTTTTCTCCGTGAATCAGGGCTAATATCTTTTTTCATGGTAATCGCATTAATAGGGCAGGCTTTAGCGCACTTCCCACATCCGTCGCAACTTAAATCATTAACAGAAGCAATGTAGTTAGAAGTAACCACAACATTGGCATAACCAAATTTACGAATCCCGACCAGGAGATTGCAGCAGCATCCGCAACAATGGCACATGAACGAGGCTTCATTTTTAACGTTATCGGTATTAAGTACCAATCCTAAGTCCTTTGATCTGGAGAGATTATCCAGCATTTCAGATCTGGAAATGGATTGGGCAAATCCATGTTCAATCATGTATTTGGCTGCCTGTCCGAAAGAAGTACAACTTTCCATAGGTACTGCACATATTTTCTCATTCAGATGGTGTTTTTCATGGCGGCAGGAACAAATGCCAACAGCAAATCGCTTGTGATCTTTAATTAATCCCTCTGCTTTTTCATAGTCCAGAATTTCTACAAATTCTGATGGCGCCAGGGATTCCTCATGAGGAATAGTACGCATCACAGATACTTGTTGCCCGGATTTAAAGTTGGCTTTAAAAAAACTATCATCACCCATCATGTAGTCATTGAATAGCTGTGACCACAGTTTTGGATTCAGTTCTCCTCTGGTCCGCATCATGGTGTATTCAAAAATACCGACGACCATGGGTGAAATCGTATAGAGTTTTTTGGATTCCTCTCCAAAGTCAATGACTAAACCTTTACCAATAAGGTCATCCAGTAATTTTTGAATTTGTTTGATATTAAAAGAACTTGTTGCTTTGATGGCATTTAAATCAACAATTCCCAGTGGCATATCAACGATCAGGCGAGCTTCCGGTTCGCTGTAGAGTTCTTTGATAATTCGGAACAGTTTGTCGTTCCATGGGGTCCGAACATACATGCTGTCCAGTTTTTTACCAAGTTTGCGGTAGATGTCTTTCCCTACTAAATGGCCCATGTTTTAGTGGTTATTAAATTAAAATTATGGCTGCAATTTAAAATCAGAAACCCAATCAGAATTTGGAGATATTCGTTAAAAAATACATATCTCTACTCAATACCTATAAACATTTTGATAAAGTGTCTCCTACTATTTTATACAAAATCAGTCATGTGCATCAAATATCAATTTGATTACCATGTAGGTATGCTGAGCGGAGTTCAAGTAAGATGTTTACGAGCGGAGTCGAGGTTGTTAGCCGTTCATAATCGATAATTTTTCAAGGCCATAGTATGCTTGCCTGATGACAAATATTATCAATTAATGATAGTTTGAAATCCAAAAAATGAATATTCATAAATCATTTATATATTTAAACTTAAGCATGGTTTTTTTAAATACCACTCAATCTAAAGATTGCCAGCTGAATAAAATTGCTTTATGGAACCATCACACATTTTAGGTTTTATTAAGGAACTCACTACTCAAAAAAATAAAGATGATTTAATACAGTCGTTTATTAAAGTATTTGAGTTAACCTTCCTGAATAGTCGGGTAAGGGTTTTTGAGCTTTGTCGAATTCGAATCAAAGGAGATCGTAAAAATCACCTGGTAGCCATTAATACTCAGGATTATGATCATTCAATTGAGATTGATGACAAAGAGGATCCGCTGAATCGGTGTATTTCAGATCGCAAATCCGTGGCCCTGGATCAAATATCCAATAATATTACAACACATATTTATCCCATTTTCTCAATAAAAAAAGTCATCTATATCACTGAAATAGAAATGTCTGTTTTTGATGATTCCACTAAAGCATTCATTGAACAACTAATTGTTATTTTTAATGATTTAGTCAATTTACTCCATAGCAAAGATCATGATCCACTAACCGGTTTATTGAACCGAATGGCGTACAATGATCTAATGAATGTTATTGAAGTTGAGCCTGAGAAACATATTAGTTATGCTTCTGACCAAAAACCTTTTACGGCAATTGGTATATTGGATATTGATTTTTTTAAACGTGTGAATGATAATTTTGGACATTTAATTGGGGATGAAGTGTTGTTAATCTTTTCACAGATTATCAAAACAGTTTTCAGACATAATGATTTACTGTTTCGATATGGCGGGGAAGAGTTTGTTGTCATTTTAAAAGATGTTGACCCGGAGCAGGCTGGAAAAGTCTTTGAAAGATGTCGTCATGAGATTGAAAAACATGAGTTCCCAAAGGTTGAGCATGTAACGGCAAGTATTGGATTTGCCATTATTGATGAATATATTTCACCCCATATCATCGTGGATCGCGCTGATATGGCACTCTATTATGCTAAGGAAAATGGTAGAAACCGGGTTTGCTGTTATGATGGACTTGTAAAATCAGGTAGTCTTAAATCGATCGAACCCAAAGAGAAACTGATCGATTTAAGTAAAGTATAAAAGCTTTATCCAGCCAGATCTAAATTTTGATCAAAATCCAGATATTTATCTTCAGTTAACTGAACATCAATTTCGATAATGCGGTTAGCTACTGTATCAATAAACTCACGATCGTGGGAGGTGAATAACAAGGTTCCTGGAAACCGTTTTAATCCCTCATTCACAGAGATGATACTTTCCAGATCCAAATGATCCGTTGGTCCATCCATTAGTAATACATTCGCACCGGATAACATCATCTTAGCCAGCATGCAACGGACTTTTTCACCGCCCGAAAGCACGCTGGTTTTTTTGAATACTTCATCCCGGGAAAACAACATTCGTCCCAAGAAACCGCGAACAAATGAAGGATCCTTATCTTCTGAATACTGGCTTAACCAGTTGAGTAGATCGTATTTATCGCTATCAAAATAAGCAGCATTGTCTTTAGGGAAATAGGAAGAAGAAGTCGTTACCCCCCATTCATATGTTCCTGCATCCGGTTCCATCTCACCAGCCAATATTTTGAAAAGGGTGGTTTTAGCAATATCATTGACACCTGAAAAAATAACCTTATCGCCTTTTTTCAAAGAAAAACTGATATTATCAAGAATTTTTATCCCATCAATACTTTTAGTCAGACCGGAGACTGAAAGCAGGTTTTTTCCGGCTTCCCGTTTGGGATCAAAACCAACAAAGGGATATTTTCGGGTTGAAGGTGGTAAATTATCCAGTTCCAGTTTTTCAAGTTGCTTCTGTCTGGAAGTCGCCTGTTTTGCTTTGGAAGCATTGGCGCTGAAGCGTGCGATAAAGTTTTTCAAGTCTTTGGCTTTTTCTTCACTTTTCTTATTCGCATTGGAACGCAGTTGAAGCGCCAGCTCACTGGATTGCTTCCAGAAATCATAGTTCCCCGGGTAAATCGTTATTTGACTATAATCGACATCAGCAGTATGGGTACAAACTTTATTTAAGAAATGTCTGTCATGGGATACAACGATTACTGTGTTTTTAAACTCCAGTAGGAAATTTTCCAGCCATTGGATGGCTTTTAGATCCAAATGGTTAGTTGGCTCATCCAAAAGCAGGTTGTCCGGTTGTCCAAACAAGGCCTGGGCTAAAAGGACCTTGACCTTTGCGGCTGAATTCATTTCTTGCATTGATTTATCATGATCACTGGTTTCTATTCCTAACCCCGCTAAAATAATTCCGGCGTCTGATTCAGCTTCCCAACCATTCATTTCTGCAAATATAGTTTCCAATTCTGCAGCTCTGTTACCGTCTTCATCAGAAAAATCAGACTTGGCATAAATGGCATCTTTTTCTTCCATTATTTTTACCAGATCTTCGTTTCCCATCAAAACGGTTTTAAGGGCTGAATATTCATCGTAAGCAAAATGATCCTGTTTTAAAACCGATAGTCTCTCACCTTTTGTAATATTCACAGATCCGCTTTGGGCTTCAATTTCTCCGGAAAGGATTTTGAGAAATGTCGATTTACCCGATCCATTGGCACCGATTAATCCGTAGCAGTTCCCGGAAGTAAATTTAATACTGACGTTTTCAAAAAGTTTTTTGTCACCAAAATTTAAGGTAATATTTGAAGTGCTGATCATGATGGTCTCTTTATAGTCTATTAATAATTGTTTTACAGCCGACGCGATGGCTTTCTGTCTAAAATGAACATCGTCAGAATTGTTTCGATATAAAGGTAAAAGTAGTGAAAAAGTTAACCATCGGGTAAATTTTGTCACTAAAACGGACTGTCGATACCCTTATTGTATGCGAATATTATAGTAAGATTTTTGATTAACCAGGGATAAAGCTTATTACAATGCTAAGAAAACTGGCGGATTTGTTGTCTGACAAAAAACGGTTTATCTGTGTATTTATTAATTATAGGTTAGCAATATAAATTAAAACTAACCTTAAAATATATTATTTAAAAATAAAATCGTCAAGTAAAATATATCGAAGAGACATTTTTATAAATTCCTGAGTTTATAATTTAAAAACTGACCAGATGGCTTCTGCCATTAATTGATATCCGGCTTCAGTTGGATGGACATAGTCATTTTTAACGATGCTGTCATAGGGAGTTCCCTTTTGCAGTTCTGTCTGCCAATGATAATGAACCTTTGCCAAAGGTAAGGAATATTTTTCTGACAGTTCTTCCAGCTTTTGATAAAAAATATTTATGGCAGCATTTTCTCCAGGGGCTTTAAAACAAACAGAAGTTACCAGAATAATTTCTGCTGCAAATTCATTTTGGATCCATTGAATCATGGCTGAGACATTTTTTTGGTAATCATCGACTGAAATATCCGAATATAAATCGTTGATGCCAAATTGAATCAATACCGCATCCGGTGTATCTTTGATGATCCGGCGTTGAAGACGAAAAAGTCCCCCTCTGGCGGTATCACCTGGTAATCCAAAATTTGCTATTGTTATTTGTGTATTCGGATAATTACTCTCCAGCATTTCTGCCAGGTAATCCAGGTATCCCTTCTGAACCATCCAACCACTGGTTAATGAATCTCCCAGGGCAGCCAGTTGAAAAGCCTGACCACTGGATAAACGTCTAATAGATTGAAGTGCTTTCATCAGCTCTGATATTTTATTGTGGTTGGTTAAGCATCATAAGGTGGACAATTTTTACTCACCCTTGCCATACACTATATGAATCATAGTTAAAAAATGTAGGGCTGGCAAGATATGGAGTCATATGAATTAATTCCAATAAGAAGATATTTCCACCGGGAAAGTCTCTTTTTAATTGTAGTGGACGACAACTGTAAAATTAATTCATTATCTAGCTAATCAATATTCAAATTTTTGCGTATATAAGGAGATGAAAAATGAGTCAAGACTTTTTAAAAGAAAATGGTCTAAAACCTGAAATTACGACTACTAACTCCGGTCTTCAATATCGGGTGGTTAAAAAGGGAAAAGGGAAATTTCCCCGGATCAATGACACCGTAAAAGTACATTATGTAGGTAAACTGGTCAGTGGTAATGAATTTGATAGTAGCTATAAAAGAGGGAAACCGGCCGTGTTTAAAGTCAATGGTGTTATCAAAGGTTGGACGGAAGCTTTGTTGATGATGCAAAAAGGCAGTAAATGGGAAATTTTTATTCCTCCGGAGTTGGGATATGGAAACAAAGGTGTACCGGATGTCATTCCGTCAAATGCTGTTTTAATATTTGAGCTTGAATTAATAAAACCCCGGAAATCTTTGTTCGGTTTTTAGTTTGACGAATGCTACTATTTCAAAGTTTTGTTATTCCCACTGGGATAATCTAAAAATCAGTTGTATTTCTACTTTTAATGTAAAGGTCCTTCTCCAAAAGAGACGATTTTTATGGTCAGGATAGAACACTTAAATTGCCCATCCGTATTCTATTTTGATATTGATCAGATAATTTTGAAGGACCAGTGCCTGATCATTCATTGTTTTCAGTTTTTTACTTTTACTGAGTATCGTTTTAAGGTAAGCCAAGGATTGATTGATCATTTTCTGGTATTCCGAATCTGAAAACAGTCCCACACTTTCTTTTGTAATCCAGGCTGCTTTCAGAAAAGGTTCAACTTCATATGGTTTAGTAAGGATCGAATATTCCAAATACTGCTTTATCAATTCAGAAGATCGATTGAATAACCTTGATGCCTGTGTTTTGGCTTTTTCCCGATCACCTACAGCAAAAGTCAGTCTAAAATCGGTCAAGGTTTGCATAGATATCACCATAAATTTTTGAAGGATTAAATCCCGATTAAGATCAGGAATAATGCTTAATGTTTTGTTTACATGACCCCTTAAAATCGGTATTTTTGCAAAAAGTAATAGGAATGTTAATAATACCCACATAATATTCTTCGCATCTTTGCCAGAGGAAACCTCTTTATTATCCTCTCCTGCAATAATGGCACTGCAGGCACCTCTGATTTCGCTATTTGAGATAGACGTTTTAAAAAAAGGTGTTCCTCTCAACCGTTGATTCAGTATTGTCAATCCACCAAGTTTGTCTGCAATAGTCATCAGAGCTGAAATACAGACATGGTTTTTATGAATATCATTTGATTGAATTCGTATGGTTTGAGAAAAATGATTTACCATAGCTTTGTGTTGGTTGATATAATTAATGTTCAGCAATTCCAAATACTTTAAATATATTTTAATAAACCAGGTGATGTTAAAAATAGTTGTTCCACCATTGATGATGGCTTTGGTCATTTCTATTAAAGATCCTTTCAAAATATTGGTTTTTTTTATGTCATTACTACTTTGAATGGTGTCATTAAAGATTTGAATAGCATGTAGCGCATGAACATCAGGGAAATATTTATGGCTTTCTACCAATCTTAGAATTTTTTTACGGGGTGAATCTAATTCCAGTTTTTCAGGCAACTGGCTAACTGCATCCCTTAAATCGATGAGATTCGGTAAATGTTTTTGAAATATAAAAAGTCTTCTTTTTGGTTTTGGGTATTTAGTGTTTTTTCCTAAGAATTTTGGAGAACCAGGAAACATTTCTAATAATTCATTCACCTCTTTCTTGATGATATTTTCATCAGAAAAATTATCAGCACCTGATTCAATTTTTAATAGGGCATTCTGGAAACCCTTTCTGGTGCTGTCTAAAGTAGATTTTACTTTAGGTGTAAAAAATTTTTTTAAAAATTCCCAAATACCCATTATCTATCTCTTAGTTATGAAGAATAAATCACAATCAATAACTTAATAATTGTTTTTCCTCGTATACTAATATGATTTCTAAAGACAATCAACTTCTATATTTTAAAGAAATATAATATGTTATCTTTACAATTGTAAGAAAAGGTTGTTTCTGAAGAAAAGTCACATTGTTTAAATGATAGGTTGCTGATAATTATTTATTACTTAGGATTTTAGGGTATCCGGTAATTCTTTGGATAGATTGAAATAGGGGTTTAAGTTTTGGGTAAATTTTTCGATAGACATTCGAATATAATGCGTTGTAAATAATAACTGTTTCCGGGTTTGGTTCAAAAATATCACTGGTCCGGGTCATATTTTTTACCGCTGTATCTACATCGGGATAAATACCGCTTCCAACGGATGCTAAAATTGCTGCGCCCAATCCAGAGGTTTCGGTGACACTGGGACGCATGGCTGGGATACCAAAAACATCTGCTGTAATTTGCATGACTAAATCACTTTTTGCACCACCACCACATACAAATAGCTGTTTAATAGGTGTTTTACTCTTATTCTCAATTTTTTCTCTACCTTCTCTTAATCCAAATGCCAGACCTTCCAGGATGGCGCGAAACATGTGCTCCTTTTTATGATCGGCACCAAAGCCAATGATACTGCCTTTGGCTTCAAGTCCCGGAAAACGTATGCCAGGGGTCCAGTAGGGTTGAAGTGTTAGGCCTAGAGAACCGGGAGGAACTTTGACAGCCGCTTGTTCTAAAATTAGTTCAGCCGGAATATTTTTCTTTTTTGCCAGTCCCTGTTCTTTCTGGGCGAACTGATCTTTGAACCACGTTACCATCCAAAACCCCCGATATATTTGTACTTCAGTGTTGAAAGATTTTGGTTTGGCGCTCGGATAAGCCGGAACTAGTGTAACCGGTTCGAAATATTTATCGGAATTAATATTGATGGTAGCTGTGGTTCCATATCCGATACATGCCTGATGCTTTTCCAAGCATCCGGCTCCGATAACCTCACAGGCTTTATCTGAAGCTGCGGCGATGACAGGCGTACCTACAGGAATTCCCGTTAAGGTTGAAGCTGTGTCTGAAACAATGCCTAGTTGATCTCCAGGAGAGACTAACTCTGGTAGGGTTCCGGGTTTCACATGCAGGGCTTCCCATTTCCAATTTCCTTTTTTCTCCCAGCACTGTTTTTTAAAATTAAAGGGGACATATCCAACCTGACAAGCGACAGAATCTTTAAAAAGATTAGTTAATTTGTAATGGATGTAACCTGTTAACAACAAATAGTGTTCTGTTTTATCCCAAACATCCGGTTGATTCTCTTTGATCCAGTTGATTTCAGCTTCAGCTTGAAAATAATCAATGATGTTTTTGAGTCCGGATAAACTAAATATGGAACGCCACAATAGACTTAATTTCGGAACGATTTCAGCTTTTCGTTGATCCAGCCATAAAATAGCAGGTCTCAATGGTTTGCCTTCCTTATCAAGATTAACGACGGTTGCTCTTTGAGTCGTTAAGGCAAGGCTGATAACAGATTCAGGGGGTACATTACCTTTGTCCCATAAGTCCCTGCAGGAATGAGATAAAGCCTGCCAATAGAATTCAGGCGCCTGTTCTGCCCAACCTGGCTGGTCGGATATATAAGCGGGATGGTATTCTGTTCTGCTATAATCAATTAATTCTCCTTTGGTGGAAAATGCCAGAGCACGCACACTTTGAGTGCCGACATCCAGGGCTAGTAGCACTTTTTTTTTGGGGTCCATATCCGCTAACGATGCTGGTTTATTGGGTCACAAAGAATAGGCTTTTTTATAGGTTCTACCATTCCTTTTAACGCATTTAAGAAGGAAAAACCACCCTGGATTGTTTATAATTTTAAGTACCACAAGACATTCTCTGGATACTGCCGTATAGTGATGACCTGGTAAATTTAATTTAAAGGGTTTTTTTAAATATATTTCAAAAATATCAATGAGGGTCTACTGTGTTGAAGTGGTTACGCTACATTCTTTTAGGAATTATCTTTATTCTGGTAGGGACTTTTGGTTCTCTTTTTTGTTTATTTCGCCCATTTCAACCCCAGAATACACCTTTGTTTGCTAATATCATATCCTATTTAGGCTTAAAAATCTTAAATCTAAAGGTTACTTATAAAAACTGGGAAAAGAGAATTCCTATCAAACCCAGCATTGTCATTTGCAATCATCAAAGCTTCCTTGATGTCTTTCTTTGCGGTGCTGTTATCCATGGTCGTACGGTTAGTGTGGGAAAAAAGGCCCTAAAATATATTCCCTTTTTTGGACAACTCTATTGGCTGGCCGGTAATATTCTTATCGAACGGGAGTCGCCTAAAAAAGCTATGGTTATTATGGATCGGGCAACCAGAAAAGCCGTTGTTGAAGATAATATGTCCATCTGGATTTTTCCTGAGGGGACACGAAATCCGGAACCAGTTTTACTTCCATTCAAACGAGGTGCTTTTCGTACTGCTATTAAAGCTCAAGTCCCCATTCTGTCGATTTGTGTTAGTACCTATAAAGGCCAGGTTGATTTAAATCGCTGGTACAGCGGGCATATCATGATTGATATCCTGGACACGGTTTTTACAGATGGCCTAAAACCATTTGATTCAACTGATTTAACAGCAAAATGCCAGAATCAGATCCAAAACCATATTGATATCATGAATGCTGAACTGACAAAATCAATACTTTAATTGATGGGTTTTGAATATTCTTTAGGCTTACCATGCTCATCTACAGCAACATAAACCAGGGTTGCCTCTGTAACTTTGATACACTCCTCGTCAATACCTTCACGTTGGGCACAGACTTCTATAAAAATGGTGATGGAGGTTTTGCCGGTCTTAGTCACTTTTCCATAACAACTAATGATATCACCCACAAATACCGGTTGCTTGAATAAAAACTCAGTGACAGCAATGGTAACAACACGACTATTCATTGCCTGGGTGGCGATAATTCCACCTGCCATATCCACCTGTGCCATGATCCAGCCGCCAAAAATATCACCGGAGGGATTGGTATCTTTGGGCATCGGAAGAACTCTCAGGGCCAATGCCATATCTTCATGATGTTTTGTGTGAAGTTTGTGCATAAATAGTGACTCCTTTAACTATTTTGTCTATCGTTTAATCGATAGGACAAATTGAACAGTACAAGAAAATATCAGTCCGGTCAAAAACAAATGTTTGGTGCTTAGATTTAGGTATAACAAATATAAGAAAAGGAAGGGGTTGGGAAAATCGGATTTTAAATAGAGAAGATATCCGATTTTTGGTCGAGAAGCAGCTCTGAAATCAGTAGTCACGACTTGTTAATGGTGTTTAGTACCTAAATGGATGTCACCCAAGGGATTTTTAAACAGATTTATATGAAAATCGGACAATATTCGGTTTTGTCAGATCTTCAAAATCTTTATAAGCCATTTTAATCAGTTCTGTGTGGGAACCTGAATTAAAAAGGATGTCTTCATCCTCAACTAAACTGGCAGCTACATACACGTCCATTTGATAAAGATTTCCAAAGGGTGGCATTGCCCCTGCTTCGCAACCCGGGAAACGATCTTTGAATTCTTGTTCCGGTGCAAGTTCTACCTGATCGGCCTTAATAAAATCCCGAAACTTATCAAAGTCAACTTTGTATGATGCTGGGAGCACTGCCATTGCCATTGATCCATCAATAGTGATCATGACGGTTTTTGCGAGTTTTTTCCCCTTAATATGAATTGAGGCAGCAACCTGCTGTGCCGTATAAGCCTTGGAATGACTCATTGTAATATATTTCACATTGTTGGAGTCCAAAAATTCTTTCAGTTTCTTGGTTGGCATAATGACCTCTTAAAAATGAATGATTTTTATGGAAAACAGATTGAATATTTTACAAAAATTTCAAATCTTTTTTGCCTGGTTTGCTGAGTAATTTTCATAACGCGACAAACGCCAAAATAAGATTTTATCCCTAAATAATCATACAGGGTTTTAGTAATTGAAGTCAATATCAGATCCAAAGGAAATAAATTCAATATATTTTTTAAAGATAGGATGATTTAATAATATACCCACTAGGGATCTATTCTTTTTCTATCGACGATTTACATAAATTAAGTCAGTATTTCTAAAAGAAAAATTAGAAACACTTTCAATTCATTAAAAACCAAACAATCTATCCTAAAGTTAAATATGAACGAAACTGTAAAAAAACTACTGGAATGCAAACCAGTTGTGCTTGATGGCGCCTGGGGAACGTTGTTACAATCTAAAGGTCTGGACCCGGGGGCCTATCCTGATGAGTGGAATCTAAGTCATCCCGATAAAGTTGAAGAAGTTGCTAAAGCATATGTAGAAGCAGGTAGCCAAATTATAATTACTAATACTTTTAGCGCTAACAGTTTCTGTCTCTCAAAAAGTAATATGGGTGATAAAATCCGCGAAATAAATATTGCCGGCGTCGAAATTTCAAAACGGGCAGCTGGAGAAAAGGCTGTAGTATTTGCTTCAATGGGGCCTACCGGAAAAAACCTGGCTATGGGAGAAGTAAGTGCTGAAGCGCTGGTTCAGAGTTTTAAGGAACAAGCTGAGGCCTTGGCGGCAGGTGGTGCAGATGGAATAGTAGTGGAAACAATGATGGATCTCAAAGAGGCTGAGGTAGCTGCCAAGGTAGCTAAAGAAACAGGATTACCAGTGGCTGCTTGTTTGACCTATGGTGCCGGGAAGAATAATGATCGAACTTTGATGGGAAATAGTGTCGAACAAGCTGTTAAAAGTTTTAGCGAATTAGGTGTTGATATTATCGGCAGTAACTGCGGGCAAGGGTTGGAAGGGATGCTAAATATTTGTAAGCAGCTCAAAGCACAGACCGATCTTCCCATTTGGATCAAAAGTAATGCCGGTCTTCCTCAATATAAAAATGGTCAAACAGTTTATGATACAACAGCTGAGCAATTTGCTGAATTAGTGCAATCAGTGACTGATGCCGGAGCTGATTTTATCGGTGGTTGTTGTGGTACCAGCCCTGCTTACATTACACTACTGGCTCAAAAATTTAATTAATTCCGATACTCTGACCAGAAGATCTTATCGCTCTAAGAAAGAGGTTCTTCACAAACTCTGAAGTAAATCAATACTGTCTCCTTTGGAGACGAATTGCTATTCAATCGTTTCATCAATGGTAATCATCAGCTTTTCAGCTTCCCTGAAAAAGTAATCGCGTTCTGTTTTCCCCAGGACTTCCGGAGCAATGACACCGGTTTGTTTGATAACATCATTCACCAGCATTTTTGTAAAAATAAAAGCACATTGACCGGTTAGATATGACTCATGGGTGAGTCCTGATTTCTCAAAAGCTTCAATCAAACCGGGAGTATTTACATAATTGGTAATTTTGATGGGTTTGCCATTTTTTTGACCCTCCACTAATACCTGAAACGCGCCTTCTTCAGTGAATAAGCCTTCATCAATGATTTCTTTAATTTCGTCTTCATATTTCGGAGCATCAGGGGTATGATTAATGACCAGATCAAAAGGCACATATTTCATGCCTTTATACTCTCTTTCTTCAGAAGATAAAAATCCCATTTTATATAATGCTTCTGCTAATTCAACGTGTGGACCACCATAGCGAAAGATAATATCTTTTGCTCCTTTTAAATATTCATTGGCATTGATTCCCATTGTAATCGGTTCTTCATGGCTGTGATCAACCATTCGAATTTCCTTATCGATGCCTTTAAATTTCATCATAACAGGATTGGCAAAAGGACTGGTTCCCACGTGTTTGCCATTTTTAAAACGGGTCGGGGTTTCAGCCATGTCCTCAAAAGCGACTACTGGTGACCACCAAAATGGAATAAACTTTTTAGACCAGACGCCTTCATAAACATTCATTTCAATCCTATCACAGGCGTCCATTTTATCAACGGATTCCCTGGCAATAATATTTGCTAATCCAGGTGCAGAGCCTGTATTTGTCAGTGCCAGAACACCTTTTTCTTTGAATTTGTCATTTTGGATAGAAAACATGTATCTATTAGATGCTTCCGAAGTTTGACCAGGAATTACAGTCATGCATAAATCAAGATAAGCCGCACCGACTTCAAGTGCTCCTGCCATAACATTGATATTGTGTTCAATCGGCAGACCGTTAACAATAATATCAACCCCATCTGCTACTTTTACAATATCACTAATTTCCCGGGCATTGATCTGAACAGCTTTTCCTTTACTTAAGCTTTCTCCCATGGATACAGCAGCTTTTAAGTCATAATCTGCACAAATGATTTCTTTAACATTGCTTTCTTCATTGAGTCGTTTGGCGATGGTACTTCCCTGGGCACCAACACCTATAATCAAGATTCGTTTCACATTTACCCCTTAAGATATTTTATTATCAATTATCCGATTTACAACTAACTTTTCGCCTAATTAATCAAAATGTCAATCGATAATTACGAATATAGTATATTTTATGTTCGAATATACTATATTTTACACATTGTTAAGGAATTTCAGATTGCTTTAATGAATATTAGCTGATAATAATCCGAATATTGGATAAATAATAAGGAATATCATGAATAAAATAGATCAAACAGATATTGAAATCATTAAAGTATTGCAACAAGACGGGCGAACGCCTAATACAGAAATTGCAAAAAAACTGGGAATAAATGAAGCGACGGTCAGAAAACGCCTCCAACGGTTAATCAAAGAAAAAACGATTAAAATTATTGCTATGGGTGGTGGCTTAGGCGGTAGTGGTTTAGCCGGCAGTGTTTCAATAAAAGCAGAATTTAGGAAATTAAATCATGTCAAAAATGAATTAAAAAAACGAAAGGAAATTTGGTTTATGGTACAGGTGATTGGTAACCATGACTTCGAACTGGAATACTATGTTGGAGATACTACTGAGTTTAATAAATTCTATCAACAGATTCAACATATTGATGGAATTACCAATGTTGAAAAAACCCTTTATACAGACTTAATCATTGAAAAGTATGATTGGTCTCTCCCTATTCACAAAGGCTGATTACCTGACTGACAATAGAACCACTGTAAATCGCAAAGTCAAAGCCATTAAACCACATTATATATAACTAAATATGTAAAACTTATTGTATTTCGTTTAATATGGATGTCTTGATGTTTTTGAAGTTTTTTTCAGATTGACGCTATCATAGTGACCACCATTCTAATAGTCCCACAAAATCAAGGGACACGTAACACAAAAAGTACTTCTTGCTGCCAGCGTCGCAATTCATTCTCAATTTGGCATTCCAATTAAAATAACATTATGTCATTAACAATGACGTTTGCTATATGATTAGTGCAGTCTTTAATTAATGTGTTTCTAAAGGGGGTGTCATTAATTATGGAAGGTAGGGAAAGTGGAAGGTATTGATTATTTGTTCTGGGTTTTGACATCATATTACTACTACGACTGTTTGTCAGATTGACATCAACAGTCGTAAAAATAGTAGAAGCGGTGAATTGTTATTTTTGGCGGTAAACCTATGCCCTGATATGATAAAACCCATATTAGAGGACATGAGCAGGAAAAAGGATCTGTTTCCTACTCAAAATTAATAAATTTGAATTTATTAATTTATCATAGTTTTAGCTAATTTACTGGCTGAACCAGCATCAGCAGCATACCCATCGGCACCAATTTCGTCAGCAAAGGACTGATTGACTGGAGCACCACCAACCAGGACTTTTACTTTACCTTTCAATCCTTTTTCCTCGATGATATTGATAGTACGTCTCATTGTGTCCATGGTTGTGGTCAATAGAGCTGAGAGGCAAATAAAGTTTGCACCATCGTTAGCAACAGCATCTACAAATTTTTCTGGAGCAACATCAACGCCTAGATCGATGACATCAAAACCAGCGCTTTCAAGCATCATAGATACCAGATTTTTACCAATGTCATGCAAGTCACCCTGAACAGTTCCAATTGCTACTTTACCAGCGGATACTATATCGCCGTCTGCCAGCAAAGGCTTCAAAATTTCAACAGATGCTGCCATCGCCTGAGCTGACATCAAAACTTCCGGGATAAACATTTCACCAGATTCCATTCTTTCACCAACGATGTCCATACCGGGAATCAGAGCGCCATTTAAAATTTCCTTAGCTGCTGTACCGCCATCCAGAGCAGCTTTTACTTGGCTTTCCAAAACATCGGCATCACCGGTTAATAATGTATCTGTTATTGTCTTAAGTTCCATAATATTCTCCAAAAATTAACAATTGGTTTATGATTACCGGTTGCTGGTCACCAAATTTTATTAAATGTCGGTGGTACCCGAAAACCGGATTTGATTTGAAATTGTTATCCGACTGCAACCAAGTCGGAGTTTAAAAAAAATTGCGGTTATTATTCTTGCTAATTAGTGTAATCAGCTGGCTCTAGGCCGTGTTCGCAATAATTAATAAATCCATCATAATGATCCTTTCGCTCATTTATCAGGGATTATCAATTGTGACAATGGGTATTTTGTTTTTGTTTGATTATTTGATGGTTTGTGGCCGGTTTTAAAAGAAAAAAATCGTATTTACTGTTTTAGTTCAACATGATACCAGCTCTTTTTCTGCGGTTACCATGATAGTATTAATCTCCTTTTCCACTTGTGGGTCTAAAAAATCTCTTTTATCCCGGGACCATTTTTTGGTGATACTATCTTTCCATAACTTTCTTAAATTTTTAGAGATATAGTTAGTTGTTTCGGTTCCACCTGTTCCAGTACTGTTAAAATCGCTTGGTTAGATCGTCTCCTCAATCTCCATTCCACTTTTAACAATATTTGCCAGCTCTTTTTCCATATAATCCTCAAATGGAATGGGTTGATGTTTTTCGAGAATCTCATCTACTTTGCTTCTGGCTTCTTCGATTAAGGAACGTTTTTTTGATGCTTTCCATACTTCATAATCACAATGAACTCCAATTTTAGGAATATGCCATTCGCCGCTTCGTACGTTTTTAGCAGTTGATGGATGTGTCAGATAATTCCCACCAGACCCAACTTCGGAAATGACTTGTTCCAGCCAATTATCTTCTGTAGTATTGATTCCCCGTGCCAGCTGTCGAGACATTCTAAAAATTTCTGCATCCAGAATAATCTGATCAAAACTGAGGATCATGTTACCACCAAAGAGACCGGGTCCGATGATAATATCCGGGTTAGCGGCTGATGGCAATACCATACTCATGGCCCTTTCCAATCCCCCCTGGATAGAAGGTTCAAAAGTATCTGTACCAAAAGCAGATGAAATGACCGGTAATTGATAATATCTGGACATTTCTGTAGCAGCGGCATGCATAACACTGTTTTCAATACCCCCACAAAAATATCTGGCACTTCTGGGATCCATTAGGGAGGCCACCGGGGCATAGATAAAGGGGACACCCGGTTCATTGGCTTGTAGGAGACAAAGCGAACCTAACACTTCACAATTCACAAGGGTTAGGGTAGATACCATGCTGGCGGGTGCTGTTGCTCCCATCAACGCCATTGGCATGACGGCCACAGGGATATTCCATCCCTTGAGATCCAATATAGCGTCTGTATACTCTTCCTGAATGATTAATGGTGATTGTGGACACAACAATGTTGAATAGGGATGCTCACGGCGAATCGTTTCCTTGTCCCCAAAAATCACCTGCAGGATTTCCAGTATCCAGGGAGTTTGAAGGGTAGATTTGAATGGGTCCTGAACATGTTTAGTAAAATTTCTAAACACATTAATCTGATAGTATAAATAATCAGCTAAGGTCTCACCCCGATCATGGGGGGTAACAGAACACCAGTATATGCCTAGTTCATCGATGGCATCTCCCATACGGGTGACATCCAGTAAATCCTGGGTGCTACTGGGACGAATTTTGCCCGTATTTCGGTCGATGGTTGAAACACCTTCACCATCCAAACACATGGTACAATTTCCCTGGTTCATTTGAAAATTCCATCCAGGTCTTCTACCACCTAGTTTAAATTGTTTTGGGGCTGATTTAAGGGATTGTTCTATCAACGCCTGGGGAAATTTTACAATATGGGTATGATGATCTACTTCAGCACCAACCGACTCCAGGATTTTTCTCCCTTTTGTTGTATGGATTTGCATACCGGTATCAGCGAGTATGTCTAATGATCGTTCATGAATTTTGGCTTTTTCTGTATCTGAGAGTAGCTGGATATTGAGTTGCATGGTCAACCTTTTAGTTTGCACTGGTTTTGGATGTACTAAAAGCATATTGATATTGCTTGGTCATTTGGCAGATCATAAGCTGATATTAATTGGCTATTTGACCAAACAATTTTTATTTGAGAGTTTTCATAGAAATCTGGAAATTGACTTTAATTTGCCAGAGAGAATTGGTGTAATCATGCCTATTTTGAAGGTCAGCCAATCAGATTTTCAGTTTTTAATGGATTTGAGTTTAAATGTATCGTTGTTAATTCACAGGGGCAAATTGCAAAGCGTAGACCAAAAAAAATCAATAAAGTTTAAGGAATGATTATTGAAATATGATTGTAATTGGTGGCTTTTTAAAGTGGAATCCTGTTTAATTACCCCTAAAGACTGATAAGTTTGCAAAATGATTTTTGCAATGTTATTATCCCGTTCGATGAATACTCATTATTTAGTGTTCGAACGAAAATGCCATTATTGGAAATCAAACCGGTAATTGGGGGACACGTAACTATCAGGTATTTAACTATTTAAGCCTTTGCTAAAAATTGTACATGTCCCCAAATTACCTACTTTTCGTTCAGACACTATTTAAGTCTAAATGTAATTTAATTTAAGAGGCTGAAAAAGTTGAATCGCTTTTTACTGTTTTATCAAAAAATAAGTCTACGGAAAAAGATTCTCTCCTGGATTGTCTTCGCTGTTATTTTTTTGTTTATTATTTTGATTGTCCTAAACCGGGTTGTCGTTTTGGGTAGTTTTCAGGAGTTGGAAAAAAGAGCAACCAAAAAGAATGTAGAGCAGGTGATGGGAGAATTATTAGATGAGCTAACCCGCCTGAGTAGCTTTAGCTACGATTATGCCGCCTGGGATGATACTTATGAATTTATTAGAGATAGAAATCAACTTTATATTAAAAACAATCTCTATTCTTTGACCTTTGATAACTTAAATATTAACTATTTTATATTGATCAATAACCTTGGTCGTGTGATTTATTCAGCGAATTATACTAAGGCTACGGGAACATTAGAAACGGTTTCCAAAGATTTTTTGAAGGAGGTTTTAGCAACTAAAAATTTATTAAACCCGGGAGAAAACGGTAAAAGTTCGTTCCTGATGGTGAATGGTGCTCCCATTATGATTGCCTCCCGAAATGTATTAAAGAGCGATGTATCAGGGCCATCCAGGGGGATTTTGCTGTTGGGCAAATTGTTAGATCAGGAAGAGATTGAACGTATTTCTAAGATAACTCAATTAAAACCTTCTATTTTTCCATTGTTGGCCGAGAAGCAAACCCCTGAAGTTACGGAAATTCTTCCTGGATTTTCTGATCAAAAAAAAATTATTATTAAACCATTAAATTCCGAAAAAATTGCCGGTTATACTGTTTTACAGAATGCGAATCATAAAGATATCTTGTTGTTGAAAGTAGAGGCTGAAAGAGAAATATATAAAATTGGTGAGGCAACGATTTCATATTATTTACTATGGCATTTTGGAATCGTAATTGTGCTCGTTTTTCTTTTGATCTATTCCCTGGATAAAATCATCCTGACCCGTCTGCTCCGGCATACCAATAAGCTTAATCGCCTCCGAGAAACCAGTGATCTTTCTATGCGCCTGGATGTTCAGGGGGCAGATGAGCTCAGTCATCTGGCCATGACAATCAATAATATGATTGAGGATCTCGAAGAGTATCAAAAGCATAAAACAAGGCAGAATATCAGAGATTTGATTGAAAATTCCTTTGTTGGCATTTGCATTTTACAGGATGATCGAATTATGTATTCCAATCCTGAATTTGAAAAGATATTTGGCAATCAAAATTCAATTAATTTTAAAAAACTGAACGTCCTACCCCAGGATGAGAAACAATTTGATGAATTATATGAACGAATGGTATCCCATGTCGGGACTCCTTTAGATATTGAGTTTCGTTTTCTGTTTTTTGATCCGCTGTCCCGGGAAGAAACGATAAAATGGGTGCATATGCGTACCAGTACTTTTGAATACCAGCAAAAAAATGCTATACTGGTTAGTTTAGTTGATATCACTGAATTTAAAGATATGGAGAATGTGATATTAATTAAGGAAAAAATGGCCTCACTTGGGAGTGTTGCTGCCGGAATTGCCCACGAAATCCGAAATCCCCTTTCCGGTATTAATTTTACCCTGGATGCAGTAATAGAAGACTTGAGAGAAAGAGACAATACAACAGAGTTAATTTCAATCCTCGAAAGTTCCAAAAAAGGTGTTCGTAAAATGGAATCGGTGATTAAACGGGTCCTGGATTTTTCCAAACCCCACCTCCCGGACTTAAAACCTGCAGACATAAATGTACCGATTGAAGAGGCCATCAAGTTATCCCGAGTCGCCATTCGAAAAATTAACATTCATTTAAAAAGTGATCTGAGTCCTGATCTTCCTTTAGCCAATATAGACAATCATTTGATTGAACAGGTGGTCTTGAATCTGATTAATAATGCCACCGATGCCATGGGCAGTGTTGAAGATAATCTACAAATTCTGATCTCCAGTTCTCAGGAAAAAGACCATGTGGTGTTTACAGTGGCAGATCAGGGTCCTGGTATATCAAAAAACATTTTTGAAAAAGTTTTTGACCCCTTTTTCACTACTAAAAATGATGGCTCAGGAATCGGTTTGAGCATCTGCCAAAGAATCGTTGCTGATCACAATGGAACCATCAAATTATCTCCTTCAAAGCTGGGAGGTGCAGAATTTAAAATAAAGATTCCAATCGCAAATAAGGGAGTTCTAAAATGATTAAATACAGTATTTATATTGTTGATGATGAATCAACCATTAGAAATTCTCTGGAATTTGCCTTGGGGAAAACATATGAAGTCAGGAGTTTTTCTTCTGCGGAGGCAGCTTTGGCTGTGATTCCTGATGAGCCACCTGATTTAATTTTGTTGGATATCGGTTTACCGGGTATGAATGGGATTGAAGCACTCGAAAAGATAAAAGCAATTGATTATAATATTTTAGTGATCATGATAACCGCTTTTGAAGATATTAAAACAGTTATTTCTGCCATGAAACGTGGTCCTTATGACTATTTAGTAAAACCAGTCGAAATGGAAGCTCTTAAAATTTCCATCAAAAATGCTTTAGAGTCTACAAAACTACGTAAAGAAATACAAATTTTACAGGAAAAATATCTTAAGGAAAATATTCCCTGTTTCATCGGGGAAAGTGATTCCATTCAGGATGTGATGGAATTTGTTTCCAAAGTGGCCGAAAGCCGTGATACACCAATTTTGATTACAGGGGAATCGGGAACCGGAAAAGAGTTAATTGCCAGCGCTATTCATTATAAAAGCCCTAATTTTAAAGGGAACTTTGTGGCTGTTAATTGTGCGGCAATTCCCAAAGACCTTATTGAAAGTGAACTGTTTGGATATGAAAAGGGTGCCTTTTCCGGGGCATCTGCGGCGGGGAAGAAAGGGATGATCGAGCAGGCGGAGCATGGCACGCTCTTTCTGGATGAAGTTGGCGACCTGAGTTTGGAAGCACAAGCCAAACTGCTTCGATTTTTACAGGAAGGAGAATTTTATCGGGTTGGGGGCACCAGGAAACAAAAAGTGGACACCCGGGTGGTATCGGCGACTAATAAAGATCTTAATGCCATGATTAAGGAGGGCTTTTTCCGGTTGGATCTTTTTTATCGCCTGGCAGTGATTCAAGTCGAAATACCATCTTTGAACCAACGGAGAGATGACATTTTACCAATTGCAAAAAGTTTTCTAATAGAGTTTTGCCAAAAACATGGGAAAAAATTTAATATGATTTCCAGCGATACAGAATCATTTTTAGTCAACCGTGTCTGGCAAGGGAACATCCGTGAATTGAGAAATATTATTGAACGCGGCATTTTAGTGGGAAAAGGGCCTGAACTCACCCTGTCAGATATTGGGCAGGGACCGGAAAAACTGAAAACAAATACACTACTCAATCCTCCAGAAGGTCAGTTAATCTTCCCCCCCATCCCTGATGATGGTTTCTCTTTAGAAGAATTGAATGCTTTTTATATTCAGGAAGCGCTTGAAAAATCCAAAGGTAACGATGCCAAAGCGGCTCTGTTGCTGGGGATGCCCTATTATGCTTTTCGTTACCAGAGGAAAAAATTATTGAAAACCTGATGACGTTTGTTTTATTTATCAGATATTATTGTGGCTGGTATTCCATCATCGATACCAGTTTGAATAGATAACTGTTTTCGAAGGCAATCACTACAACGGATTTGGGCCTCTGAAACAGGTCCTGATTTCCCCGCCATTAGAGCAATCACATCCCCGCTGGTAAAAATACCGGCTGGTCTTTTTTGAGCACAGGCCTGGATTACAATAACCAATTGATGCACCTGATGTTTTCTCATTATGATAATGGCACTTTCAACAGTACTATCTGGAGAGATTGATAATAAATTGCTGGACATAATGTCTTCAGCGATCGTTTCGGATAAATCTTCACCATATAAATCCAGTAAATTTGTTTTGGAGATAATACCACAGGCATTAAATCGTTCATCAATAACAACCAGAACTGATACTTGATTGTCGACCATAATTCTGGCAATTTTTTCAGCACTGTCAAAAACCCCACAAGTTACAACCCCACGGTGCATGACATCTCTGATTTTATAATTTAAGACAAGATTTCTTTCTTCCATAATGATCAGGCCAACATTTGCTTATTATTAATAATATCCCGGAATTGTCATAAAAATCTCTGATCAACCGGTTTATCCAGATAATGAATCATAATAGTGTAAATTGAATTTAAAAGAATAGCAACCGTTCAGGAAGTTGAAGGAAAGTAATCAGATTACCCTAAAATCATCAACAACTTCCAGTTGTTTTTGCCAAGATCTTTTGAGCCACTTTTAGATACCAATATAATTTTGGTGATATGACCAAAAATTGCTTTTGCGATATCACCAAATTAATTTTTTTCTCAAGACAAATAATATATTGCTAATATTCCATATTTATTAAATGGGTAAGCAAAGGCTTTAGATGTTGGTTTTCTATAATATTTAGCGAATTTTGTTTGGCATCTATTCTGCAAAAGTCAACGCCATAATATTTGTTATCCAGTGTTATATTAATTTGTTTTGAATCCATAAATACAGAAGAATATTGTTATTAACCCATTATTAAGGAGGAGAAAACGCCAAAAAAAGTAGATAGTTAATCCTTTGATTAGATTAATCTCTTTTAACATTAACCCTAGATGAGGGAGTACATATGAAATTCTCAAGTGCGAAAAATTTTAGCATAATATTGTTGATTGCAGTTAGTTTTATTTTAAGTGGGCCACTGGGTGCTTTTGGAGCATCTAAATATAAAGATTATCCATGTCCTAAAGATTGTATGGATGAAGTCAAAAAAGAAGGTGGGAAATTATTTATTTATAATTGGGCTGAGTGGTGGCCGGAAGATCTGTTTAAGAATTTTTCAAAGAAATATAATGTTGATATTACCTTTGATTATTACGCCGACACCATGGAAATGGAAGCTAAGTTCAAATTGAACCCCAATGCACCTTATGATCTGGTACTAGGTGCTGGTCCCACAAACGTGATGACCATGCGGGCTCAGGGGCTGGTTCAGAAACTAAATCATGATTGGCTCCCCAATATAACTGCCTATTTGATGGATGAATATAAAGGTAGAAAATTCGATCCAAATAATGATTATCAAGTGCCTGATACAGGTTATATCACAAACTTCTCTTATAACCAAGATTTTGTAGATTCTAATACACCAGGAATTAATAGTTACAAATTCCTGTTCGAAAATGAAAAGTATGCCGGAAAAATCACCATGTTGGATAACATGTATGAGGCAATCGGCGCAGCCTTGAAGTATCTGGGATATTCCTGGAATTCAGATAACTACAAAGAATTAATGGAAGCCAAAGCTGCCTTGCTCAAGCAAAAAGAAAGAGTGATGGCTTATGATTCCTGGCCCAGACGACCATTGGTGGAGAAGGAAGCCTGGATTTCACAAACCTGGAGTGGAGATGCCTGGTTGGTTTCTCGTGATGTGAAAGGTTTAATGAGCGTTGTGCCGGAAGAGGGAACATTTATTTCGGCCAATACCGATTTTATTCCCAAGGGTGCGAAACATAGGGCAACGGCTCACCTGTTTTTAAATTATCTTTATCAAACCGAAGCCAACGCGATGTTAGTAGAATGGATTGGTTATCCACCTGCGCATAAACACGTGATGGAACTGATGTCAGATGAAATGAAAGCCTGGCCTGGTTTTATTCTACCTGAAGGATATGCAGCAAAATGTGATTCTGATGAGCTGAAAGCCATTACTGGTCAAGGTAAAGCGCTTAGGTTAAAAATCTGGGAAGAATTAAAGCGATAACTTTAGATTCAGTAACAGAGAGGAAGACACTACATTATGGTGTCTTCTTTTTGAATTTTGAATAGTTTGAAACAAGTATGGTCGGATATAAAGTAAACCAGGAATGGATGGATCACATTTTGTGAATAAATATAACCTGTGTGAAAGAAAGGATAGCGAATGTATGAAGAGAGCAATCGGAGTATAAGTAATAACACAAAAAGTGCTTTGGAGATTAGAAATGTCACCAAGCGATTTGGTGATTTAGTTGCCGTTGATAATATTAACCTCGATATCAAAGAGGGTGAGATATTTACATTTTTGGGACCAAGTGGCTGTGGAAAAACAACTTTACTACGCTGTATTGCGGGCCTTGAAGATGCAGATGAAGGTGAGATTCTGATTGGTGGTGAAGTTGTTAATGGTATTCCACCCTATAAACGTAATTGTAGTATTGTGTTTCAACAACACGCCCTGTTCCCCCATATGAATGTATTCGATAATGTTGCCTTTGGATTAGTGGAACGTAGAGTATCAAAAGAGGAAATTAAGCGTCGCGTTGCTGATATTGTTGAATTGGTAAATTTGACAGGAATGGAAGAACGTCGTCCCAAACAATTAAGCGGAGGTCAACAACAACGCGTTGCCTTGGCACGCTCATTGGTATTAAGTCCGGCAGTTTTGCTATTAGATGAACCTTTAGCAGCCCTGGATCGGAAGCTTCGCAAGGAAATGCAGACAGAATTAAAACGGATTCAACATGAGGTCGGGATCACTTTTATGAATGTGACCCATGATCAAAAAGAAGCCCTTAGTTTATCAGATCGTATTGCTGTTATTAAAGATGGTAATATCATTCAGTTAGGTACTCCGGGTGAGATATATGAAACTCCCCAAACAAAATTTGTGGCCGATTTTATGGGCGCCTCAAATATTTTGTCAGGTAAAGCCAAAGAAGATACCAGTGGTAACGTTATTTTTGAATGCCGGGATGGATTACAAATTGTTGTTCCAAACCAACTCAAGGCTGATGTTGGTAAGATTGATGGTGTTTCCATTCATCCGGAAGTGATTGGAATTGCATTGGATGAAAGTGAAACCAAATCATTGGGAACCGAGCACACAGTTTTTAAGGGAAAAATCAAAGAAATGTTTTACCAGGGAGATTTCAGTGAACTGACGGTGACATTAAAAGAATCTAGTCGTGATTTAGCGATTCATTTGAATAGAGGCATTGCACACGATAAAGATATTGCCGCAGGCCAGGAAGTATTTGTTCATTGGAAAAGTGTCCATAATAATATTCTTTATTCTTAACGCGACTGCACCATATTTCAATTTTGCTGAAATGCGGATTACACAGATTTTGTAGATTCATCTAAAAGTTTAGATCGGTATCCATATTTTATAACCGATCAATTTCATGAGGAATGATTAATGGAAGTATCTGAGAGCACACCGTCGTCGCAAAGTACAACAGTGGTGAAGCATAAGAAGGGGTTTCCAGTAGAAGTGTTCCTGTACATTTCACCCATCACTATTTTACTGATAGTTTTTGTTTTTGCACCACTTGTGATTATACTGTTTTTTAGTTTTTTAAAAACCGGCCTTTTTGGTGAGATCGTTTATGAGTTCTCCCTGGAAAACTTTAAGGAGATGATCAGTGGTGGTACCAGTCAAGTATTTTTAACTTCATTTTACCTTGGCGTTCAAACGAATATCGCCTGCTTGTTATTGGGGTATCCGATCGCTTATTTTATTGCCCGTTATGGCGGAAAGTGGAAGGTTTTTCTGATTTCCTTAATTATTATTCCCTCCTGGGTGGCCTATCTAATCAGGCTCTATGCCTTTAAAACCATTGCCGGTACTAATGGATTAATCAATAATTTCCTAATGGATTGGGGGATTATTGATGAACCCATTCAGATGCTCTATACATCAGGTGTCGTGATGGTAGGACTGGTATATACATGGCTCCCATTTATGATTTTACCACTGCATGCTTCTTTAGAAGGGCTTGAACCAGCTTTACTGGAAGCAGCCACCGATCTGGGAGCACATCCGATTCGTCGCTTCTTTAGAATAACTTTGCCCCTAAGTCGGGGAGGGTTGATTGCTGGTTCTATTCTGGTCTTTATCCCCACCATGGGAGACTGGTTGGTTCCTGCCCTATTGGGAGGATCCAAAGTGATGATGATCGGAAACCTGGTTGCTCATCAATTTACGGTTGCCGGTAATATTCCAGCCGGATCAAGTTTGGCTGTCATGTTGGCAGCCACTTTGATTTTGATTTTATATCTAGCCATAAAATGGGGCGGCAAGGAAGCTATGGAGAATATTGTATGAAGAATATAAAACGAAAAAAAATTGCGCCCAAAGTATTGGCAATTATCTCAGCCCTTGTCATTTTCTTCCAGTGGGCTCCAGCGCTTGTCATTATAGCATTTTCTTTTAGTAGTAATAAACACGGTGTCGCCTGGGATGGGTTTACCATGAAATGGTATGGGGATCTGTTTATGAACTCAGAAGTTAAAGACGCATTGATCAGAAGTACCGTAATTGCTTTGATTACAGTTGTTGTTTCCACTCTGATTGGAACGGTCACTGCTTACGGATTATTCAAGTTGCATTTTAGAGGGAAACAATTTATCAGGACCTCATCTTTGATTCCTATTGTAATGCCTGAGGTAGTCACTGCTGCCGCCTTATTAGTATTTTATACCCGATTTATTCATATTCCTTTGGGATATCCCAGTATCATTTTGTCTCATATCGTATTTAGTACTCCCCTGGCTGTATTTGTAATTTTGGGACGGATGCAACGCATTGATTGGGCGTGGGAAGAGGCTGCCATGGACCTCGGTGCTAACCGTTATCGAACTTTTATTCGGGTCACGGGCCCACAATTGATGCCTGCAATTGCCGCCGCTGCTGTGATGGTTTTCCCCTGGTCTTTTGATGATTTTGTGATTACCTATTTTGTCTCTGGCATTGGTAGCACAACTCTACCGATATATGTCTATTCACAGATGCGATTTGGAGCAACACCTGTTATTAACACAATAGGTACCTTATTTGTGGTAGTGACCATTGCTGCTTTGGTAATTTCCCGGATGATTGAAAGAAGAACATAAAAGATTCGCTTAGGGATATTACTGAAAACGAGTTTATTCTATGTGTATTTCAGTTTTTAAGCCTTGTTGGTTAAAGCGATTGATGCCTGAACTCTATAATACGCTTAAAACACCGTTTGTTTAATGGTTCCTCAATTGCTGAATTTGCAGTTCCCTGAGCGAAGTCGAAGGGGAAGCAAAGAACAAAGAGTAAATTAATTGAAAATTGAATGTACCGAAATCACTTAAAAACAAATTAAGGATTTATCATGTCAATAAAACAACTCAAAGACGCTAAAAATATACCGGTTGAAGAACTGGTCGACTGGGGAATACCTAGAACTATTGGTAAACCGGTTTGTCATTTAAATGGAATTCAGATCATTGAGAATGAAGATGGTTTGGAAGGCTTATCTCTGCTTCAACCTTAATAAGAAAAATTAATAAACCTTTTGCAATAATTTCATAACGGGGACAAATGACTAGAAATACACCCGCAACCGAGGGTTTTTATATGCCTGCCGAATGGGAACGCCAGGATGGCATTTGGTTACAATGGCCACATAGTACGGAAAGTGTTGGCTACCATATGAAATTGGAGCATATCTGGTTGGATTTATCATATACGCTGCACCAGCATGAGAATGTGTTTATTATTGTAACAGATCAAAAATTGAAGGAACATGTTGAGCATCTTTTTAAAATTTTTCAGTTTGATCAAACTAAAATTTCGTTAGATGTCATTCCTACTGATGATGTCTGGACTAGAGATAACGGCCCCATTTTTGTTGTAAATGATAACGGCCAATTAGCGATTACGGACTGGAATTTTAATGGTTGGGGAGATCGTTTTCGATACCAGAAAGATCAACAAGTACCCGCTCAATTAGCAAAAATATTGAATATTCCTCTTTTTACTGCTCCGATTATTGCAGAGGGAGGTGCCATTGAAGTGAATGGGAAAGGCTCAATGGTGGCAACCTTAAGTTCTATAGTGAATGACAACCGTAATCCGGGAAAAAGTCAAATTGAAATTGAAGAAGTATTTTCTCAATATCTGGGTATTACAAATTTTATCTGGTTGACTGGTGCTTCAGGAGAAGAGTGCGAACAAATGGGAGATGGTACCGATTACCACGTTGATATCGCCGCCAGGTTTGTCAACGCATCAACCATTGTTTATGCCTGGACCGATGACCGATCAGATGCGCACTATCCATATCTTGTCAGACATTATGAAGAGTTAAAAAAAGCCAGGACAGAAACGGGAAAACCATTCGAATTGATTCCACTACCCTTACCACTAAAAGGGGTGCATGCTACCTGGGAGAAATCCTGCGTTGGATTTGAATCAAAAATAACAGACGCCTCATATTGTAATTACCTGGTAACCAATAAACTAGTCCTGGTCCCGGTATATGGTAATGTTAATGACGAACAGGCTAAGGAAATATTAGGGGAGTTGTTTCCTGAAAGGAAAGTTATTGGTATTCCGGCTTTATCAGTTACCGAAGAAGGTGGAGCTATGCATTGTATTAGTCAACAGCAACCTGCGATCAAGACAACCTAGTCAAACGGAGACAAATGGATAATATTATCGTTGCGGCAACTCAGATGAGTTGCTCCTGGAATACTACTGAAAATATCGATAAAGCTGAAAAACTAATTCGAGAATCAAAAGAACAGGGCGCTGAAATAATTTTACTACAGGAGTTGTACGAGACCCCCTATTTTTGTGCTGAACAAAAAGAAGAATATTTCACCCTGGCGAAACCTTTTGAAAATCATCCAGTAATAGCTAAAATGGCTAAACTGGCCAGGGATCTCAAAGTAGTGCTCCCTATTAGTTTTTTTGAAAAAGCTGGTCAGGCATATTTTAATGCCATTGCTGTGATTGACGCCGACGGAAAAATACTTGGCCGTTATCGGAAAAGTCATATTCCCGATGGTCCCGGGTATCAGGAAAAATTTTACTTTAATCCAGGTGATACTGGTTTTATGGTGTGGCATACCAAATATGCTTCAATCGGTATTGGCATTTGCTGGGATCAATGGTATCCGGAATGCGCCAGGGCAATGGTATTGCAAGGTGCTGAAATACTATTTTATCCAACGGCTATTGGAACTGATCCTCTTTACCTGGATCGATATGAAGGTGACCGGCGTGCCTGGCAACGGGCGATGCAAGGGCATGCTGTGTCTAATGCAGTACCTGTTGTAGCCTCAAATCGCGTTGGAACAGAGTCCTGGGACACTGGAGATCTAACTTTCTGGGGAAGTTCTTTTATCACCGATCGGGATGGTAAAATTGTCAGTGAGGCTTCCAGTGATCAGCAGGAAGTGATTTTATCAACAGTGAATATACCTGCTAATAAAGCAAAACGAGCGAGTTGGGGCTTTTTTCGGGACAGGAGGGCGGATCTTTATGAACCTTTAATGACACTGGATGGGAAGGTGACAAATGATTTTATACAATGAATTGGAAAATGATTGTAAAATCACTAAGAGATACAAACTGAAATTTATCCTGGGATAAAATTATGACGAGCACATACGCAGAACAAGCATATATAAATGGTGAAATTTATACAGTAGATGCTGGGTACCCCTGGGCGCAAGCAGTTGCTGTAAGTGGTGGAGCAATCATCTATGTTGGGGATAATAAAGGCATAAAACCTTTTATTGATGAAAATACCGAAGTTATTGATCTCAAAGGAAAGATGATGCTCCCTGGTTTTCATGACACCCATGTCCATTTGATTTCAGGGGGTATGCAGGAAAATAAATGCACACTCAATGATTTAAATACTTTAGACCTCGTATTGGGGCGTATCGCCTGGTATATTCAGAAATTAAATTTGGCAAAAGACGAATGGGTCCATTGTTCAGGGCTGGATATGACAATATCGGACCAGGTAACAATAGAGCAATTGGACCTGATTTCCGACGGGCGTCCGCTTTATATTCAAACCAGGGACGGGCACTCTATGTGGGTAAACTCTCTGGTACTGGAATTGGCGGGAATCACTGAAGACACCCCTGAACCAAATCAGGGTGAGATTGTCCGCTTTCCTGGAACGCGGCAGCCAACGGGATTTCTACACGATTTTGCAGTCCAAATTGTTAAAGATATTATTCCCGTTGCGACCATGGAAGAAAGAATTGCTGGTTTGAAAACAGGAATGAATATTGCGCATCAATTTGGGATAACGTCGGTACTCGAACCGGGAATGAACGAACATTTATTGAGGCCTTATGTTAAGCTCAGTGATGAAAATGAACTACGGTTGAGGGTTAGGGCCTCTATATCTCCGATTTATTGGCAACCAGGTGCCTTTGGGGACGATATCGTAGATTTCGTTGAAACCAGAGGGCAGTATTCCCGCGAGAATATCAATGTTGAATCGGTTAAAATGTATATTGATGGGGTATTGGAAAATGGATCGGCGGTATTACTTGAGCCCTATTTAATAGAGGAATTTAATGGAAATCCACCTTTTTATCCACAGGATGAACTTGATAGTTATATTACCTGGCTGGATAAAAAAGGGTTACAGGTCCATTTACATGCAATCGGAGATGGTGGTGTACGCATGGCCTTAGATGCTTTTAAAGCTGCCCGCGAGGAAAACGGTAAATCTGATAATAGACATACGATTTGTCACTTACAAATGATTGATCCTGTGGATGCTCCCCGATTTGGAAAACTTGGAGTCTGTTCAAGTTTTCAACCGCTATGGGCCCGTGTTGATGAATGGGTGACAGACCTAAACATTCCCCAGGTAGGAGAAAATCGAGCAAAGACTTTTTATGTGATCAAAAGTGTCCATAAAAACGGTGGTATTATTGCGGGCGGTAGTGACTGGTTTGTATCCAGTATGAATCCTTTGGAAGCAATCGAAACTGCAGTTAGACGGCAGGATCCATACTTACCGAATGACTCACCGAGGTTAAATTTCGAAGAAGCGGTTGATGTTGAAACCATGATTGCCGCATATACGATTAATGGAGCATACTTAATGCATCAGGAGCAAAAAACTGGCAGTATTGAAGTAAATAAAAAAGCCGATTTGATTATTCTCGATCAGAATATATGTAAGATTCCATCATCTGAAATTCATAAAACTAAAATTATTCAAACAATATTTGATGGTCAGATTGTTTATGATTGTCAATCTTAATTCATCCCTTAAAAGAAATAACCAGAACCTTTTTTAATGCAAACACCATTCTTATGGCCATAAGTCCAGGAATGAAATCGTTAATTCCGGGAGCATTTATTCGGTTAGGTGACCTCTGATATAACGAATCAATAAAAATGTTTGTTGTTTATATAACATAGGATAAAAATGTTAACCCAAAGTCAGTTTTTAGCAAGTGAAGATAAACAATTAATTCATCAGGAAAGTATTAAAATATTAGAAAATATTGGCGTCAAAATACATAGCCAGCGCGCCTTGAAAATCCTACAGCAAAATGGAGCGATCATCGAAGATGATATCGCTAAAATTCCCAGGGAGATGATTGATCAGGCGCTTATAACAGCTCCAAGGTCTTTCATTCTCGGGGCACGGAATCCTGAGAAAAATTTTGCACTTCCCTCGACTTTTAGTGGTTATGTTTTGGATAATGGCGGTATCTTTACCAGAGATTTCAAAACAGGAGAGCGAAGAAACTGCAATTTGCAGGACCATAAAGATTTCTTAAAAGTTTTTGATGAAATGAAACTGGCATCAATGGTATGGGGTACGTCTGTTCAGGAATTTCCAAATCATTCAGGAGCGGTTCGAACTGATATAACATCTTTTATTTACTCTTCACTGCATGTCCAGGATGAGCTGGGAGATCAAAAAGAGGTCCCTTATTTGATTGAGGCAATGGAAACGATCCTGGGAAGTGCAGATGCCGTAAAGGAGCGTAAGCTTTATTCAGTTGTCTATTGTACCCTGGCCCCATTGGTTCATGAAGGGGGAATGTGTGATGCCTATCTGGAATTAATTGAATATGAAGTCCCCATCTGTATCTTTCCAATGGCTTGTGCTGGTTCTACCGGGCCGGCCAGTTTACGAACCAATATTGCTTTAGGAAATGCAGAGGCATTATCATCTCTGGTGTTGTTCCAAATGGCGCACCCCGGTACACCGCTTATCTTCGGAGATGCCTCAGGTAGTACTAATTTTGGTAGCGGTGGTTTTCTGGAGGGATCCCCCGAGATGCTTTTACAGTCGGGTGCCAGAGGAGAAATGGCAAAATTTTATGGATTACCCAATGAACAAGCTGGCTGTCTTACCGATGCCAAGGAACATGGTTCCCAGGCAATTCTGGAAAAAGTGACGACTACTTTACCACTGGTGATGAATGGTGTTGATTTGATTCAAGGGCCGGGAGCTCTGGAAACCAGTAACATGATGAGCTTGGAACAAATTGTAGTGGATGACGAAATCGCTGGTTATTGTAAACGGATTAGGGATGGTATTGATATGTCAGAAACGAAGGATTATTATGAAGATCTGGCAGATGTAAAACAAGGTGGGCATTTCTTCTCCAAGCCAAATACGCTTAAAGCCTGTCGCAGCGATGAGTTTTTTATGCCAGCTTTAGGGGAACGGAATACCTATGAAAAATGGGATGAACTTGGCCGTAAAGATATTTATGATAAGGCTCATGATAAAGTAGCAGAAATTCTGGCTTCACCACAAAAAAATCCTCTCTCTGATGATGTGATTGGAAAACTGGAAGATATTATGCGCAAAGCTGATGAGGAATTAAAAGATTAGCATCAAATAAATCAAAATTTGAAAAATCAACTATGAAAACTATTTTACAAGTACTCTCGGAAGATGAACGCCATCGGGTGCACGAAGCCTCATTGGATATTCTTGAATCAACCGGTGTTCGTGTCGAAACTGCTTTGGGTCGGCAGATTTTGAAGAATAACGGAGCACAGGTGGATGAAGCTAATAAGCTCGTTAAGTTTCCTCAAGTACTGGTCGAATCGTCTCTTAAACAGATAACCAGGAATTTTGTTTTGAGTACCCGGCGACCGGGTAAAGATCTGATTATGAATAATGGAGACAGTACTTTTTGCCTTGATGGTTGCGGCACTATGGTTTTGGATTATTTAACCGGACAGCGGCGTCTGGCCACTTATGCTGATTGGAAGAAAATTACCCGACTCGCCGATGCCTTAGATGAGATCGGTATCTATTGGCTTCAGGTAGAGCCCCATGATAAAGGGAGTACAATTGGGGATTCAGTTGATTACATGTGTCGGGCTTTCAGAAATTTTTCCAAACATTTTCAGGATGGAACTGCGACTGCTGAAGAAGCTCCCTGGTATACAGAAGTTTTACAAACTATTTTTGGTACCAAAGATGAGATTCGAAAAAATCATCCGGTTTCTTATTTACTCTGCCCTCAATCACCGCTTTCCATAGACAGTAGCTACACGGATGCCTATCTGGTTCTAAAAGGTTGGAACATTCCCGTAGCAATCATGCCAATGCCTTTAATGGGGGCAACTGCCCCAGGAAATATGATTTCAACCATCATTCAGGGCAATTGCGAAGTTTTATCCATGATCTGTCTGTTACAGGCTAATGAACCCGGTGTACCGATCATATATGCTCCGGCGTTGGCTGTTATGAACCCCAAAACCATCGCACCAGCTTATGCCAGCATGGAGTTCTCCATGATGGATGCAGCGGTTACTGAGATGGCCAGGTATTATGGATTACCAGCCGAATCTTCTCCCGGTGGTTCGGACACTCACATTCTGGATATTCAAAATTCATATGAAAGTGGCGCCATGGCGATCCCGACTTTGCTTTCATGGCCTGATATCGTTGTTGGACCAGGTATGCTCGATGGTTCTATGGTCTCCAGTTTGGAAAAAATGCTGATAGATGTTGAAATTTTTCGATTGGGTAAACAATCCCATCGGGGGGTAACCACCAGTGAAGAAAACTGGTTAACAGATGTCATCAAAAAAGTTGGTCCCGGTGGTAACTATCTCTGTGAAAGGTCAACAGTAAAAGCTGTTCGCAGTGATGAATGGTATATATCAGATTTTGGCTCACATGACACATTTGAGAATTGGGACATGGGGGATAAGAAAGGTTTACTGGAAGAGGCCCATGAAAAAGTAAATCATATCCTGAAAACCCATCCATTGTTGCCGCTTGGGGATGATGTTGAAAAAGAATTGGCCAGAATCTGTCGACGTGCCAAAGAAGCTTCATAATCGGTTAACTAAGGATAATTATAATATGAAAAACTTTACACCCGTTTACAACAATCGTTTGGGATTAGAACCACCAGGAATTTATGAGTATTTTTTGGATAATTTCTGGTTTAAAGCTGCTGATCTTGAAAATGAAAAAATTAATGAACCGCTTCGTGGCAGTCATAAAGCAGATATTGTGATTATAGGGGGTGGTTATACCGGCCTTTCAGCTGCCTATAATATCCATAAAAAATTTCCGGATAAAAAGATCATGATTTTGGAAGGTGCCTGCTGTGGTTATGGTGCCAGTGGTCGAAATGGTGGTTTTTGTGTCGTAACTTCATTAATTGACGAGGGATGCAAAGATACTGAAGCCCGTAAAAGAAACCTGGCTGTTAACTTACATGGTATTAATCAAATTAAAGAATTCATTAATGATTACGGTCTGGACTGTGATTTTGACGAAAAGGGAATGTTAGATACTGCCATGAATGAAGCGCAGGTTAAAATCATGGAGCGGGAATATAAATTGTTAAAGGATTGGGGATTGGAAGTTGAGATGCTCTATGGCAAAGACCTTGAGAAAGAAATAAAATCCCCAAGATATATAGCTGCCCTTAAAATAAACCATGGAGCCACCCTTAATCCAGCCAAATTAGCTCGGGGGATGAAAAAAATTGTTGAAAATTTGGGTGTTGAAATCAGAGAACGGTCTCTGGTGACCCGGGTTATTCCTGGTAAAATCAATCATGTGGATACCGAACAGGGAGAAGTAAAAGCGCCTGTCATTGTGGTAGCCACCAATGCCTATTCCCATAAAATTGGTTTTTTTCAGAATCGACTCTATCCGATTTATACTTATGTCATTGCCACTGAACCATTGAGCAAAAGTCAATGGGAGGCTATTGGCTGGCAAAATCGACAAGGAATAGCGGATTACCGCATGCAATTCGATTATATGATTCCCAGTGCTGACGGTAGAATTATTATTGGTGGTTCAGATACCAAATATTATCAAAATGATGGTATTGCTCCGGGGAATAACAAGTCCGTTTCAGAAGATATCCTTAAAGATTTGGTCAAAACATTTCCCCCGTTGAAGGGAATTAAGGTTGATCATTGTTGGGGTGGTCCCACAGCTGGCACCCTGGATTTTGCCCCTTCTGTTGGTGTTATGGGGGATCATAAAAACATTTATTACGGTGTCGGTTATAATGAGGGGGTTCCTTCTACACAGACAGCTGGCAGAATGATCGCAGACTTGATGGCTGGTGAAAAAAACGAATTTACGGACCACTACATTATCAATCGAACCATGCCCTACTCCGGACCGAAGTTTTTGCGTTATTTTTTTAGCATTTTTCGAAAATGGTATATGGTGAAGGTCATTAAAAATGCCGGGCATTTGTAATAAGTTGGCTCAGACGCTTTCCAACGATAGACCATGCCTTAATACTTTGATAGTTTTAAACAATCCAAAAAAGAACTGCCAGGACTGGTTATTTGGTATTTTTTCTTTTGGTAAGCCGTAAGTTGCAGATGATTTGAAGTTAAATCTTTTATGCCATCGAATTTATTAGAAGCCTCCAGTCGATTTTAAAAAGTTTAAATGACCATACATGTTTGGATTTAAGAAATTCATTCAAACTTTAACATTAGCGGATGCTGGCTGGAGTGGAACGATCAGAGAGCGTAAGACGTTCGAACCGGTAGCTAAAAAAATCACTTTAAAACCCAATCCTTGCTTAAACGAGGACAAACTTTATATCGTTTCCTCCAGTCATTTCACCAGGGATTTATTATTAACCATTTCATCAGAAAAGGAAGATGGACATACCAAAACAAAAATCAGGGAAGCACTAAAAAATTATCTGAAGACAATCCAGAAAGGAGCAAGGACTAAAAGTTATTTTTTACTAAATGTTAATATGATATTTTAGGAGGTGTATATGAGACAAGTATCAACAGCTGGTATTAGTTCTCAAAACGGTTGGGGATTGAAGTCTTTAACCAATGACGAACTAGAACAGATACATACAGCAACTTTAGACGTTATGCAGACTGTTGGACTTTTAGTTGATCATGACGAGGCCTTAAAAATTTTTGAAAAAGGAGGATGCTGGGTAAACAAAAAGACAAATGTCGTACGATTTCCCAATTGTATGGTAAATGAAGCCATTGACGAGTGCCCAAGTAATATCCTGTTAGCTGGTCGAGATCCTGAGCAGGATTTCATGATGGGTGGAAGGGATGTCGGATTTGCACCCTTTGGTACAGGTGCTTTGACAGTCGACCTTGAAACCCAGGAGATCAGAGATTCCACTTTGGAAGATGTGGCAAATATGGCACGTTTATGTGACGCCCTGGAAAATGTTGATGTTTTTATACCGCCGGTTTCCGCAGAGGATATGCCAGCCAGTTCTTATGACGTGCGTGGTACTGCAGCCAGCTTTATCAACACGACTAAACATGTTGCTACCGATTGCGAGTCCGGAGAACGCTGTCATAAAATGATTGAGATGGCCGCAGCCATCGTTGGTGGAAAAGATGTACTTAAGTATCGGCCGATTATCTCTTTCGGTGTTTGTCCCACCAGTCCCTTGCAGCTTATCGGTGAATGTTGTGATGTTATCATCGAATCAGCAAAAAACTGGATTCCAATTAACGTGCTGAGTATGGCCATGTCCGGAGCATCGGCACCGATTCCCCTGGCCGGAACTTTAATTACGCATAATGCCGAAGTATTGGCAGGTATTGTATTAGCCCAATTAACCAATCCGGGATCACCTGCGATATATGGCAGTTCAACCACAACCTTTGATATGAAGTACGCAACGGCAGTTGTTGGTGCTCCGGAAATGGGGATGATCAGCGCAGCAGTTGCCGAGATGGCACACTATTATAAGATTCCGAGCTATGTCGGTGGTACCTAGACGGATTCCAAATTATCTGATGCTCAAATCGGCTATGAAAAAGCCCTAACAGCCGTACTACCAGCGTTGGCAGGTGCCAACCTGATTTTTGGTATGGGAATGATGGAATTGGGTGCGACTTTGAGCTTCAGTCAAATGGTCATGGATGATGAAATTGCAGGTATGATCAAAAGGCAAGTCCGTGGAATAGATGTCACCAAAGAATTGATGGCTGTAGACCTTATCAAAAAAGTTGGTATCTCCGGCAACTTCCTGGGGCAAAAACATACGATGAAGCATTTACTAAGTGAACAATCTCAGGCAGGTGTCACTGACCGACGTATGCGGGGTGGCTGGGAAAAGAGAGGTGCTAAAGATTTACACCAGGCCTCGATAGATAAAGCCAAAGCAATACTGGCTAATCACAAGCCCAAACCACTGGAGGATAGTTTGAAAAAGGAATTGCTTAAAATCGCCAAAAGTCTCGATTAATTCCGTGGTGAGACATTCTTTACTTATATTTTTGAAAAAAAATATAAATGTTATTGTGTCGATGTTTTTAATTAAACGTCGACCATTGACAACATTGCAATAGCCGCCAGCCTTTGCATTTTAGATTTAAAAGTAATGATGTCTTAGGCTAAGCCAGAGAAATTTTTATGGATGAATCAAATAAAGTTGTTTTTGTTAACAATCTTAATCAAATATTGGAATCCGGTGGTGCTGATTTATATGGTTTCGCAGATATAAAATCTATTGAACCAACCCTTCGATACAATTTACCAGTTGCAATCAGTTTTGCAAAGGCAATTGATCCTGGCCTGGTTGCTTCAATACCTTCGGGTGCATCAAAGGCATACATTAAAGAAGTGGATAGCGTCAGTGCTCATTTAGATAAAATTGGAGATAAGCTTACTAATTACCTTCAATCTCACGGCTTTCAGGCAATAAAGTTTCAATCAACCTACGAAGAGGAAACTGATGAAATTCTATCCACGCCATTTCCTCACAAAACTGTGGCAGTTCTCGCAGGTTTGGGTTGGATTGGAAAATGTGCACTTGTTATCAATCAAAAATTTGGTTCCGCTATCAGGATAAACAAGGTATTGACCGATGCACCTTTACCTTGTGCCTTACCTGATTTAAAAGTCAAATGTGGAAAGTGTATGAAATGTGTGGATATTTGTCCCGGAGATGCTCTGACAGGAAAAAACTGGTCTCTCGATTCACCCCAGGAAAGCTATTATGATGTACATGCTTGTTACAAAGCAGCTGCAGAACGCTGCGAAAAAGCGACAGGATTGAGAGATGCCTATTGCGGGCTTTGTATCAGTGCCTGCCCCTGGACTGTAAAATACCTTGAAAAAGCGTTGAGCAAGTGACTTTGATTGATTAAGTATACAGAGATGTCGAAATTATGATTGATGCACCAGGAAGGTTACCCGGAGCCTTTTAAATTTCAGTGAATTAATATTTTTAATTACAGGGAGGGAATTTGTAGAGGTGAAAAGAGACGTTATTATAATGATAGGAGAAACTTTAATTAAAGCATTTTCAAATGACTAACTTTGAAATAAAGAGGTGATAGCATGAGAAAAGGTGTTACAGCTGGAGCTTTAACCCAGTTAGGGTGGGGCTTAAAATCAATGACTGAAGATGATATATTAAAAATTCATGACAGTACCTTAGAAGTCCTGGAAAGGACGGGAATCGAAATTGACGGTGAAGAAGCTCTGAATATCTGCCAAAAAGGTGGTTGCAAGGTCAATAAAAAAACCAAAGTGGTAAAATTTCCACCCCATTTAGTAGAGGAGGCAATTTCCAGATGCCCTAAAAAAGTCTTATTTGCAGGGCGGGATCCGGAAAGTGATTTTGTTACCGGTCGCCGGGAAGTTGGGTTTACTAATTTTGGTGTTGGCCTTCAAACAGAAGAACTGGATGGCAAAACTGTAAGAGATTCTACCTTTCAGGATCTGAAAGATATTGTTCGATTGTGTGATGCTCTGGATACTGTTGATTTTATTGTTACACCGGTTGCTCCCAGAGATGTTCCAAAAGAGACATTTGACTTACATGTTCTGGAAGCATGTATGACCAATTCATCAAAACACTATGCAGCAGACTGTGAAAATGGTGAAATGGCTGAGAAAATGATTGAAATGGCTAAAGTAGTTGCAGGAGGTTCAAAAGAGCTTCAGGAAAGACCGATATTGTCCTTTGGCGTCTGTCCAATTTCACCATTAAGAATACCAAAAGAAGCAGCTGATGTAATTATGGTTTCAGCCAAAAATGGAATCCCGATTGAAATTTTAAGTATGGCACTGGCTGGTGCAACCAGCCCGATGTCATTATCAGGAACTCTGGTCACACATAATGCTGAAGTTCTGGCCGGAATGGTGCTGGCACAGCTGGTTAATCCCGGTGTCCCTACTATCTACGGTAGTTCTACTGCCGCTCTCCATATGCGTTATGGTAGCGCCACTATAGGCACACCTGAATTTGCTATGCTTAACTCTGCCTTAGCCGAACTGGCTCACCATTACGAGGTACCGGTTTGCGTCGGCGGTTTGTAGGGCGATGCCAAAACATCTGATGCTCAGTCAGGCTTTGAAAAAACCATTACCGGTTTATTACCAGCGTTAGCAGGGGCTAATATAATATACGGAATGGGAATGCTGGACATGGGCATGGTGTTAAGTTTTGGTCAAATGGTTATTGATCATGAAATTGCCACCCATATAAAACGAATTGTATCGGGTATATCAATGGATGATGATTTACTTGGCCTTGATGTGATACATAAAGTAGGGATCGGTGGAAACTACCTTGCTGAAAAACATACAGTTAAGTACATGAAAACTGAATTACAGCAAGAGATTGTTATGGAACGACGTAACCGGGACAGGTGGGAAAAGGATGGTAAAAAAGAATTAGCAGAAGTTGCCAGGGAGCATGCTGCTGAAATTCTAAAAAATCACCAACCAAAAGTACTTGAAGATGGTGTACATGAAGAGTTTCAACGCATTATCAAAAGTGCTGAGTAAACCTAAAGGCCGGGATGAATCTACCTTGGATACGTCCTTGTTAAAATTTTTTGAAACCAAAATCCGGGATAACTTAAAATAACAAACAGTTTGAATTATGTTACCTGAAAACGATAGCAACAATTAAAAAAGAAGCATTTTACTACCAAGTAGCCACAGGGAAGTTATGAATAATAGGTCAATAACAAGTAATACCAATAGCAAAAAAGAGAATTGTTCTTTTCCAAAGCAACCGCTGGGAATCTATGAATATTATGTCAACAATGCCTGGTATGAAACATCAGGGTTTTACGATCAAAAAACCAATGCACCTCTGCTTAAAAAAAAGACAAAAGTGGATATTGCCATTATTGGCGGTGGTTTCACAGGGTTGGCATCTGCTTATCACCTGGCAAAAAAATTCCCTGCAAAAAGAATCATTATTATTGAGGGTGCACGCTGCGGTTATGGTGCCAGCGGAAGAAACGGCGGGCATGTCATCGTCTATCCCTTTGCTCAAATGATGAATATCAAAGAGAAAAGGGGGCTTGAAGCTGCCCGAACAATGGGACAGATGTCAAAACACGGCTATGAAAATATTGTTTCCATGGTTAAAAACCATGGACTGGATTGCGATCTAAGAGACTCCCGCCACCTTTCACTGTGTGAAACAGAAAAAAACCTGGAATCGGCTAAAGAGATCCATAAAACACTTGAAATGCTTGATATTGATTCCAGCATCATTGATAGAAAAGAAGTCAATGCCAGGATTGGCACCAATCATTTTCATGGTGCACTTGAATCTGAGTGTGAAAAAGGTGTTGATCCGGCTAAACTTGTGCTGGGAATGAAAAAAATTGTGGAATCACTAAATGTTGAAATCTATGAGCAAACCCGGGCTCTGAAGATCAATCCGGGAAAAACCATCAATATTGAAACCGAATTTGGCGAAGTTGAGGCAGACTCCGTTGTTATTGCTACCAATGCCTATTCATCGATGTTGGGTATGTTTAAAAGAAATGTTGTCTCAATCAGTGACTATGTTATTGCAACGGAACCGTTAAATGATCAGCAGATGGCATCGCTGGGGTGGGAAGGTAGAGAAGGTCTTTGCGATGACAGACACCTTTTTAATTACTACCGGATTTCCGAGGATAACCGGATTGTATTTGGGGGTGAAATGCCGGCCTATTATTATGGTAACAAAATCGGGTTAATCAATAACAAAAAAATTTTAACCG